>OGRF01002179.1_pt1 | contig 11452 bp, 10 predicted proteins | sample 1553381 | NCBI WGS metagenome assembly OGRF01 (sample SAMEA2580060, study PRJEB22360) | human gut metagenome | biome: human gut; feature: human-associated habitat; material: faeces | place: Denmark | collected 2008/2010
TTACTGCACGCAAAATACGGTAAGATGCGTGGCGGTCTCCTTCAAAATAGAGCACGGTATCTACCATATGCTCCAGCACTCTCGGACCTGCCACATTTCCTTCTTTCGTCACATGACCTACGATAAAAATGGATACACCCATTCCCTTGGCAATCTGCATAAGGACATTGGTAGATTCTCTTACCTGAGAGACACTTCCCGGTGCCGAACTTACATCTTCGTGAAACATAGTCTGAATGGAGTCGATCACAACCACATCCGGTTTTCTGCGCTCGATCACCTCACGTATCACTTCCAGGTTCGTCTCACATAAAAGCTGCATCTTATCCGTAAACTGCCCGATACGATTAGCTCTCAGCTTAATCTGTCTCAGAGATTCCTCGCCTGAAATATAAAGAACCGAAACCTGCTTCTCTGCCAGATTCCTGCACACCTGTAAAAGCAGCGTTGATTTTCCGATTCCCGGATCTCCTCCCACTAAAACAAGGGAGCCGGGGACGATACCGCCGCCCAGCACCCTGTCAAGTTCACCAATCTGAGTTGTCTGCCGTTCATCTTCTGACAGGCTAATGTCTTTAAGGATCACCGGTTCCTGCCTTTTTTCTGATGATTTCATTGCTCCAGAAGAGGATGGCTTCTTTGTGGAAACTGTCTCTTCCACAAAGGTGTTCCAGGACTTGCATCCCGGGCACTGCCCCATCCATTTTGCGGATTCATATCCGCACTCCTGGCAAAAATATACCGTCTTTTTATTTTTCAGCATTTTACAATCTTTACTTCTACTCTTGCAGCATTGCCAAGTTCCACGCTAAAGGAAAGTTTACCGCCCAGGTTTGTTTTCATCTTACCTGTGCTTGCCTGCTCAATAAATACTTCGTATTCTGTATCCGGCTCCATCTCCACTGTGATCTGTGCATCTTCCGGTCCCTCTACATGGAAATCCATCTGAGCTTCACTCTGTGTAAGATCAAATACTGCTGTTCCCGGAACTGATTCGTAAACGAACATTCCGTTTCTCTCGAGCTTGGTAATCTCCTTAAAAGTTTTTACTTTATACATATCGCCCTGATGCTGATAGTCTGATAATTTAGACTTCTGTGCAAGCTCATAGTCACCAAAGCTGATTGCTCCATTCTCTTCTGTACGGATTAATTCTTTTACTACTGCCATTTCCTATGTCCTCCTAAGACTCTTTTGTTTGCCGCTCCACCGGTTCATCTGCCGATGCCGTACAGTTTTTCACTATCTCTGTACTTTTCCGACATTTTATGTGCTTATTATATAATACATTCACTTTTTTGACCAGTATCTCACTGATTTTTTTATACTAATTTCACAATTTCTGTGAATCATGTGAGTCCTCTGCTTTAATTGTAAAATGTAATGAGCAGTAGGTGGGACTTCCTTTTTATATTAAAGCAAATAATGGAAAAATAGTCAAAAAATAATAAAAAAATTAAAATTTGAAAGCAATTTTTGCTGGTTCTCAGAAGACATTTTTGGAAAGATTCCAGTACAGATATCTATAATTTTCTGCACACAGAAAACGGAAAGACAGAAATTTATAGATTTTGGACAGAATATTTTATGGGCATTATGTGAATGGAATGCTATGATAAATACACTTAAATATACAAAGTGAATAAAAAAGGAGGAAACAAGAAATGAAAAAAAGAATGTACAAGATTATGGCACTTGCCATGACAGCAGCTATGGTGGTACCGATGGCAGCGCAGACAACTGCATTTGCAGCTGACGACAAAGAAATTACTTACTGGAATATCGCGGTAGAGAGCCCGGACAAAGATATTGTTACTGCAGCAGTAGACAAGTTTAACAAAGAAACAGAGTCAGGCTATACTGTAAATTCGGTAGCTATCCAGAACGATACATACAAGGAAAAACTTGTTATCGCGATGAGCTCCGGTGAGTGTCCTGATATGTACTCAAGCTGGTCCGGTGGTCCGATGTATGAATATATTGATTCCGGATTTGCTCAGCCGATTGATGATCTTCTTGATCAGTCCGATGTTAAAGATAAACTTCTGGATGCAGCTATTGAACAGGGAAGCTACAACGGACATGTATATGCAATCCCATATCTGAATGTTTCTCTGGCAGGTATCTTCTACAACAAAGATATGTTTGAACAGTACGGACTTGAAGAACCGAAGACATTAGCTGATCTGGAAAATATCTGTGCAACATTAAAAGAAAACGGAATTACACCTTTTGCACTTGCTAATGCTTCCAAATGGACAGGTTCCATGTACTTCATGTCTCTGGCAGCACGTTATGGCGGACTGGAACCATTCCAGAATGCAGTTGCAGGAACCGGTAAATTCACAGATGACTGCTTCATCAAAGCAGGTGAGAAGATTCAGGAGTGGGTTAACAACGGATACTTCCCGGATGGCGTAAACTCCTTAAGCGAAGATGACGGACAGGCAAAACAGTTAATGTATCAGGAAACAGCAGGTATGCTTCTCTGTGGCTCATGGTATACAGGAACATTCCAGACTGACAGTGAGGAATTCTATCAGAAGATCGGCTGGTTCCCATTCCCTGCAATTGATGATTCCGATGCTGATCCTACAATCCAGATCGGTACTGTAGGTGATCAGTTCATTTCCTTTATCTTGAAAAACAATATGTGAGTACACAGAGCGTGCTTGAAAAATCATTTCAATGTCAAATTACATATCAGACAGCATGTCAGAAAATATATAAAAACCATCTCAGAAATATATCTCTAACATATTCCGAAAGCATTTTTCAAACATACTCTGGCATACGTTAGGTCAGATGATCAAATCTCAGAAAGTATTAAAAAGGAGGCACCAAAATGAATGAAAAAGGGATATCTCTGGTTCAGTTAAGACAGAGAAAAACACGTCAGACAGCAGCACTTTTTCTGGCACCTGTTATCATTTTATTAGTAGTACTATAAATGAGCAAATTTGAAAAATTGCACAAAATTATCCCGCTAACTTCATAAATGCATCAAAATCATTACTTTCTTTTGCACATTGGAAGAGATACTGATATTTTTCTGTCTGGATCGTGCTTCTGATTCGCTGGTAGCCTTTTTCAAAAGAACAGAATTCACCAGTCCTTGTTACACACATAAAATGTGCCATTGACATGAGAAGCCAGTATCTTCGGATTCCCTGTGCGGAACGTATCTGGTAGCTGTCCAGTGCCAGTTTATTCTTACACTGACGAAAAAATATCTCTATTGACCACCGGTAGACATAATAAGACAGTGTTTCGTTCACTGATAGTGAAACATCTGTACTGAGAAAAGCACGTAGTGCTCTTGGATTTCCAAATGCTTTTTCCGGATAACTTAAAAGAACTACGGCATTTTCAATACCATTGAGATTTCCCTCATATCGATACACGTAGTATTTTTGTTTTTTCACTGTCACAAGGTGAAAATGGGAGCGTGTGGTCGATAAAAGAGCAGCAAACTCATTAAGCTTCTTTTTGAATCCAAATGGATAAAGCATCCGGTTTGTTTTCAGTGCACCTATGGTATGAAATCCCCTCCCAGCGAAAGTATTGATTATTTTTTTCAGAAGTATACCAGCAGTCACAAAGGAAATAGGACATTACTGGTGGAACCGGCAGTTCTTTTGCAATGTTTTCTACAATATCAATTTTGGAAATCGATTTGTTGTACATTACAAAAGCATAGTTCAGGACAATGCCGTTACAGGAAAGCATAACAGCAACTGCCTGGTGTCCATAATCCTGTTTCCCCTTTAAATGGGATTGGTGAAAATACGCATCTTCAATAGGATGTAAAGCCCGTGACGAAGGCTTTGTCTTTGAAGCTATTGTATCGTCTACAATGCAGAAAACAGGCTTTCCGGTGCGTGCTGCTTCTGAATAAATAATCTCTATAACAGAACGTTTTAAGGTATCTGAAAGTAAGGAATCATCCCATTTTCCTGAATTAAGGAAATGTGCAATCGTAGTTCTGTGACAGGAACTGTTTTTAGCAAAATCCGTGGTTTTTCCATGATATCCTGAAATGAAAATGCTGATCAGGATACTTATAAGGTGGTTTATCACCCGGTTCGAATAAAATTTGCATAAATTTAATTTCTTAAGCTGGTTGTATATGAATGCAGAATGATGTATAGTATTTGCGAGAGGCACCTTCTTTCGTAAATGTTGCAAATGTTTGTTTCGTCACTTTCATTATACAACATCAAGAATCAAGGTGTCTTTCTTTTATGCAAAATCACGAACTTGCTCATTTATAGATAAAACGATTTTATTTTTATTTCAAAAGCGGTTTTTACTAAAAATACATCTGCCGTTTTTGGTCATTATTACTATGCATTGACACCTGGTCAAATTTCTTCCGAAAACAGATGATTTCAGGAATCAACTTGTCGGCACACTCCTTTGTAGTATGTTGTCTATCTTCCATTGAAATCTCTCTTCTTTGGTGATACAATGTGCTACAATGCTTATCAAAAGTTACATCATTTTGGGGGACATTTACACTACAAAGGAGAATTTTATTTATGTTTCAGGTTTTTGTTGATTCAGCGGCAAATCTGCCTGCTGTTACTGCGAAAAAATACGATATCCATGTCGTTTCTTTCGTCAATCTTGTGAATGGAAAAGAGCTGGTCTGCTTCGACCCGGATCTGTCACCGGAAGAGGAGCTTGCAAAAGGAAAAGAATATTACAATGCCATGCGCACCGGCTGTGAAATCAAGACCGGACTGATCAGCACCGCAAATTTTGCGGATGCGTTCCGCACCGCTCTTGAGGCAGATCAGGATGTCATCTATCTTTCCTTAAGCAAAAATATCAGCGGAACTTATAACTCCGCAAGACTTGCTGCAGAGGAGCTTCTTGAAGAATACGGCGGAAAACGTAAAATCCGCCTCGTCGATTCCCTGAATGCCTCTCTTGCACAGGGCATCCTCGCCATCTATGCCAGCGAGATGCGCGATCGGGGCATGAACGTAGACGAAGCGGCAGATCTTCTGGAAACCTACGTTAGCAAAATGAACGGTGTTTTCACCGTCGGCGATCTGAAATATCTTTCCCGTACCGGAAGAATCAAGGGAAGTGTCGCTGTGGTCGGAAATATGCTGAAAATCAAACCGATTCTGCGTGGAAGTGAAGATGGCTATATTGTTTCCTACAAGAATGTCCGCGGACGCAAGGCCGTTTTAAATGAACTGATTCGTCTTTTCTGTGAAACGATCGAAGAACCGGAAAAGCAGATCGTCGGAATCGCACATGCAGATGCCTATGAGGAATCTCTTTATATGATGGAAGAAATCCAGAAAAGAGTGAAGGTGCGTGAATTTATCAATACTTCTTACGATTACTGCACCGGAAGCCATGTCGGACCGGATACGATCGCTTTGTTCTATCTCGGAAAAGACCGCAGTCTTCTGTAAAAGGAGCAACCAGACTAACCACTGCTGTTCCCCTGTATTTTTCCGAAATTGCTGTAAACAGCGGAGATACTGTTTCTTCTTTCCATGCATAATTCCACCTGTTTTTCCACATACTACCCATACAGCACAAATTATGGAAAGTACATTGCGGAAACAGGAGGGATTTTTCATATGAAAGCGACGGGAATTGTTCGAAGGATTGATGATCTGGGGCGTGTGGTAGTTCCCAAGGAAATCCGACGCACGATGCGGATCCGGGAGGGACAGGCCATGGAAATTTATACCGGACGGGAGGGTGAGATTATCCTGAAGAAATACTCACCGATCGAAGAGCTGGCGGAATGCGCAGCTGGGTTTACAAAATCGATTTCAACGGTGACCGGATGTCTCGTCTGTGTTTCGGATCAGGAACAGATTGTGGCGGCAAACGGGCCGGAACAGAAAAATTATCTTGGCAAGTCCATCAGCAGCCGGCTGGAGGAGGCGATTCTGAACCGGAAAACAGTACTTGCGCGTCCCGGTGAAAAGGCTTATTTTTCAATTTTGGAAAACACAGACAATACTACTCCTCTGCCGGAGCTCATTTTTCCGATTCTCTCCTCCGGTGATGCCATCGGTTCGGTCATTCTCTGCGGCAAAGACAGGGAGTCCCTGCTGGGCGACACGGAAAAGAAGCTCCTCCAGGTAGCTGCAACGTACCTCGGACGGGAAATGGAAAACTAAACAGGGGATTTATCGAAGGCAATTTATCAAAGGCTTTTTGCATCATCCGCACCGGTTATGCAAGAGGCCTTTTCCTGTTATTCTGTAATTCGAGATATTCCAATTTTATCTTGCTATTTACACCTGCATTGTCTACAATAAAAATGACGTGCACGAAAACCTTCAACCGATACGCCCGAAGCTTTTCTGTGCCTGCTTTTATAAGCCGGGAAAAATTCCCGGAGTATCCTACATTACACAAGGAGGAATTTCCATTCATGAAATACCTTGCAAAGAAATTCGGCTCTCTCTTTCTTACGCTGCTTCTTGTATCCTTTTTATCGTTCTTTGCCTTTTCCGTCATACCCGGAGATGCGGCAAAATCGCAGCTTGGAACGGAGGCGACGCCGGAGCGGATTGAGGCTCTGCAAAAGGAAATGGGCCTGGATCGGCCGGTTCTGGAACGGTATGCTTCGTGGGTAACCGGCTTTTTTCATGGAGATCTCGGCACCTCGTATTCGTACTCGATGCCGGTCGGAGAACTGATCCGCGATAAAGTTCCGATTACCATCGCTATCACCGTTATCGCATTCCTGATGATCCTTGTTGTCTCGATTCCCATCGGCATTTTCACAGCACAGCACGCCGGAGGCCATCTGGACCGGCTGATCATGACGATCAATCAGGTGATCATGTCTGTGCCGGGATTTTTCATCGGTATTCTGATCACGTATCTTTTCGGTCTGATTCTCAAATGGTTTCAGCCGGGCGCCTATGTGCCGATTTCTGAAAATTTTTCCGGTTTTATCGGTTATCTTGTTGCACCTTCTGCCGCCATTGCACTTCCGCGCTGTTCCATGGCTGTCAAAATGCTGCGCAGCTCTGTGCTCTCGCAGCTCGATGCCGACTATGTGCGCACCGCCTATTCCCGCGGAAACAGTACACGCCGTGTTATGTATCACCATGTGCTGAAAAACGCCCTGATTCCGGTACTGACCTTCTGGGGCATGACAATCGCAGATATTGTGGCAAACAGCATTATTCTGGAACAGGTTTTTTCGATTCCGGGCATGGGCAATCTTCTGATCACTTCGATCTCCAACCGCGATTACCCCGTGGTTCAGGGCATCCTTGTACTGATCGCCGCCCTCATTATTATCATCAATTTCGTGGTAGATCTACTGTATGGCAGAATTGATCCGCGTATCCGCGTAAAAGACTGACGGGAGCTTTCGATCATCAGCTCCCGCGACCGAAAGGTCGTGGGGAGCCGCCCACGACAAAGGAAAGGGTTTTCATTATGAAAAAGAAACGCAATCTCACGCTGATCATCGGAGCTGTTCTCACCGCTTTTATGCTTCTGTTTCTTCTGATCGGCTTTTTCTACACACCGTACGACCCGGATGCAATGAACGGCGCAGCCAAGTTTGCTGCTCCATCTCTGTCGCACCCGTTCGGCTGCGATCACTTTGGACGCGATATTTTCAGCCGCGTCTTAAAAGGAACCGGTACAACCTTCTTCGTCGCTTTCGCTACTCTGCTGCTCGGCGGAACCATTGGTGTTCTTGTCGGTGCGTTCACCGGGTATTTTGGCGGATGGATTGACGAAATCCTGATGCGCATAAACGATGTCATTGTTTCCTTTCCGGGAATCCTGCTGGCGCTGGTATTTATCGCGCTGCTGGGTCCCGGCAAATACAATGTGATCCTTGCACTCGGTATCGTATTCATTCCGAGCTTTGCACGTATCACCAGAAGCGAATTTCTCGCACGCAAAGATATGGACTATGTCAAAAGTGCCCGTCTGATGGGTGTTTCCCATCTTCGGATCATATTTGTACATATCCTGCCAAATACGGTCCCGTCCCTTCTTTCGATGGCAGCAATCGGTTTCAACAACGCCGTTCTCTCCGAGGCCGGCATGAGCTTTCTCGGCATCGGTGTCCAGCCGCCCGATGCCTCGCTTGGACGGATGCTCTCAGAATCCCAGACGTATCTGATGACTGCTCCCTGGGGCTCTGTTTTCCCCGGTCTTGCCGTCATTTTACTGGCGCTTGGCGTATCGCTCCTCGGCGACGGATTACAGAAGAAAGGCGGTAACTGATATGGCACTTCTCGATGTACGTGACTTAAAAATTGCATTTTACGATACCACGCCACCGACCGAAGTGGTAAAAGGCATCTCCTTTTCCTTAGAAGAAGGTGAGACGCTTGGCATTGTCGGGGAATCCGGTTCCGGTAAAACCCAGACGGCGCTCTCCATTCTGCACCTTTTAAAGGAAAATTCCGCCGTATCCGGCGGAGAAATTCTCTACGAAGATTCTTCCGTTGCGCACGCGTCCAGCCAGGATCTGCAGCGCATCCGCGGAAAAGAAATCAGCATGATTTTTCAGGAACCGATGACCTCTTTAAATCCGGTTCTGACCATCGAAGAACAGATTGCAGAGGGACTGCTGATCCATGAGAGCTGCACACCGGCAGAACGTCATGAAAAGGTTCTTGCCATAATGCATGAGGTCGAGCTTCCCGACCCGGAAAAGCTTTGCAAAAAATACCCGCACCAGCTCTCCGGCGGTCAGCGCCAGAGGGTGATGATCGCTGCGGCACTCATTACAGAACCGAAGCTTCTGATTGCAGACGAGCCGACAACAGCTCTTGATGTGACGATTCAGTCGCAGATCTTAAAGCTGCTGAAAAAAATCAATGAACGCCATCACACGGCAATTCTTTTTATCTCACACGACCTCGGCGTCATCCGTTCGCTCTGTGACCGGGTCATCGTCATGAATCATGGGACGATTGTGGAATCCGGCAATGTAGACGATGTCTTTTTCCACCCGAAGGAAGACTACACCCGCCGCCTGCTCGACGCAATTCCGAACCGACGAACATCGCTGCGAAAGCGAATCAAAATCGCTCCAACAGCTCAATGGCCGACAGGCTCTGACAAAAAAGCTGCTCCGCCGGCGGAAAAGGAGGAATAACCCATGGAAGAAATCAGTCCGAACAACATTCTGGAAGTCAGCCATATTTCTGCCTCTTATCAGGAGGGAAAGCAGAGAAAAACGGTACTTCATGATATCTCTTTCGAGCTTCATGAAAATGAAATTCTCGGTCTCGTCGGAGAGAGCGGATGCGGAAAATCGACACTCTCCAAAGTGATCTTAGGATTTATCCGCCCAGATGAAGGCGAAATAATTTCGCAGGTCGACCATCCGCAGATGATTTTCCAGGATCCGTTTTCTTCCCTGAATCCGGCGAAGAAAATCTCCTGGATTTTAGAGGAGCCGCTTCGGATGCAGAAAGTTCCAAAAGAAGAACGAAAAAAACGGGTTCTTGCGATGGCCGAAAGAGTCGGCCTCTCAGCAGAGCACCTGAAACGCCGCCCGCATGAGCTCTCCGGCGGCCAGCGCCAGAGAGTCAGCATCGCGGCCGCACTGATCCAGGGCTCACGCCTGATCCTTGCCGACGAACCGGTTTCCGCTCTCGATGTGACGATTCAGAAGCAGATCATGGAGCTGATGGTTCAGCTTCAGGAGGAGCTTCAGCTCTCGATTCTCTTTATCTCGCATGACCTCAACGTGATCTATCAGATGTGCGACCGGGTTCTCGTGATGAAAGAAGGCCGGATTGTGGAGAACGCGGAGACGGAAGAACTGTTTGCGCATCCGCAGAATGATTATACAAAGGAGCTTCTAGCGGCATCACCGGAGCTGTAGTTTTATTTCCAGCATTCTCTAAACACCCGAAGTACATTCTTGGAAAAGACCTTCTCTATCTCTTCATCGGTGAAACCGTCGTGGCTCATCACATCTGCGAGATGCTGCATATGCGCGGTGTCCGGCACATCCGTTTCACCGCTGAAACCGTCAAAATCGGTTCCAAGGCCGATGATATCGATACCGCCAACGTTGCGCAGATATTTCATATGGCGTACCATATCCATCGTCGATGCCTTTTTCGCCGCCGGCTCCTCCTCGCGCAGAAACGACGGACAGAAATTGATACCGGTGACGCCGCCACGCTCTGCGAGCTGACGAATCATTTCATCCGAAAGGTTTCTCAGATGGAAGCACGCGCCGCGCGCATTGGAATGGGACGCAATGACCGGACCTCTCGTATGCGCAAAAACGTCGCGGATTCCGGCATCATTTAAGTGTGATAAATCGATCACTATGCCGAGCCGCTCCATCTCCTCGACAAAGGCAATACCGGTCGATGTCAGCCCGTTTTCAAGATCCGGAAGATATGGCTTTCCCTCTTCCTGCGCCGGGTTCGGAAATCCAAGCTCATTCGGAAAGTTCCAGGTCAGCGTGGAAATCCGCACACCGAGATCATACAGCGTATGCAGCTTCTCTATGCTTCCCTCGTAGACACCACCCTCTTCGACGGTCATCACCGCACCTATTTTTCCTTCCTTCTGTACCTGCATCAGATCCGCATACGTTTTGATCTGACAAATGCGGTCCGGATACCGTTCCACCTCTGATTTCCAGAGATCAGCCAGCTTTCTCACATGCTCAAACGGTGTTTCGTCTTTCAGTCCCTTCAGGAACGTAAATAAAGAAAAGCACTGGCAGAGGCTGCCGCCCTTTTCCAGCTTATCCAGATTGATCTGAAGATCCGCATCCGCAAGATGCTCCTGTTTTTCCTTCCACTGCAGCGCCGGGATGGTGTCGCAGTGCATATCAATTACCTGAAACATGGCAATAATCCTCTTTTCTGTTTTTTCTCTATTCTATCATACTTCGCTGCATTCCTTCACAAAAACTGGAAGAAAACGGAAAAAACCGCCTGGCTCATGGTAAACCCATAAGGCTAGAGAAAATATATCTTTCCGGAATCGCAAAAAATTGGGGGTCCGCGTTTTTTCTCGAAAAAAACTTGCAAATCTCGTCTGAGATGATATACTTTTTGCATTGTGTTACTTTATGAAAGCACTGATCTTCCAAGAAAGTGCTTCTGCTTATGAAAAAGAAAGAGGTATCTATGCTCCAACTGATTGAAACCATCAACAATGCCGTGAACAATTTTATCTGGGGTGTTCCGGCTATGATCTGCATTTTCGGTGTCGGCCTTTACCTGAGTCTGCGCACCCGTTTTCTCCAGATTCGAAAATTCCCGTATGCGATCCGCACAACGCTCGGAAGAATGTTCCGCAAACGAGATGCTTCCGATGGCGCAATTACACCGTTCCAGGCGGTCTGTACAGCACTTGCCGCCACGGTCGGTACCGGTAATATTGCCGGTGTTGCCGGCGCTATCGCTATCGGCGGACCCGGTGCTGTGTTCTGGATGTGGGTTTCCGCCCTGCT
>OGRF01002181.1_pt1 | contig 11436 bp, 11 predicted proteins | sample 1553381 | NCBI WGS metagenome assembly OGRF01 (sample SAMEA2580060, study PRJEB22360) | human gut metagenome | biome: human gut; feature: human-associated habitat; material: faeces | place: Denmark | collected 2008/2010
TGTACCGCCCCCAGCTGACGGCGTACAGCCAGGCCCTGAGCCGGGTGCTGGAAACGCCGGTGGCGGAAATGGTGCTGTACTTCTTCGCCCCCGGCTGCGAGGTCAGACTGTAAAATATACGGCCCTGGCCATCCATCGGGATGGCCAGGGCCTTTATACCGCATCATCGGCAACGATACCGGTAACGTTTCAAAGTGCAATTTGCTCCGAAGCGGCGCTTTGACGGAAAGGCTTCGGCAAAAAATTGTAAATTTTTTCATATTTTACTTGTAAAGAATCCGTAAATATGGTATTTTATACACAAGCGCCAAACGTAAGGCCGCTATAGATAGCTTTTCGGACCCTTTTCATATCTATAGGCCGCCGCGCCTGCGGTTTTGGCAAATTTACAAAAGGGAGAAAGAAAGGCCATGAAAAAAGATCGTCAGGAACCCCGCATTGAGAATGTCTATCAACTGGAAGGGCGCGTGCCGGTGGCAAAGGCAATCCCCTTCGGCCTCCAGCACGTGCTGGCCATGTTTGTGGCCAACATCGCGCCGCTGATCATCATCGCCTCGGTGGCGGTGTACAACGGCCAGCCCTTCAGCGTTATCGAAACCGCCCGGCTGCTGCAGAACTGCATGCTCATCGCCGGTATCGGCACCATGCTCCAGCTTTATCCCGTGTGGAAGATCGGCTCCGGCCTGCCCGTTGTCATGGGCCTGAGCTTTACGTTCCTGGCCGCCTGCATGACCGCCGCCTCCCAGGATTACGGCGTTATGGTGGGGGCCATCATTGTGGGCGGTGTCTTTGAAGGCATTCTGGGCCTGACGGCCAAGTATTGGCGCAAAATCATCTCTCCCATCCTGTCCGCGTGCGTGGTAGTGTCCATCGGCCTGAGCATCCTCAACGTGGGCGTATCCTCCTTCGGCTCCTCCGCCAAGTATCCCCTGGGCTCCTGGCAGAACCTGCTGGTGGCGGCCATCACCCTGGCGGCGGCGCTGATTTTCCATACCACCCTCAAGGGCGTGGCCAAGCAGCTGTATGTCCTGCTGGGCATGATCGTGGGCTATGTGGTGGCCGTGTGCTTCGGCATGGTGGACTTTGCCGGCATGAACCAGACCATCCGGGAGCTGGGCGTGGTGGCCGTACCCCAGCTGTTCGCCTATACCCCCAAGTTCCAGATGGGCACCATCCTGTCCTTCTGCCTGGTGTTCATCGTCTCCGCCGTGGAAACCATCGGCGACACCACCGCCACCTGCACCGGCGGCCTGGGCCGGGATATCACGGATAAGGAGATCTCCGGCTCCCTGTGCGTGGACGGCTTCGCCTCCGCCCTTTCCGGCGGCGTGTTCGGCTGCTCCCCCATCACCTCCTTCAGCCAGAACGTGGGCCTGGTCTCCATGACCAAGGTCGTCAACCGCGGCGCACTGGCCACCGGTGCCATCTTCCTGATCCTCTGCGGCCTGATCCCCAAGCTGGGCGCACTGGTCTCCATCATGCCGCAGGCCGTTCTGGGCGGTGCTGCCGTGATGATGTTCTCTTCCATCGTGGTGTCCGGCATCCAGCTCATTACCAAGGAAAAGATGACCCCGCGCACCCTGACCATCGTTTCCGTTGCACTGGGCGTGGGCTACGGCATGGGTGCCAATGCCAGCATCCTGGCACACACCCCCCAGTTCTTCCAGTTGATCTGCGGCGAGAGCGGCATCGTGCCCGCAGCCTTTGTGGCCATTGTGCTGAATGTGCTGCTGCCCAAGGACGATAAGGCCGAATAAACCTCTCAGTTACCTTCGGTGACAGCTCCCCTGACAGGGGAGCCAAGAAGTGCCCTTGCCTCTCCTGTCAGGGAACGCACCATTGCCCTGCAATGGTGGAGAGCTCTTCCAGAGCTTCCGGCGTATCTGCATCCAGCAGTTCTTCCCGCCGCTGGGCGTAAACGATCTGCACCTGCTCAGGGTGAGCCTTGAGTACAACACTGCCGCCCTTGCCCTCGGGCAGGGTGCGCAGAGCGGGAAAATATCCGCATCCAAACAGAACGGGACTTCCGACAACGGTGTCCGGGCCATGTGTGGCCCGGGCTCCCAGCCGGAAGATCGCCCGCTCTGTTTCTTTTTGTGTCTGGGCAAAAGCAGTGATCAGCGCTTCCAGCGTCTCCCGCTGCAGCAGGGGCTGATCTCCGGGCAGGAAGATGCAGCCTGCAAGACCGGGGCATTGCTCCAGCAGCGCCTCCAGCCCCAGCCGAACGGTGTCGTTCCGGCCCGGCAGGCTGTGGAGCAGGCAGGGAACGGCCTGTGCGTCACACAGGGCCTTTACCTCGGCAGAGCGGGTCACGACCACCCGGGCGGCAAGGGCAGGGGTGGCGGTGATTTCCAACGCCCGGCAGAGCAGGGGGCGGCCCCCGAAGTTGGCCAGCAGCTTGTTGGAGCCGAACCGCCGGGCCAGCCCCGATGCCATGATAACGCATCCCACCGGAGGGTGGGCGTTTTTTCTGCACAACTCTGCCATAAAATCATTCCTCCTGAATCTGCCGGATCTGCGGCAGTCTTTCCAGTGGCATTATAAGGGATTTTGTGATAAAATAAAAGTAGCAATCGAAAAAAGAGAGGTACTGCGTATGATGACGATCCGGGAATACAAACGGGCCGAAAGCCTCGAGGAAGCCTGGCAGCTCAACCAGAAGCGAAACAATCGGGTCATCGGCGGCATGATCTGGCTCAAGATGGAGAACATCAATGTCGGCACCGCCATCGACCTGTCGGGCCTTGGGCTGGACAAAATTGAGGAAACGGCCGAGGGCTTTTCCATCGGGGCCATGGTGCCCCTGCGGCAGATCGAGCTCCACGAGGGGCTCAATGCCTACACGGAGGGTGCTGTGCGGGAATCTGTGTGCCACATTGTGGGTGTGCAGCTGCGCAACCTTGCCACCGTGGGCGGCAGCATTTACAGCCGTTTTGGCTTTTCCGATGTTCTGACCATGTTCCTGGCCCTGAACGCTTCGGTGGAGCTCTACAAGGGCGGCATCGTGCCGCTTTCGGAGTATGCCCAGCGCCCGTACGACAGGGATATCCTGGTGCGGGTCATCGTGCCGAAAGAGCAGGCAGCATTCTGCTATCAGTCGGTGCGCAACAGCCAGACGGATTTCCCGGTGCTGACCTGTGCCGCCGCGAAAACGGCCGGGGGCTTCCGGGTCGCCATTGGTGCCCGGCCCGGCAAGGCAGTGCTGTATACCCTGCAGCCCAATGCCGCCGAAACGCCGGAGCTGACCGCCGCCCGCTTTGCCGCTGAGGTGCGGGCAAACATCCGGACGGAGAGCAACATGCGCGGCAGTGCGGAATACCGCAATCATCTGGCCGGGGTGCTGGTCAAGCGCGCTGTGCTGAAATTGGAAGGGAACAGGTGAGACAAGATGCAGGTGAATATTATTCTGAACGGAACCAAGATCACGGCAGAGGCCGCACCGGACACCCTGCTCATCGATTTTGTCCGCGCACACGGCTGTTACAGTGTCAAGCGCGGCTGTGAGACCTCCAACTGCGGCCTGTGCACCGTCTTTCTGGACGATGTGCCGGTGCTGTCCTGCTCTGTGCTGGCAGCCCGTGCCGACGGCCACAGGGTGACCACGCTGGAGGGCCTGCAGGAGGAGGCTGCTGAGTTCGGTGCTTTTATCGCCGATCAGGGTGCGGAGCAGTGCGGCTTCTGCAACCCGGGCTTTATTATGAACGCTCTCGCCCTCTTCCGGGAAAAGGAATACCCCACTGAGGAGGAGATCAAGGAATATCTCGCGGGCAACCTCTGCCGCTGCTCCGGCTACGAGGGCCAGCTGCGGGGCATCCAGAATTTCCTCGCCTGGAAGAAAGCAAAACAGGAGGGTGCCGAATGAAAAACGTCAACAAAGCATTCCGCAAAAAGGATGCCATGCAGCTTGTGACCGGCAAGCCCGTTTACATGGATGATCTGGCCCCGGCAGACTGCCTGATCGTCAAGCTGTACCGCTCACCCCATGCCAACGCCATGGTGGAGCGCATCGACACGTCCGTGGCCAAAAAGGTGCCCGGCATCGAGGCCATCTTCACCTGGGAGGATGTGGATCAGAACGCCCGCCGCTACACGCAGGCCGGCCAGACCTACCCCGAAGCCAGTCCCTACGACCGCCTGGTCATTGACCGTCACGTCCGCTTTGTGGGGGACGTGGTGGCCATTGTGGTGGGCAAGGATGAGAAGTGTGTCGAGAAGGCCATGAAGCTCATCAAGGTGGAGTATCAGGTGCTGGAGCCGGTGCTGGATTTCCACACTGCGAAGGATAACCCCATCCTTGTCCACCCGGAGGACAACTGGGAGAGCCTGAGCCCCGTGGGTGCCGACAACAAGCGCAACCTCTGTGCCCACGATGCGTGCGGCGACGGCGACATCGATGCCGTGCTGGCAAAGTGCGATGTTGTCATCGACCGTGTTTACCACACCAAGGCCTGTCAGCAGGCCATGATGGAGACCTTCCGCACCTGCTGCTGGATGGATCTGTACGGACGGCTGAACATCCTCAGCTCGACCCAGATCGTGTTCCATACCCGCCGCAATGTGGCAAACGCCCTGCACATCCCCAAATCCATGATCCGCGTCATCAAACCCCGCATCGGCGGCGGCTTTGGTGCCAAGCAGACGGCGGTCTCGGCCATCTATCCGGCCTTTGTTACCTGGAAGACCAAGAAGCCCTGTAAGCTGATCTTCACCCGCGAAGAGAGCCAGACCGCATCTTCGCCCCGCCATGAGATGGAGATGCACGTCCGTCTGGGTGCCACCAAGGACGGCATCGTGAAGGGCATCGACCTCTACACCCTGTCCAACACCGGTGCTTATGGTGAGCACGGCCCCACAACGGTGGGCCTTTCCGGTCACAAGTCTATTCCGCTGTATGGCAAGGCCGAAGCCTTCCGTTTTGTCAGCGACGTGGTCTACACCAACCACATGTCTGCCGGTGCGTACCGCGGCTATGGTGCGACCCAGGGCCTGTTTGCAGTGGAATCTGCCGTCAACGAGCTGGCCGCCAGACTTCACATGGACCCCTTCAGGATCCGCGAAATGAACATCGTCAAAGAGGGCGATGTGATGCCCGCCTATTACGGCGCTGTGAACACCAGCTGCGCGCTGGATCGCTGCCTGAAAAAAGTCCACGAGATGATCGACTGGGACAACAAGTACCCTGTGCGCGACCTTGGCAATGGCAAGGTGCGCGCCGTGGGTATGGGCATGGCCATGCAGGGCTCCGGCATTTCCGGCATGGACGTGGGCAGCGCCACCCTCAAGGTAAACGATGACGGGTTCTACTCCCTCATCATCGGCGCTGCCGATATGGGCACCGGCTGTGACACCACGCTGGCTCAGATCGCCGCCGAGGTGCTGGACTGTGACCTGGACAATATCACTGTCTTTGGCGCGGATACCGACACCTCGCCCTATGACTCCGGCTCCTACGCTTCTTCTACCACCTATGTCACCGGCAAGGCAGTGGAGAAGTGCGCCCTCCGGCTGCGCGGCCAGATCTGCAAGCTGGGCGCGGAGCTGCTCCATACGACCGAAGATGCCGTGGATTTTGACGGCAAGTTCGTCTCCCTGAACGCAGACCCGGAGAAGAGGGTCTCTCTCTCTGAGGTGACTTTCGCCTCCCAGTTCGGCCACATGGTGCCGCTGGAGATCACCGAGACCCACACCTCGCCCCTTTCGCCCCCGCCCTACATGGTCGGCGCGGCTGAAATTGAGCTGGATAAGGAGACCGGTGAGGTCAAGGTGGTGGATTATGCCGCCTGCGTGGACTGCGGCACCCCCATCAACCCCAACCTGACCCGTGTGCAGACCGAGGGCGGCATCCTGCAGGGCATTGGCATGGCCCTGACCGAGAACATCACCTACGATGCCAAGGGCTGGCCGATGGAGAACTCCTTTATGCAGTATAAGATCCCCGCCCGTGTGGACATCGGCCACATCCGGGTGGAGTTTGAGAGCAGCTACGAGCCCAACGGCCCGTTTGGTGCAAAATCCATCGGTGAGGTGGTCATCAACACCCCGCTGCCCGCCATCGCGGATGCCATCTACAATGCCATCGGCACCCGCTTCTATGAGCTGCCCATTACCCCGGAGCAGGTCGCCATGGCGGTGGAAGAAAACCGCTGATGCTTTCGGAAAAACAGTTTCCGTTTCTGGCTGAAAAGGGCCATGTAATCTCGTTGGTGGGCGGCGGCGGAAAGACCACCCTGCTCTATGCCTTTGCCCGGCATTGTGCCGCCAAAGGCTGGCGGGTGCTGGTGAGCACCACAACCCACATCTGGCAGCCCGGGGCACATTATGCCGCAGATGAAGCCGCCCTTGCGGCCCTCTGGGCGGCAGGGCAATATGCCGTGGCCGGTGTCCCGGCAGAGCAGGGCAAGCTGACCGCCCTGCCGTCGGAACAGCTGACCCGCTGGATGGCACAGGCTGATATTGTTCTTCTGGAAGCGGACGGTGCAAAACGGATGCCCTGCAAAGTTCCGGCGGCCCATGAACCGGTGCTGCTGCCGGAAAGCGATATCGTGCTGGCCGTGGCAGGATTGTCTGCGCTGGGCAGACCTCTGCGGGAGGTCTGCTTCCGGCTGGAGCAGGCCTGCGCCCTGCTGGGCGCTGCCCCCGAAACGCTTCTGACCCCGGAGCTGCTGGCAAGGCTGCTGGCCAGTGAGCAGGGAGGACGAAAACTGGTGGGAAACCGCCGTTTTTCTGTGGTGCTCAATCAGGCGGATGACCCCGCCCGCATTGCTGCCGGAGAACAGATCCTCGCGCTCCTGCGCGAAAAATATGAGGTGCAGGGCATGTTGACTTATTTTGATGAAAGGGAGCGTGCATGAAATGGCAGAACAGGGCCCCATTGTCTTCTGCACCGGCGGCGGATGCACCGCAAAGCTGGGTGCCGGGGTACTGAGCCGCATTCTGGAAAAGCTGCCCCGGGGCGAAAAAGACCCCGACCTTCTGGTTGGCTACGACAGCCGGGACGATGCTGCCGTCTACCGCATTACCGAGGACATTGCTCTGGTGCAGACGGTGGATTTCTTCCCGCCGATGGTCGATGACCCCTATACCTTCGGGCAGATCGCCGCGGCCAATGCCCTGAGCGATGTCTACGCCATGGGCGGTGAGGTCAAAACGGCACTGAATCTCGTCTGCTTCCCCGAGAGCATGGATCTGAACGTGTTGGGGGAGATCCTGCGCGGCGGTGCCGAAAAGGTGGCCGAAGCCGGGGGTACGCTGGCGGGTGGGCACTCCATTGCCGATACCGGCGTGAAGTACGGCCTGTCCGTCACCGGTCTCGTGGACCCCCGCCGCCTCACGGCCAATGATACGGGAAAGCCCGGCGACAAGCTCATCCTCACCAAGGCGCTGGGTGTGGGCCTCATCTGCACGGCCAACCGCGTGGGCGAAGCTGCCCCCGGTGCGATGGATGCCGCCGTGGCCTCCATGACGACCCTGAACAAGTCTGCCGCCGAGATAAGTCGAAGCTATGATGTTCACGCAGCCACCGATGTGACCGGGTTCAGCTTCCTCGGCCACCTCCACGAGATGATGGGCGGGCGGCTGTCCTGCCGTATCGACGGCAGCGCTGTGCCGGTCCTGCCGGGTGCGTGGCAGGCCGCTGACGACTGCCTTTATACCGCCGCCGGTCAGCGCAACCGAAACCACACCGGGCCTTTCGTCCGGTTTGAAAATGTGCCGTTTGCCATGCAGGAAATTTTGTTCGATCCCCAGACTTCGGGCGGACTGCTGCTTGCCGTGGCTTCGAAAGAGGCTGAAAGCCTCCGGGACGAGCTGCAAAAAGCCAGCCTCCCCGCACAAATCGTGGGAGAAATCACAGAGAAGCAGGACACCGAAATATTTGTGTCCTATCCTGAATAAAACATACGATAGAGAGGGAAAACTATGCTGAAAGTTGATGCCAGAGGGGACGCCTGCCCGCTGCCTGTAGTGAAGGCAAAGAAAGCGATTGCGGAACTAAATGGTGCAGGCGAAGTTGAAGTGCTCGTGGACAACGAGATCGCTGTCCAGAACCTCACCAAAATGGCCCAGCAGAAGGGCTACCAGTCTGCCGCCGAAAAGCTGGCCGAGGGGGAATACCGCGTCCTGTTCACCGTGGGTGAGCCTGCGGCAGAAGAAGAGGAAACTCCGGTCTGCGCCCCTGATGCCCGCACCGATACGGTAGTGGTCATCGCGTCCGACAAGATGGGCGAGGGTGCTGAGGAGCTGGGCAAGACCCTGCTGAAGGCTTTTATCTTCTCGCTGACCCAGCAGGACAAGCTGCCCAAGACCATCCTCCTCTATAACGGCGGTGCGCACCTCACCTGCGAGGGTTCGCCCATGCTGGACGACCTCAAGGCGCTGGAAGCTGAGGGCGTTGAGATCCTCACCTGCGGCACCTGCCTGAACTTCTACGGCCTGACCGAGAAGCTGGCCGTGGGCGGCGTGACGAATATGTACGTTATCGCCGAGAAGATGCTGAACGCCGGGAACGTGGTCAAGCCGTGATCTACCTCGACAACGCCGCTACCACCCTGCAAAAGCCGCCCTGCGTGGGCCAGGCTATGCTGGATGCACTGGAACATGCGGGCAATCCGGGCCGCGGGGCGCATGAGCCGACCCTTCACGCGGCCCGTATCGTCTACCATGCCCGTGAGACACTTGCAACACTTCTCCATGCGGAAAGCCCGGACTGCATTGCTTTCACGGCCAACGTGACCCAGGCACTCAACACGGCGCTCTGCGGCCTCGTCCGCCCCGGCGACCATGTTATCACGACGGTCTGCGAGCACAACTCCGTGCTGCGGCCGCTTTATCGCCTGCGGGAGCAAGGGGCAGAAGTGAGTTTTGTGGAGGTGGACGACACCGGGCGGCTGCGGTATGAGCAGTTCGAAAAATTTCTCCGCCCCAATACCCGTCTTGTCGTGGTGACGCACGCTTCCAACGTCACAGGCGATCTTACGGACCTTGCATTCGTCTCCGCTTTTGCGAAAAAGCACGGTCTTGCGCTTGTCGTGGACGCGGCCCAGACTGCGGGCGCACGGCCCATCGACGTGCAGGCGCTGGGGGTGGATGTTCTCTGTTTCACCGGACACAAGGCGCTGCTGGGTCCGCAGGGGACCGGCGGGCTGTATGTCCGCCCCGGGCTGACCATGGCCCCCCTTGTGGTGGGCGGCAGCGGCATCCACAGTTTCGACGAAACGCATCCTTCTCAGATGCCCACAGCGCTGGAAGCGGGGACGCTGAATGTTCCCGGCCTCGCGGGCCTCGGGGCAGGCGTGGAGTGGATACTTTCGCAGGGCGTCGAAGCTCTGCACGAAAAAGAAACGGCTCTGACACGCCTGTTCTATGAGAAAATCGTCCATGCTCCCAACGTGAAAATCTACGGCAGTTTCGACGAAACAGACCGAGCGCCCATCGTCTCGCTGAACTTCGGGGATGAGGACGCCGCCCGTGCCGCCGACATCCTCTGGGAGGACTACGGCATCTGTGTCCGGGCGGGCGCTCATTGTGCGCCCCTCATCCACAAAGCCCTCGGCACCGTGGAGCAGGGGATGGTGCGGTTCAGCTTCTCCCACCAGAACACAGAGGCCGAGGTGCTCAGAGCCGCCGAGGCGGTCTGTGAGCTGGCCGAGGAGGGCTGATATGCGCCGCAAAAGACAATACATCGTTCTTTCATTTGCTTCTACGGCCCGCGCGATGGGCTGGGAGAAAGAGTGCGCCGCCCGGGGAATCCCGGGGCGGCTCATCCCGCTGCCCAGTGAGATCACGGCAGGCTGCGGCCTCGGCTGGCGGATGCTGCCCGAGGACTGGCAGGCGTGGCAGTCTCAGCTGAACGATGCAGGCTACGATGCTGCCACACCGGTGGAGCAATAAACCATAATGGAGAAATTCTATGTCGATTCGTGAGTTTTTGGACGCTTTGCGCAGCACACAGGGGCAGCATACGCTGGCCTCCGTACTGGAAGGGCCGGAAAGCGGAGCGAGGCTTCTTCTTTGTGAAGGCGTACCCGTCTGGCCCGCAAGACCGGAGGGTCTGCTGGCCCGGAATCTCCCGGCGCTGGCCGGGTGTGGTGAAAGCGGTATCCTGACTCTGGAAAATAAGCGGATCTTCGTCGAGAAATTCGGAGGCGCGCCCCGGCTCGTCATCTGCGGCGGAGGCCATGTGGCCGAGTCCGTCGTCCGGCTGGCCGTCATGCTGGGCCTGCCCGTCACCGGTCTCGAGGAGCGGCCAGAGTACGCTGACGCCCTTCGCCGTGCCAGGGCAGAAAAGGTCCTCTGCGGTCCTTATGCCGAAAATCTCACCCAGGTGGAGGGCAGTGCGGAGACCTACTTTGTTGTCGCCACCCGCGCCCACTCCTTCGACGTGGAATGCCTTACCGAAATATACAAGAAACGATTTGCCTACGTTGGTATGCTGGGCAGCCGAAGCCGGTCGGCCCTTGTCCGCCGCCAGCTCATCAAGGCCGGAACTGCCCCGGAAAAGACCGAAGAACTCCACGCCCCCATCGGCATCGCCATCAAGGCACAGACAGCGCAGGAAATTGCACTATCCATCCTCGCGGAGATCGTTGAGGTGAAAAATGGCCGTCAGCAGACGGAAGGCTTCCCGCCCGAGCTGCTGAATGCGCTGGATGCCTGCACGGGACAGAGAAGGGCTCCTGTCCTTGTGACCATCGTTTCCCGCCACGGTTCGACCCCCCGGGAGGTGGGCGCAAAGATGCTGGTGCTGCCGGACGGCAGATCCGTGGGCAGTGTGGGCGGCGGCATTATGGAATACCGTGTGCAGCAGCTTGCATCAAAAATGCAGGCAGGCGAGGCTGCACCCTGCCAGCTGGCAGAGTATTCGGCCAGCGCAAAAGAGGACGATGCGGCGCTGGCTGCCTGCGGCGGCTCGATGAACGTGTTCCTGCAGCTGCTCAAGGAGGAAGAAAATAATGAAGCGTGATGACGTCATCCTGGTGCGCGGCGGCGGCGACCTCGCCACCGGAACCATCCATCGGCTGTGGTCGGCGGGATTGAAAGTGCTCGTGCTCGAGGCAGAGCATCCTGCCGCCATCCGCCGCCAGGTCTCGGTAAGTGAGGCCGTGTATGAGGGCGGGGCTGTCGTGGAGGAAATGCGCGCTGCCCTTGTAAAAACGCTGGATGAGGCCGTTGTGGTCTGGCATCGCGGCGATGTACCGGTGATGGTGGACCCGAAAGGGGAGCTCATCCCGCAGGTGCGGCCTGCCGCGCTCGTTGATGCCATCCTTGCAAAGAAAAATCTCGGAACGACGCGGGATATGGCTCCGCTGACCATCGCACTCGGCCCGGGTTTTACCGCCGGTGTGGATGTTGATTTCGTGGTGGAGACCAAGCGCGGCCACCGTCTGGGCCGTATCATCCGGGAGGGTGCGGCCATCCCCAACACGGGCGTCCCCGGAG
>OGRF01002184.1_pt1 | contig 11430 bp, 10 predicted proteins | sample 1553381 | NCBI WGS metagenome assembly OGRF01 (sample SAMEA2580060, study PRJEB22360) | human gut metagenome | biome: human gut; feature: human-associated habitat; material: faeces | place: Denmark | collected 2008/2010
TCGGCGGCTCTGTCTGTTGTAAATGCCTGCGGCAGACGGCACTCTTGCAAGAGAAAACCATATGGCTCCGATTCATTATCTTGTTATCCCTAAGCAGCATATTTCAAAGCTTGACGAGATAACCCCTGAGAACAGTGCAGTTATCGCACATATCTATGAAGTTATCGCAAAGCTTGCCAAAGACCTCGACCTTAAGGACGGTTTCAGAGTTGTTTCCAACTGCGGCGAGCAGGCAGGACAGAGTGTTTTCCACATTCATTTTCATCTTCTTGCAGGCAGACCACTTGCTTGGCCAGCCGGTTAAAGAAATAAAACGGGCGGGTAAATTTCTTATCCGCCCTTAGTTTTAAGGGGGACGGCGGCAGTGGTGAGAAAAAGCTGTTATATCGGCTTTTCGTATTTTGCAGGGCTGTTTCTCTGTACCATTGGCTGGGGCAGGAACAACGCAGTTTTCGCACTTGCGTCAGCGTGTGTAGCCATTACAGCCTTTGCGCTTTTTAAGAGATACCGAAAGCATATAGCTCTCTGCTTTGTTTCGTTCCTGATAGCGGTGGGCGTCAATACCGCTTATACTCACATTTTCTATGATAAACTGACAGCTTTAGACGGAAAGACCGTCACAGTTAAAGGCGAGATAACCGACATAAGCTATATAGGCTCTGACACATGTCGGCTAAGCGTTAAGGGTACTGTGGGCGGAGTAAAAGGCAGGCTGACCTTTTATGCAGATGACATTGAATATGATTACTATGACAATATCGTGGCGACAGTAAAGGTCAGCAGGATAAAAGACAGCATCAATTTCAAATCAGAGCAGTATGACCGTCCTAAAGGCGTTTTTCTCCAAGGCTCGACCGCTGAAAGCATAGAAGTCACAGGCGACGGAAACACCATTTTACGCAGTATAATGCACTATCGTGACAAGATGTTCATGTTGATAAACGATATCATAGGCGGAGATGAGGGCGGTTTTGCCGCTGCAATGCTCTGCGGAGATAAAACTGAGCTTTCAAAGCAAACGAAGCTCACGGTCTATCGTAGTGGCATAGGTCATATATTTTCCGTGTCGGGAACTCATGTGGTCATAATAAGTGCCATGATAGGCTGGCTCATGCAGAAACTAAGCAAGGATAAGCGTGTGATATTTGCCGTCCAAACTGTGGCAATGTGGGCGTTTGCGGTCTTTGCAGGATTTTCAGTATCCGTTGTGAGGGCGGCTGTTATGCTGACCTTGGTCACTGCCGCACCGCTCCTTTACCGCAGACCAGACCCAGCAAATACTCTCTGCTTTTGCGCTGTTGTAATACTCACTCTTTCACCCTATGCGGCGGCGGACAGCTCATTTCTGCTGTCATTCACTGCAACATTTGTGATAGGCACGGTCTGCCCGAAAGCAGCGGCACTTGTAAAGGGCGAAGGCATTTTGTACAGCCTTGAACGGCAGGCAGTAAATGCGGTGACTATACTTTTTTGCACAATGCCTGTTCAGCTAATGTTTTTCAGTGAAATATCTCTTGTTGCACCACTATCAAATATCCTGCTGGTGCCTGTCTGTACCCTTGCTCTGGGTCTGACGGTAATAACTGCGGTAACAGGCGGTGCGGCAATAATAGCCTATCCTGTGCTGACGGTGGTAAAGTATCTTCTGAAAGTCGTTCTGTTTTTTGCTGAGCTGTTTTCAAAATTCAGCTTTGCCTATCTTCCTCGTGGAGTAAGACCACTTGGTATTGTAATGCTCGTTACCTGCCTTGTACCTGTGGCGGTCATGTTTCTGAGAAAGTCAGTAAAGCTTGGGGCTTTTTGCACTGCTTTAATGCTTGTATGTTGGACAGCGGTGTATAATTTTTCTCTTGCTTTTGGAGGCTCGGTAAAGATAGTTGTAATGCCAAAAGGAAATGCAGTGCAGGCTGTGCTGTATGATAAAACAAAAGGTATGGTTTTCGATATGGGCAGTAAGGGTAAGCTCAACAGCGGTATGGAAAGCTTTTTGGAGCTTTACGGCATAAAAGAGCTAAAAGGCGCATTTATAGAAAGCGAACAGTATTACACTATAACAAAATATAACGAGCAGATGACTATACGACCTGACAGATTTTATATAAATGGCGAGCCTGATAATGACAGCGAACTGCCGTTCATAACAGGCACACAGCTTGATTGGAACGGTGTTAAGATAGAAGCACTGGAGGGCGGCTATAAAATTACCACCGAGGGCAGTGTGGTCACTATAGAAAAAGGTTCTGTCACCATAAACGGCAGAAACCTTGACACAACAGATGAAGAATACCCATTGATGATAGATATGAAAAATTCGCAGATAAGGAGGACGGACTATGGCTTTGCTTACGGCTTCGGCTCTTGGTAAAACGATAAGAGAGAATGATATCGACAGCCTTTATTATTTTTACGGACATGATACAGCGGCACTTGAAAGCTTTACAAAAAGGCTTGTGAACAAGCTTTGCCCTGCTGACGCTCAGGTCATGAACTTTCATAAGCTTGACGGCAAAAATCTTGATTTTCCAATGCTTACAGACGCTTGCGAAGCTCTGCCTTTTATGGCTGAACGTGTGGTGGTGACTATAAACGACCTTAATATAGACGCAGTGACTAAGGACGATCTGGACGACCTGAAAAAGATCCTGGGCTCTCTTGGCGAAACCACCACAGTGATAATCTATGCCACAGGAGTTGACCTTTTCAAGAACAAAAAGTATCTTACAGACAAAAACAAGCGTTTTGCAGATTTCTGCGAAAAGCACGGCACTGTCTGCAACTTTGAATACAAAAGGGCTTCCGACCTTGGAAAGTCTATATCCACCTATCTTGCAAAAAGCGGCTGTACCATAACAAAAAGCAACGCAGAGTATCTTGCAAACCTCTGTTTGTGCGACACTGCATTTATCAGCAAGGAGCTTGAAAAGCTTTCGGCTTATGCAGAGGGCAGGGAGGTAACAAGAGAGGATATCGACTTGCTTTGTATCAGGCGTATCGAGTCGGACGGATATTCTCTTGCAATAAATATCCTCAGAGGCAATGCGGCAATGGTTTTCACACGTTTGCGTGAACTCGATGTGCAGAATTATGAACCATATGCTATAATAGGAATAATCGGCTTTTCCCTTGCGGATATCTATAGGGCAAAGCTTGCACGTTCCTCTGGCAGGAGCGTTGCAGACGTGGCTAAAGATTTTTCTTATGCGAAAAACAGAGAGTTTGCAGTAAAAAACGCCTATTCCGAGTGCGGAAATATCTCGGCGGAGCGTATAAGAAAAACGCTGGAGATACTTTCTGAAACTGACCTTATGCTCAAAACAAGGTCACGGGGAAAAGACGGAGATATGCTCACCCTCGAGCAGGGACTTGCAAGGTCAATGGCATTAAGGTGTTAGTAAATGGAAAAACTTAAAATATCAAGGGCGATAATCGTTGAGGGAAAATATGATAAGATAAAGCTATCGTCCATAGTTGACGGAGTTATAATCGTTACCAACGGCTTTCGTATCTATAAAGACCCTGACAAGGCAGCGCTTATAAGATACTATGCTCAGCATGGCGGAATAGCAATTCTTACAGACTCTGACACAGCAGGCTTTCGCATAAGAGGGCATATAAAGGGTATCGTCCCCAAAGGCGATATTGTGAACGTGTATGTTCCTGAGATATTCGGCAAAGAAAAGCGCAAAACAGAGCCGTCAAAAGAGGGCTTGTTAGGGGTCGAGGGCGTTCCTGCGGATATTATCAGGGAAGCCTTTGAAAAAGCAGGCATTATAGGCGAAAAGGTCGCAGACAGAGAACTCATGACCAAGCTTGACTTTTATGAGCTGGGTCTAAGCGGCAGACCTGACAGCAGCAGGCTCAGACAGCTTGTGTGCGAAAAGCTGTCGCTGCCCAAAAAGCTCACTGCAAATGCACTGCTTGAAGTGGTGAACACAATGCTCGATAAAGAAAGCTTGCAAGCACTCATAGAGAATTTGACATCAGAAAACAATAAAGACAAGGAGAATAGCGTTGGTTAGTCTTGAATTTTTATATTTCTTTCTTCCTGTTTTTATGGGAGTATACGCTTTGTCAGGGGTGCGTTTCAGAAAAGCCGTGTTCCTGCTTGGAACAGTTGCGCTGTGTCTGTGGGCGTCCACCTGGGGGATAATACCAATGGCGGTGTGTGATGTTGTATCATACTTTTGCGGCAGGCTTATCCACCGCTTTGCAGACAAAAAAGGACTTAAAAGGCTATGGCTCATATTATCGGTGGCAGTAAATATGGCAGTGCTTCTTGTATTCATAAGAAGCGGTCACAGCAGCTATGACGTGACGTCTATATTCACAGGCAAAGGCGCAATGCTAAAGCTTTTTCCTGTGTGGGGAGCGGGCATTTTCACTCTCCATGGCATCTCCTACTGCATGGATATTTATAGGAAAGAAATAGAGCCTGAGAAGAATTTTCTTTTGGTATCTCAATATATATGCTTTTTCCCATGCTTTAGCTGTGGACCGATACTAAGATTTTCGGATATGAGCGAACAGCTTAGAAAACCTGTCATAACCTCTGGGAAGCTTGCAGAGGGCATAAAGCTTATGCTTATAGGCTTTGCGGAGAAGCTTTTTCTGTCGGATCCTATGTACGAGATGTGGCAGCACATAAGGGGAGTAAGTGCAGATTCGCTCTCCGCTGCTTGTGCATGGCTTGGGATAATAGCTTTCTCCTTTGCGTTCTACTATGAGCTTAGAGCTTATTCGCATATTGCACAGGGTATTGGTTCAATGCTCGGCTTTGAACTTCCTGATAACTTTGATCTGCCGTTTATGTCAGCAGGCTTCAATGAGCTTATAAAACGATTTGCCTGCACCTTTTATAGTTGGGTGAGAGATTATTTCTACAGACCTATATGTAGAAATAAAGACAGCGTTTGCCTTTGGGCATTGATACTGTCTGTGCTTGCAGGCTCGGTTTGGTATGGCTACGGCAGACACACAATGCTGTGTGCAGCGTTTATTTGTGTTATGCTTGGCATAGAATATCTCTTGAAAAATATTCTTGCGGCTGTGCCGACAGGGGTAAGATGTGCGGTGATGAATGTTCTGTTTCTTATAGGTCTGCCGTTTCTTGCGATAGACAGCCTGCCTTCAGCCTGCGGATATGTTGCCGCAATGCTCGGCGGGGGAAGCTTTGCAGGAGATGTTCTTGCATCGTATGTGATAAAAACAGGAGTTGTGATGTATCTTATCTGCGGCTTTTTTGCAACAGGTATTGGCAGATATCTCAAACGCAGGATAATGCAGCTCAATACTAATATAGTTTACATAATCGAGCCAATGCTCACTATAGGATTTTTGCTTATCAGTACAGCGTTTCTTGTGGGCGGAGGTAATTCGTCTATGAATTTATTCGTGAGATAAAATGGGAGGAGTGAACATTAATGAAAAAGGCTGCTGATTATATCGCAGTAAGCGCATTTTTTGTAATAGTCATAATGTTTGCGGCATATACTCTCGTGATGGGCAGACATGGATCTGAAAGTGAAAAGGCAGACAGTTCAGATATAAGACATAACGTTCAGACCTATGTTAGCAGTAATTTTCCTCTAAGCTCAAATTGGAAGTCGCTCAGAACGACCATGTTTGTGATGACTGGTAAGAAAAATTTTGATAATATCTATATCCTTAAAAATCGTCTTGTAGAGATCACAGATTTTGATAAGGACAGGCTTGATAAAAATATCTCGCAGATAAATGATTTTTCAGAAAACACAGATACACCTGTATATGTTATGTTAGCTCCGACTGCCGCAGGTATCTATTCTGCTAAGCTGCCTGCTTATACTTCAAACACAGACCAGCGTGAAATGATAGATAATATCTATTATGACCTAGACAGCAGGATAGACACCATAGATACGTTTTTTCCTATGTATTCTGCAAGAAATAATTACGTTTACTATCGTACAGATAGAAAGTGGACTTCCTTCGGGGCGTATTTTGCCTATGCAGACGGTATAAAAGAGCTGGGTTTTGAGCCGGTCGTTCTGTCCAATTACGATCAAGAATATACCTCAAATTCTTATTATGGGGGACTTTACAGTGAACTTTGCTATAACAGCATAGGCGCAGACAGAGTGAACATCTTCCGTTCAAAGTATAAGACCACTGTGGATTCTGTGGAGCTTTACAGAGAAGATCAGGTGCTTACCTCAAAATCTGTTTATTTTAGATCTGCACTGAAAACAGCAGATAAAACGGCTATCTTCCTGCAAGGTGACAACTTTACTAAGGCAACGGTCAAGACAACTGCAGAGGACGCACCAAAGCTTCTTATCATCAAAGGAAGCTATGCCAATACCCTTGTGCCGTTTCTTACCCCACACTACAGCGAGATAACCTTGGTAGACCCTGACAAGCTCAAAGAGGAAGGCAAGACCCTTTCTGACGTGGCAGATACGAGTGCATATGACCAGATATTATTTATGTATGACTGCGACCAGTTTGCAAATGAAACAAATTTTGACCTGCTTAAATAATATGGGCTATGTACTTGAAAAAATGGAACAGATGTGATATAATAAAGGAAATGCCGTACAAGGAATGTGCGGCATAATGTATGTCTGAATATTTGAGAGGGTGTTTGATGTGAGTGAGCAAAAAAACAGACTTGATCTTATTGATCTTAATGACTATCCCGTATCTTGGTGGCTGAAACTTCTTGACCTCGGTCATAAGATAGTTCAAAATCCTGCCGCCTACAGCGAGGCTTGCAAGGGCAAGATAATGGGTACTCTTTTCTATGAGCCGTCAACAAGAACGCAGATGTCTTTCCAGACCGCTATGCTACGTCTTGGGGGAACGATAATAGGCTTTGACAATCCTGCCACTTCTTCCGTTGCAAAGGGAGAGAATATCAAGGATACCACAAAGATAGTTTCCGGCTATGCCGATATCATGGTAATGCGTCACCCTACCGCTGGATCAGTAAAGGCTGCGGCACTCACTGCTGATTGCCCTGTTATCAACGCAGGCGACGGTGGACACCTCCACCCAACACAGACACTTACAGACCTGCTTACACTTAGAGAAGAAAAGGGCAGACTTGATAACCTGACCATAGGCTTCTGCGGTGACCTTAAAAACGGCAGAACAGTCCATTCCCTTATTAAAGCAATGGTATGTTTTCCAAACAATAAGTTCATATTAGTTTCAACTTCTGAGCTTGCTTTGCCTGTGTATGTAAAGGATATCCTTGAAGCGGCAGGCATGGAGTACAAAGAAGTTACCGACCTTGAAGAGGTTATCGGTGAGCTTGACGTGCTATATATGACAAGAATACAGAAAGAGCGTTTTGCTTCTGAGGAGGAGTATCAGTCTCAGAGCGGAAATTACATACTCGATACAAGAAAGCTTTCAATGGGAAAGCCTGACCTTATCGTGCTTCACCCTCTGCCAAGAGTCGATGAGATAGCTATCGAGGTGGACGACGACCCGAGAGCAATGTATTTCAAACAGGCAAAATACGGTATGTATATCAGAATGGCACTCATACTTACAGTTATAAACGGCGATGGTGCTTCACAGCCGCTTATGAAGGGCAGAGTGCATAAGCACATTGATTGTTCAAATCCTAACTGTATCACTCACCACGAAAAGTATCTGCCACATTGGTTCAAAGGCGACGGCACAACGCTTGTTTGCGAATATTGTGACGAGAGAACATTGGTGGAATAAAATAAGAGCTTAATGGGGTAAACAAAGGCTGTGTCAGTCTTTGCTTGCCCTTTTTTATTGTGCAGATAGCGTATATTAATAGACTTGTGATATGCAAAATCGTTAAAAGTAACGAAATTCTTACAATATGGTAACAAACAGTCTTGAAATAATGTTGAGCGTGTGGTATAATTAAAATGGATAAATTTTTTACAGGAGCTTTGATCTAATGAATACACTTTCAGATGAGGAGTTTGAACAGATCTACGGACGAAAGCCTGTCAGAAGGGTGAAAAAGAAAAAAATATACTGGAACAGAATTATTATTGCATTGATAATACTTATCGGCATTGTGACTGGTCTGGTAAAGCTGACAGCCTTGGTAGTATCAAAGATCAAAGGAGACGATACGCAAAAAACAAACAAGGTATTGAATAATACATCTTCTGTCGCTGTGAAGGAGGACGCTTCTTCTGCTGAGGATAAAAAAGACGAGCCTGCGAAGTATTCAAATATGGACTTTACAGTGTGTGTTGACGCAGGTCACGGTGATTATGACGGCGGCACAACTGACGCCTCAGGAAAAAGATATGAAAAAGACGATAACTTAAAGGTCGCACTTGAGGTGCAGAAATATCTCGAAAAATACGGCGTCAATGTGGTGATGATAAGAGATGATGACTCTTTCCTTGAGCTTGACGAAAGATGTGCAAAGGCAAATAACGCCAAGGCTGATATGTATGTTTCACTTCACCGGAACAGCTATGACGGTGATATTTCGGGCGTTGAGGTTTGGGTGAACAATTCTGAGCCTGAATATGACACAAAGCTTGCACAGAATATACTTGATGGTCTTGAAAAGGTAGGTATATCTGAAAATAGAGGAGTACAGTATGGCTACGTTGGCAATTCCGGTGTAAACTACTACATAAATGCCGACACTGTTATGCCAAGCTGTCTTGTGGAGCTTGGATTTATAACCGAGGATATCGACAATAAGCTTTTTGACGAACACCTTACCGAGTATGGACAAGCTATTGCTGATGGTATAGTTCAGACAGCTATTGATGTTGGTCTTGTTGATGAAAGTGGCAAAAGACTTATGTCTGAGCAGCTTATCTCACCTGAGAAGCCTGTGAACAATAAGGATTCTTCATCTGCGGCTGACGCTATGACAACGCCGATGGAGACGGATTCTTCTGCTGACGTTTATAATACTCAGGAAAACGAGTGGTATTGATAACAAAAAAATAAAAGCGAACACAGTTCGTTTCTGCTAATGCAGAGAAACCGTGTTCGCCTTTTTGTTGCTAAAGCTCTTTTCTGATGAGTTTGAATTTCTCAAATTCTTTCGTCAGGTCTGCCAGAACGTTTTCAAGACCCTTTTCAGAGTATTCTTCATGATATTCTGCCACAAAGTCTGTTACCTCCGTGACGCACTTTGTGCCGTACCATACTCTGACATAAAGCTCTTTTTCATCGCCAAGAACAGGGTCTATGCGGTAGCTGAAATTGGTGTAATTGCTGCCAGACCAGGTGTTTTTTTCTTCAAAATAGTGAAATGTGGGTATATCAAAATAACCATGGAGCATTGCGTATTTTCCTTTCAAAAATCATTCGTTTATGATATTATAGCATATCACTGTTCCTTTTTCAAGCATTTAGTCTGCTTCTTAATTAAATTAACCTAAAAAACGTTTACAATTTTGTTAGGAATGTATATTGGAGAATTGTTCAAAATATGTTATAATTGATAATGGTATGACTATTTCAGCGGTATGCTGTCGCAGAAAGGATAAGATCTATGAGCATTACAATAAAAGATGTTGCCAAGGAAGCTGGTGTTTCAGTGGCGACAGTGTCAAGGGTTCTCAACGGAAGCTGTAACGTATCAGATGAGTCAACAAAAAAAGTCAATGAAACTATTGCAAGGCTCAATTATTCTCCGAATTTTTTGGGAAGAAATCTTAGAAAGTGCGAAACAAATGTCATTCTTGTAATTATGCCGACCTCTGAACATTCCCTTTATTCAAAGATAGTCATGGGTATGCAGGAATTTGCAGGGAAAGTTGGCTACGATATCATAACCGCAGTTTCCTATTCGACCTCGACCGCTGAAACAAGGCAGATGAATATGCTTTTTAACAGAACTGTTGACGGTGTTATCCTTCTTGGCACTCAGTATGACGCAGATTCACTTAATAAGCTCGCAGAGAATTATAACGTTGCTCTGTGCTGTGAGGGCGTGGAGGGCGCAAATGTGCTTACTGTCGCTGTTGACGATGAACAGGCTGCGTTTGACGCTGTCGCTGCTCTTATCAAAAAGGGTCATAAAAGGATAGGCTTTATCGGAACGAACTCTGCGGCTATCTCCTCCACTGCAAGAGAGAACGGCTATATAAGAGCATTAAAAGAATATGGCATGGAGATAAAGAATGAATTTATCTATAAAGAGTCCTATGACTATGACTGCGGAGGCAGAGCGTTTGAATATTTCAATGCACTTGATGAGAAGCCTACGGCGATTTTCGCTGTGTCAGACTTGCTTGCTATCTCTGCAATGCACAAGGCAATAGATATGGACATTGATGTGGGTAAAGATGTCGCCATAATGGGATTTGACAATATATCCATGTGTGAGTGGATAATCCCTACACTTTCAACGGTTGAACAGCCTTGCTCAAAAATGGGCGAGCTTGTTGTGGCAAAGCTTATTGAGAACATGAATAAGACTACTAAGGATAATCATTATTATACTGTTGACCATAGGATAATTCTAAGAGAGTCCACGGGCGACTAATTACTTTCGTAAAAATAGATAGGGGAGAAATAAGGCAGTTTTTCCGTAAAAACTGCCTATTTTCTGTAAGAAAGGATTTTTTAGGGCATGGAGAAATTTACAAAAATACTTGAAACGATAGATGGCTATGTCTGGGGCATACCGCTTATCGTACTCATTATGGCTGTGGGAATATTCCTCACCTTTAGGCTAAGGCTTCTTCAGATATTCCACCTGCCAAAGGCACTGAAATTTATGTTTCAGAACGAAAATGGTGGCAAAGGCGAGATATCGAGCTTTGCAGCACTTTGCACCGCACTTTCCGCAACCATAGGTACAGGAAATATCGTCGGTGTTGCAACAGCCATTGGTGTGCTTTCAGGCGGACCTGGAGCGCTCCTCTGGATGTGGATAGCTGCTCTCCTTGGTATGGCAACAAAATTTTCCGAGGGCTTTCTTGCTATCAAATACCGACGTATGGACGCTGACGGACACGTTTGCGGTGGGCCATTCTATTACATAGAATACGGCATGGGTAAGAAGTGGAAGTGGCTTGCAAAGGTATTTGCGTTCTTTGGCGCTTGCGTTGGACTTTTTGGTATCGGAACTTTCTCTCAGGTGAATGGTATCTCATCGGCAGTTCAGGCTTTCTTTGATCCAAAAAAGGAACATACAGTGAATATTTTTGGCGCTGACTATACATGGGCTGTTATAATCTCTGGACTTTTGATAACTATTTTTGCCGCACTTGTTATTATCGGAGGCATAAAGAGGATCTCAAGTGTTTCTCAGGTAGTTGTGCCTTTTATGGCGGTCGTTTATATAGTTGCTTGTCTTTCACTTATTGTTATAAACATTCAGAGGCTCCCTCACGCTGTTGCCCTTATTTTTGAACAGGCATTCAGCTTCAAGGCTGTTGCAGGCGGATCTCTTCCTACAATGTTCAGTTCTGGAAA
>OGRF01002192.1_pt1 | contig 11388 bp, 11 predicted proteins | sample 1553381 | NCBI WGS metagenome assembly OGRF01 (sample SAMEA2580060, study PRJEB22360) | human gut metagenome | biome: human gut; feature: human-associated habitat; material: faeces | place: Denmark | collected 2008/2010
AGTAAAGGCTTATAGCCGCAGAGAAAACCGCGCTTTTTAAACGCGGTTTTTATTTTCAGTAATATATTTGTTGAAAGCCTTCGCAATAGCCTGGGCAACCTTCTTTTGATTTGTTGGATTTTTAAGCTTTTGTATTTCCTTGGTATTCGTACTAAAACCAGCTTCAAATAATATGGCTGGAATTTTTTGCTCGTCAACCACATGTAGAGGATAAAATTCAGTTGTAAGAGTACCACGGTCATGTGTCCAATCTAAACCAGATAAGTTTTTACATATATATTCTGTGATCTGTTCACTTGCTTTATCGTTTTGACGAATATAAGAAACATATCCAGAACAAGTAGGATCTTCATTTGAATTGATATGGAATGAGAAGAAATAATCGGCTTTTTCTTTTTTGCCATCTTAACTCTCGCTTTTAAATCCTCTGTTTCATCTTCTGGCCACGTTACTTTATCGCTTGTACGAGTATAGACAACTTTGATTCCTGGATTTAGTTTTTTTAGTTGTTTACCTGTTTCTAAAGCTAAAGCCAAAGTTAAATCTTTTTCGGTAGTACCATCTTCTGCAATGGTTCCCCCATCATAACCACCATGTCCAGCATCAATCATGACAGTCGCAATCGTTTCGTAATGTTTATTGCCTGTTTTTGCCTTTGAATCTGAATTAGAAGTTGAGTGATTTGATAATAAAACTACGAAAGTTCCTATAATCAAACATATACATGCCAAAACAATAAGTAGGTTTTGTGGTTTCAACTTTCTTTTCTTTGAATTTTGCATGGGATTAGTATAGCACTGTTTAAAAAATTATTCAAAAATTGCGCGTCCAATTCGAACTGTATTCGAACCATGCTTAACTGCTAACTTATAATCTTGAGACATACCCATGGATAAAGTGTCTATATCTGGATATTGCTCTTTTAGCTCTAAATAAAGGGTGTGCATCTGTTCAAATTCAGATTCTACTAATGCTTGATCTTCTGTTTTTGAAGCAACACACATAATTCCTTTGATTTGAATATGTTTAAATTCCTGTAATTGAGAAATAAAATTTTTCGCATCCTTAAAAGGATATCCCGTTTTGTTTGGATCTTCCGAAATTTTTAGTTCTACTAATACCTTTTGAATGATGCCATGTTTGTTGGCTTGTTTTTCAATTTCTTCAGCAAGTTTCAATGAATCCAAGCTTTCAATCACATCAACCTTTCCAACAATATGCTTTACTTTATTTGTCTGTAGATGCCCAATAATGTGCCAAGTATATTTTGGATTATACTTATCTATAAATTCCTGTACACGATTTTCTCCAAAAGTAGTTAGACCCATTTTTGCGACTTCATCAATTTCTTCCTTTGTACGCGTTTTAGATACAGCCACTACATTAAAATCCTGTGCTTTTAGTTCTTCAATCAATTCTTTATTCATATTAAAACAGTCCTTTCAATACAAATTTAATTATAGACGAAGAAAAAAAAGAAGCAATACGTTGCTTCTAGTTAAATAGTTTTCCAAAAATCCAACGAACGAATGGTCCGCAATAACAAATCTGCCAAAAGAAAGCCATTGGGAAATTAAATAAAATAAACCAAACTGAAATAATTTGGACACCTGGAGTTTTAAATAGAATGGTCGCAATCAAACTCATAATTGGACACATAATACAAATAATGTAGAAAGAAATCGCAAGTGTGATAAAGAAAGGTCGATCCTTTGGTGTTACAACTTTAAAGGCAAAGTAATGAGCAAGTTTATCAACAAAGAAATATTCTAAAATAAAAGCAACCGGCCACATGATAACCAATTCATGAAAAGCTAACAAAAAGACTTGATTGGACATACCACCCATATTAAGTGCGATGTTGTAACAAATCATGGCATAAACCATTAAAAAAGACATGAATAAAGTAAATACAATATTCTCGAATTTAGTTTTTGGCATATATTTTCTCCTCCTAAATGACTTTTTGTGTTGTTCAATCAAAGACGTTTCCAATATGTACCAAAAAGCGAACGCTAGTAATAATATCATAATTTTTTTGTTTTTGTAATAAAAAATCAGTAAGAATCACTCTTACTGATGAATAGGGAAAGTTAATATAATAGTAAATAAATCATTTGTTTCGTCTTGATAGAAAGTACCATGATGGATTTCTATCATCTTTTTAACACTCTTTAAACCAATCCCATTACTTTCGACTTTATCTAAATGACGATTGATTGAATTTGTGAAACTCATTTTTAATTGGTTTTCTTCAATCGTTGCTTGAATCACAATATCTTTCCAAGGATCACAATACTTTTGAATATTTGAAAATACATTATTTAATATTCTTTGAATCATCGCAAAATTCGCATCCATAGATAGAGAAGTTTGTAGAGGCTCATATAAAATGTGTAGATCCATTTCTCTTAAATACTGAATATGATCTACCAATGTATTGATGACTCTTTGAATGGGAATATTCGATAAATCCGAATTGTATTCTGTAGAAAAGACAAGAGAGTATTCAAACATTTTATTGGAAAGATATGTGATTTCTTCAACTTTAGCTAAACACTTCTGAAGATATTGATCACGAAATTCAATATCATCCTTTTTTAAATTCATGATTTCAAGATACCCCTTTAACGTTGTTAATGGAGTCCTTAAATCATGAGATAAAGAAGAAATTAATTCTTTATTTGCAACACGCGCCTGTTGTTCATTGTCCATTGTTTGTAGAAAGGCAATACGCATTTGATTCAAATCCTGAGCTAAACGTCCAATCTCATCTTTATCACTAACTGTAATTTCATGATTCCAATCACCAATCGCTAAAGTAAACACATCTTCCTGTAAACTTTGAATGGAATGAATTCGTTTACGGATAAAGCTTTGTAGGATAATTAAATAAAAAGAGAAAGAAATCAAAAGCGAAAGAATAATATAAGGAATTTGGAATGGAATCATTGGAAAAGAAGTGATATATAAATAAACGGATTGGTTTTTAAAATGTATTGGATAATCATAGTACAATGGGGCTTCCAAGACATCTAAATCATCAAAACTATATAACAACAATAAATTATTGCTGCTTAATGGAGATTTGTCTGTAAAATAGATTCCATCCTGATCATATAATTCCACATACGCATGATTGAGTGCATTTTCTTTTAATATATGATTGATGACTTTTTTGTTTTCTTTCGTTAAATCAAAATTTTGGAGTTGTTTTTCTAATCTATTAACATAAGAAGAATAATCTTCCGATTGATAAAAAGTATCCATTAAAAACTCAAAGACCACACTGCGATTTAAATATAGAAATGAAAAAGAAGTTAATACCAACAATGTTGCACAAAGAAAAGAGAACATCATACGACTGGATAAAGAATAGAAGACGTTTTTCTTTGAACAAAGTGGTTTAAGATTTTTTAAAAGTAAATAAAAAAGAATTGTTATAATAAGACTTAAAATACAGTCGAAAATACGATAAGAATGATAATAATTCGTGAAAGATGGATACCACTCAATACAACTCATTTTACTTGAACTCTTTATAAAAATATTATACTTTTGTGCATTTTTTAAAGGAGCCCGACCACAAAACGCAAGTATAGAATCGATGACTTTATCATCTGGTTTATTTGATTTTGTTTTATATAAAATGACTTGATAACTTCCCTTTTTTAATAATTGATTTAAATCTTTACGAATTTGAGTGTGGTTCATAAAATCCACTTGTTCTTGTTCATCTAAATAAGTCTTCGCCTCTTTTATTTTTTCTTTAGATAAAGTATCCGAATAATTAAAATGTGTATTTAAATAATCGTATACGACAAATCTTTGAGAATATATTGCGAAAAAACTCAATAAAAAAACAAGAAGGGAAAGATACAGTCTCGTTATTTTTTTATTCAAAACGATACCCCTTTCCCCAAATTGTTTTTATGTATACTGGATTGGCGGGATCCTTCTCGATTTTCTTTCTAAGATTACGAATATGAACCATGATTGTATTATTTGCCGAATAATAATACGGCTCATTCCATGCTTTTTCATACAATTGTTCAGCTGAAAAAATCTGTTTAGGATTCTTCATTAACGTACTCAAAATATTAAATTCAATATCTGTTAATTCAACTTCCTTTCCGTTGACCTCTGCATTTTGTTGGGCATAACGCAAAGTAAGACCATCCATACTTAAATCCTTTTCTGCATCAAGTAATGTTTCTTCTTTTTTACCCTTATAGACTTGATAACGACGAAGTAAAGCTTTAACTCTTGCTGTTAATTCACTATACGAAAAAGGCTTTGCCAAATAATCATCGGCACCACTTGAAAAACCAAGCGTCTTATCGGAATCCAACCCTTTAGCTGTTAAAAATAAGATAGGGACATTGCTTGTTTCACGAAGCTTTAAACAAGTCTGGTAACCATTCATATTCGGCATCATAATATCAAGAACAATCAAATCGATGGAAGAATTAAATAATTGAAGGACCTCATTTCCATCTTTAGCTTCAATCACTTCATAGCCTTCGCCAGTTAATAAAATTCTTAATATTTCACGGATTTCGGCATTGTCATCCGCCACTAAAATACGCGTCTGCATGTTCACATCCCCTTTCTTTTATTCTATTTTACCCCAATTACTATAGGGTTTCCAATTTTCATAAGGCAACATATGATGTAAATGATCCATCACTTTCGATTGCGAAGAATACAATTGAATGATATCTAATTTCTTAACATAATTTTTCTTTGATAATTTCTTTTCATTCTTTAATTCAGCCTTGTTTTTCTTTGATGTATACTTACCAAAATATATAAGCTGATCCATCCTATCTTCTTTTTTCAAAATCATAGTAACATACTTAGATACCTTTTTATGATGGATATGACCATATTCACCATCTGGATTATGCGTTACAATTTTATCCCAATCTTTGGAATCAATTTCTTTTTTGATTGCTCTTTGGATATCCTTTTTACAAGATTTCCAGTTATCACGCTTACCCTTTGTCTTATCAGGAAAAGATAAAATAATACCTTTAGAATGTGTTTTCTCCATGACTTTCATAAATTCTTTTTTTCTTTTTTTATTGTTTCCATTTGTAATACATAAAACCGTGTAATTTCCATTGATTAAATGAGATCCACCCCAAATTGTTTCATCATCCGGATGGGCCACAATCATTAAAGATTCAGGCTCTTGGGCATGAATTACAGATGTATTTAGACAAAGTATTAAACTTAAGATGCATAATAATAACTTTTTCACACTTATCACCAAAAAAATTCTATCAAACATTTCTTAACACTCTACTTATGCATTTCTTAAATCTTCTTAATATATTTAGGAAAGTTTAATATTTCCTTTTGTCGATACTTAAGATTTATTTTGTATAGTAAAACCATGAAAAAGAGAGATACGTTTTACATTACAATACTATTTATATTACCCATTTTATTTGTACTCTGTGTATCCACATATTCCATGTATGGATCAAAGTTAGATTGGTTATCCCAACATATATCTTTGGCAGACTATTTTCGACAGACCCAGCAATTACTTCCAGATAGTTTTGCGAATCTTCAAGGACAAACCAATGCTTTTAGCTTTTCATATTATGGACTATTAAGGCCAGACGTTTTAGTTTCTTATTTATTTCCAAATATTCCAATACATTTCTTTATTATAGGTTATGCAACACTTCTATGGTCATCTACAGGAGGACTTTGTTATTACTGGCTAAGAAATAAAGGATACAAAGACACAGTAAGCTTCTTTTCAAGCGTGTGTTGCATATGCGCCAATTGCTTCTTTCAGTCTCACCAACAAATCATGTTTGTAGAAATTTTACCTTTTTTATTTCTTTCATTCATTCTAATCGATAAAAATAAAAGACAATGGATTAGTCTATGTGTAGTTATGGCACTTTTCCATAACTATTTCTATACACCAGGCATGATATTGATTCTGCTTTTATATGATTATGATCAAAACCATACGATAAAAGATATTCTGATTCCGATTCTTATTGGTATGGGTATGGCTACGATTTTATGGCTACCAACGGGATATTTGATTTTAAACAATCATAAATCTGTTGTACAAACCAACCTATTCAATTTATTAATTCCAAACTTTACGCTAAAAGGACTTGTCTATGATAGCTATGGATGTGGATTGACTGTGATTAGCTGGATTGCCCTATTTCAAGGAATTCAATTTGAAAAGACAAGGAAACTATCGATTCTGTTGATTTTAATGTTTGTTTTCCCGATATTCTCTTATATATTGAATGGAACTTTATATGCACGCACAAAGATATTGGTGCTATGTTTACCACTCATTCTTATGATTCTTGCCCATTGGCTACAGGAAAGAAAGTTGAATAAAGGTTTACTTGTTTTAGCTAGTTTATTTCTTTGTACAAAAACAACACTTCTTGGATTATTAATTTCACTTGCGTTTATTGGCTATTACTTTATGGATAAAAAAGAATGTCTAATGACGTATGCCCTTGTACCTATGATTGTCTTTACAGGATTGAACTACAATCAGTGTTTAGATTTAAAACTCTATAATTCAATGTATTCCAAGGATAAACAAAAATTGATGCAAAGAAATGATTTGAATCAACGAACAGCCGATTTAGATCAGGTGGGTTATAGTGTCAATCACATATATGATTTAAAAGAAATGAAGGCATCAAGTTATACGTCAACAAGCAATTCTTTATATAACACTTTCATTTATGACATTATAAAAAGTCCGATTTCCCAATCCAATCGAACAATCATAACGGATAGTGAGAATTATTTATATTTGAGTATGATGGGGATTCAAAATGTATTGAGTAAAGACTCTAATTTATATGGATATAAAGAAGTAGATAGTAAAGGAAAATATAAATTATTGAAGAATAAAAATGTATTTCCAATGGTCTATGTCACAAGTGATACGTTGAGTGAATCTGAGTTTGATAAACTCTTTTATCCATATAATTTGGATACCATCTATAATCGTACGATTGTGAATGGTGAAACAAGTAATGATTATGCCTCAAAGATGAAACTTATAAAGAATTTAGATCAATCGATTTTGATTCAGAACAAAAAGAAAACGAAAAAAATAATACCCATTGATTTTGATGCTAAAAATAAACTGATCTGTATTGATTTTGATATAAAGAATTATACGAATAAAAAAGTTTTTATATCTATAAACGGAATGAAGAATACATTGTCAAAAAAACATTCTGTATATCCAAACGGAAATAAACATTTTACGTATATTCTTTCTAGAAAAGAATTAAAACAATTTGATGTTACTTTATCCAAAGGAAAATATAAGATATCCAATATTCGTGTATATACATGTGATATGGGTGCTTTTAAAAGAAGTGTAACGAAAGTAAATGAGATGAGATCAGATGCTGTGTTTAAAGGACAGGTAAACGTAAAGAAGGATGGCTATCTTGTAACTTCATATCCTTATGAAAAGGGATATGAAATATATATGGATGGAAAAAAACAGGATGTTGAAATTGTGAATAAGGCTTTTGTGGGATGCAAAATCAAAAAAGGAAGCCACACAATTACGATTCAATTTCATGCGCCATTAAAAAAACTAGGACTATGTATAAGTGTTCTTTCAATTATGATAGGAGGATTATGGATATGGAAAAAGTCAAAGAATTTATAAGCTATGGAATCGTTGGAGTTATGACAACTCTTGTGAATTATATGGTTTATTTTATAAGTTTAAAAATAGGAATCCATTGGCTAATTAGTAATAGTTTAGCTTGGATGGTAGCCGTTATTTTTGCGTATTTTTCAAACCGTAAAGTTGTATTTCATTCAAGTAATGATATGAAAAAAGAGTGTATCGAGTTTTTTGGACTACGATTTATGACATTACTTGTTGAAAACCTACTATTGGCTATTTGTATTGATGGCTTACATATTTCAAATTTATTATCTAAGATTTTAGTCAGTGTGATTACTGTTTTGGCCAATTATTTCTTATGTAAATCCCATATATTTTCTAAGAAGGAGGAAATGTTGTATGAACAAAATTAGTGTTGTCGTTCCTTGTTTTAACGAAGAAGAAGTTCTTTCCATGTTTTATAAAAAGACAAGTGAAGTATTAAATGAAATAGAAGACATTACCTATGAATTGTTGTTTGTGGATGATGGATCCAAGGACCACACAAAAGATATATTAAGAGCTTTGAGTTTAAAGGATGATCATTGTGAATTTATTTCTTTTTCAAGAAATTTTGGTAAAGAAGCCGCCATGTTTGCAGGATTAAAAAAATCAAGTGGAGATTATGTTGTGATCATGGATGCCGATTTACAACATCCTCCTGTACTATTAAAGGAAATGTATAAGGCTGTAAGTGAAGAAGGCTTTGATTGTTGTGCAGGAAAAAGAGTGGACCGTACGGGTGAAGGTAAGATTCGTAACTTTTTATCGCATACCTTTTATAAAGTGATGCAGAAGATGTGCAAAATGGATATGAGTGATGGTTGTGGCGATTTTCGGATGATGTCAAGACAAATGGTGGATGCGATTTTAGAATTGAAAGAATACAATCGCTATATGAAAGGATTATTTTCTTTTGTGGGTTTTGATACAAAATGGATTGAATTCCATAATGTACAAAGAGTTGCCGGAGAATCAAAATGGAACTTTTCAAAATTGTTTGCCTATGCTCTTGAAGGAATGTTTTCCTTTTCTACAGCACCGATTGTATGGATTGGTAATATTGGAACAGCCATTATGATTTCATCGATTTTAATGACTTTGTTTGGATTGTTAGTACATGTCACATCCATGTTTCATTTAGTATGTTTGATCCTGTTCTTGAGTGGACTTCAAATGTTATTTGTGGCCATTTTAGGTCAATATACGACAAAAGATTATATGGAAAGTAAACAAAGACCAATCTATATAGTAAAAGAAACTAGCCGAAATTTAAGCTAGTCTCTTAATGTGATTTCAACCACTGTGTCAATTGGATCTGGACACTGGTGTGAATTGGAATCAATATGGATAAATGTATAGTCAGGAAAACTTTCTGCGTTCCAAGGCGTTTGAATTTTGATTTGAGAATGATCAGACAATCTTCTTATGCCTTGGATTTTTTCTTTTCGAATTTTAATAGGTATATCAAAAATACTCTCATCTAGAATATGCGCATAAATTTTATTTCCCTTTTGTGTGTATCTTCCCCATTCGGGTTTATCTAATTCACATTTTGTGCATCCATAAATAGAAGCTTCATTTAATTTCATCCATTCCCTGATTTCATTCAATACTTGGATAGATTCTTTAGGAAATTGTCCTCTAGCATCCGGTCCCACATTTAAAATCATATTTCCTCCCTTGGATACACATTCAACTAGAGTACGGATGATTAGCTTAGCAGATTTATGATTCGTGTCCTTAGCGCAATATCCCCAATGTTCATTCATAGTGATGCAAGCTTCCCAAGGCACAGGTAAACCTTGAGGTGGAATCATTTGTTCGGGTGAGGTAAAATCACCGGCGGTAAAACTAGGATGTGCATCCATAATGGTTCCAGGATGTACACCATCTCCTTCTAGACGATTGTCGATGATCATGTCTGGCTGGTAAGTTCTTGCCATTGTTACGATTTTGTGGGCATCCCATACATCTTTTGTCATATTGTCATAAGAAAAGTCAAACCACATGATATCCAACTTTCCATAGTTTGTAAGTAATTCCTTGATTTGAGTATGCATATAATTCAAATAGTTTGAAAAACAAATCGGTTTATCATATTTTACATTGTTTCTTTCTGGATGATGTCGATCTTTATAGTGAGGATAGTCCGGATGATGCCAATCAAGCAGGGAATAATATAGACCGACTTTTAATCCTTCTTCTCTAAACGCATCTAAAAATTCTCTGACATAATCATGATTTGCCTTCCAATCTGTAGTCTTTGTATCAAACATACAATATCCATCGTGGTGTTTGGCAGTCATTACGGCATATTTCATACCGGCTTTTTTGGCAAGTTTAGCCCATTGGTGTGGATTAAATAGATCTGGATCAAATTCATTCGCAAAAGGAATATAGTCTTCTTCTTTCATTTCTTCGTTGCTTCTGACCCATTCACCTCGTGCTGGAATGGAATAGATTCCCCAATGGATAAAAAGTCCGAATCTAGATTTTTGAAACTCTGTAATATTCATAAGATCTCCTTTAGAAAAGTGGTTCTTGTAGCTGCTTTCTTTGAAGTGCAATGCCTGGTTTGGATAAGATTTCCTGGGTTCTAGAAATATCTTTTAACCAAGGATCTATATCTTCTTTTTCAAGTATGACTGGCATTCGAGAATGCACAGGTTTTACATATGCATTGGCATTCGTGGTAACAATGACAAGGTGATCATCAACAAGAAGTCCTGCAAAATAGAGAATATGATGGGTAAAGAATTCCACTTTATTTTTACCAGCATCCCATTCATAAAAGCTTCCTGCAGGCACAATACAATGCATAGAATCTTTAAATAATGGCTTTTCTAGAAGCGTTTCTTGTCTAGCATTCAAAATTAAATTGTTGGTTTTATACCCAAATGGCACCATTTTCTTTTGGTTTCGAGTAAGTACAAGACATTTATCACTTGGATGAATGTCTTTTTCTTCTAAACCAAAGGCCTTGGCTACTTTAGGTGTATATCGAAAGCTTGTACACATACTAGAAGTATATCATAAGAAAGAGGTTGTAATAAATTGTGAAAAACAGATAAAAAAGGGCATATTAATGATCAATACATCACATGGTGAAATTATTGATACCAATGCGTTGATTGAAGGTATTGAAAATGGCATTATTGGTGGTGCGGGTATTGATTCTTTTGAAAATGAGCAGGAAGTTATTCATATTGACCATAATAATGTCACAAAGAATCGAGATTTATTGATATTAAAGGTGCATCCAAATGTAATCGTAACCCCTCATGCAGCCTTTTATACAAATCAAGTGTCTTATGATATGGTACATTGTTCTTTGGAAAGTCTAAAGAATTTAGTCAATAATCAAGAATGTAGATATCAATTAAATTAAGGACAAGAGAAATCTTGTTCTTTTTTTCTTCGACAGCAAACATAGATTTATGCTTTATATAAAGTGAATATGAAAAATATAATGTTGTATGTGTATATTTAATGTCTATTTCACATTGGCACTGTGATTCAGCTTCTTATTGAATTAATCAAAAAGAAATGAATAAACAATATAAAAACTACCTACGCCAACTCTCACAAAGTTTGTAGGTAGTTTTTACTGCAAAATTCTCCAGAACTTACATATTTGTATGTTCTTTTTTGTATCCTTATCTTAGCATGAAAGAAAAGATTAAACA
>OGRF01002198.1_pt1 | contig 11369 bp, 10 predicted proteins | sample 1553381 | NCBI WGS metagenome assembly OGRF01 (sample SAMEA2580060, study PRJEB22360) | human gut metagenome | biome: human gut; feature: human-associated habitat; material: faeces | place: Denmark | collected 2008/2010
GACATACCGCGCGAATTTATTCGATTAGCATAAATTCTGTGCATCGTGAAGCGTATTGCTGAGAACGGAGTGAACAGTAACTTGTTTTGTACTATGTCCAGTACAAAGGGTTGCTTTTTTTACATATCATAGTTTTTTGGGGAGGTTTTTCTGATGGACAGTATTATTTTTGATGTTGACGGTACGCTCTGGGATTCCACCGGAATCGTAGCTGAGGCCTGGAGTGATTACCTTATCCATACGGAGCACATGGATACCGACGTAAGCGCCAAACGACTGATGGGGCTTTTCGGCCAGCTGCTGCCGGATATCGCAAAGGCTCTTTTCCCTGAGCTTCCGGAAGCAGAACAGCTTCGTATCATCGACGGCTGCTGCCAGGCAGAGCACGAGGCACTGCTTCGCAAATGTGCTCCGCTGTATCCGGATCTTGAGGAAACACTGAAGATTCTTTCCAGCCGTTTTCCTCTTTTTATCGTCAGTAACTGCCAGGCCGGATATATTGAAGTGTTCCTGAAATCCACAGGCTTCGGACACTATTTCAAGGGCCATCTCTGTCCAGGTGACACCGGCATGGCCAAAGCGGAAAATATCATGAAGATCCGCGAGGATAATAATCTTTCCGATCCGGTTTATATCGGTGATACTATAGGAGACTTTAATGCCTGCCAGAAAGCAGGAGTTCCTTTTATCTTTGCTGAATACGGTTTCGGTCAGGTGGATAAACCGGATTACCGGATCACCAGGCCTTTTGACCTTACGGAGATATGCAGATGAGTATGAAAAAATCAAAATCCATAGACCTTACTTCCGGTCCGATCCTGAAAACGCTTTCAGAGCTTGCTCTTCCTATCATGGCATCTTCCCTTCTTGGAACTGCCTATAATATCACAGATATGGCCTGGATCGGACTTCTGGGCTCCAAGGCAGTTGCCGGTGTCGGTGTGGGCGGCATGTATGTGTGGCTTTCCCAGGGACTTGTAGCCCTTCCGAGAATGGGCGGACAGGTAAACACCGCACAGTCCTGCGGCCGGAAGGATTATAAAGAGGCACGTTCCTACGCGGCCAGTGCCCTGCAGATGACCATTCTCTTCGGGCTCTTATTTGCTGCAGCAAGTATTATATTTCTTGATCCTCTGATCGGATTTTTTAATCTGACAGACCCGGAAGCATATTCTTCTGCCAGATCTTATATGCTGATCACCTGCGGACTGATCATTTTTTCCTTCCTGAACCTGACTCTCACCGGACTTTTTACAGCCCAGGGAGATTCCAGGTCTCCACTGATGGCCAATTTTCTTGGACTTGTGGGAAATATGCTCCTGGATCCGCTCCTAATCCTTGGCATTGGACCTTTTCCACGGCTTGAAACGGCAGGTGCTGCCATTGCCACAGTAACTGCACAGTTTCTGGTTTTTGCAGTGCTGGTTTTCCGGATCTTTACTTCCGGGCTGGAAACAAATGTACTTCGTGAACTTCATCTTTTTTCACGTTTTCCGAGAAAATTTTATAAAAATATCTTCCGCATTGGTTTTCCAACCGCTATCCAGAGCATGCTCTACTGTATGATCTCCATGGTACTGACCAGAATGGTTTCCGCCTTCGGTGCTGCTGCCATTGCTGTCCAGCGTGTGGGCGGACAGATTGAATCCGTTTCCTGGAACACCGCGGACGGCTTTGCCTCTGCCTTAAATGCTTTTACCGCACAGAATTTCGGTGCAAAAAAATACGACCGCATCCGCCAGGGCTACCGTATTTCCTTTGGTATCCTGACAATCTGGGGCCTTATCATAACTGCAGCCTTTGTGCTGCTCCCACGCCCGATCTCCGGACTGTTTTTCCATGATCCGGAATCCCTTGGGATTTCTGTAAATTACCTGATCATCATCGGCTTCTGTGAGGCTTTCATGGCCATTGAGCTGATGACCATCGGTGCACTGTCCGGCCTTGGTATGACCAAGCTCTGCAGTATCATCAGTATTATCCTGACAGGGGCCAGAATCCCGCTTGCCATGCTGCTGACTCATGCGGGAATGGGACTCAATGGTATCTGGTGGGCACTTTCCCTTACTTCTATCGTAAAGGGAATCATCTTTACTCTGACATTCCGGCAGACCAGCCGAACGAAATTAAACTAAATACAGACAGAAAAACTCCCCGCGGATACCGGAGCCTGATCAGACAGGTTACCGTTTCACGGGGAGTTCTGCTTTTTTACCTAAAGGATAGTTCTGATACTTCTGATCATTTTTTGATACATTTTGTTCTGAGTACAAACAGAAATACCGCAAGTATCACAAACAGAATTACTACATAGGCAATCTTTGCTGCTACACTTGTGGTGAATGCGTCACCTCCTGTAGCCACTCCGATAAGTATCAGACAGATTCCTGAAACCTTTTCCATTTTTTTCTCATCATACTTCTGGGCTCTGGCCTGTGTGTTTCCGCCTTTCATAAAAAAGGAACCGTGTCCGGTAAAAAGCATAAATCCTACTACCAGTGCTGCGATTGTAAGTATAAAGCTGAATGACTGATCAAACATAATGTTTTCCTCCTGCTAAAGAACAGGAGCCACACACCGGATCACCGGCTGGCTCCTGTTTGGTTTTTTACTACAGCTCCGATCAATAGAAACAGACGATCGGAACATTATACTGGATAATGTTGTAAAGCTCTCCCGCTTTATCCGGCGGCATATTGATACAGCCGTGGGAACCTCCGGTTAGATACCGATCGCCTCCAAAATACGGCTGCCAGTCTGCATCATGGAATCCAATGCCTCCGTTAAACGGCATCCAGTAGGTTACCGGCTGTTCATAGGAATAGGTTCCGTCTGGTTTCTTGGTGCCACGTAACACATCCGGGCTCTTCTTATAGTACAAGGTGAAGATTCCAGGAGGTGTTTTTCTCTTGGGATCACTTGCAAGTCCGGATACGATATCTGATTCAAAGATCACATTTCCATCCTGATAATACCACATATACTGTTCTGTAAGGTCCACTTCAATGTAGGTATTTCCCAGATCATTCACACCATAAGAATTGGCTCTCATGGAATAAACCGGCTCTCTGGTCGTCTGAGCTCCGGACTGGATCTCCTGGGTAAGCTGTGCCACCTCTCCGTCCTGATCGATCTTCCAGCCATATGCAGAACCGGAAACCGAAACAGTTCTTCCGCTTGTTGTCTGGAACTGACGCTCTGTACCTACTGTATCATGATCCGCTGCAAGCTGTGCCACATAATCCACGATATGCTGTTTGAAGGATGCATCATCCTGGATCAGCTGGCCCTTTTCGTCAAACTGCAGCCAGTTCTTGATGGTGCTTCCATCAAGTGTTACTGTCTCATCTCCAAATGTGTAGGTGATGCTTGCCCTCGCAAAGTTATTATATGCATCCACCGTTGCCTGCAGATCTGCACTGTCGCTGGTCACATCTGCTTTCACATAAGCATCCGGGTTACTGCCAAGATCTACTTCCCCGTCATCGCTGCTGATAGCATCACTGATCATCTGATAGGCTTCTTTTACCTTCAGTTCACTTCCCACTGTCTCCGGCACGATCGTAAACTCGGAATCATTAAAGCTTACGTACGCATTCTCCGGTGCTACCTGATTCTCTTTCTGGGCACAGTTCAGTGCTTTCACTTCTGACTCCAGCTTTGACTTGTCAAAAGCTGTCTGCTCACTGGCTGTGTAAGTCGTCTTTTCAAAAAATCCTCTCACCCATTCATAGGGCTTCTGCGCTTTCAAAAGCTTCAGAACTTCACCACTGGATATATAACGATAACTGATATCCGTTCCTTCTATAGTCTGCGGTTCCTGATCTCTGGCCTTTACCTGGATGGAATAGCCTTCCATTTTTTTTGCGATCTCCTGCTCAACCTCATATGCAGTCCTGTTGGAGCTGTCGATCCCGTTAATCGTTGTGCCCTCAAAGAAATGACTGGTGTAATAATAAGATACTCCTGCATATGCACAGCCTGCCACTACCAAAACCATGGCGGCGATCATTCCGGTCACCTTCAGTGCCTTATGCTTTTTCTTTTCGGGTATAACGATAGGTTCAAATTCAGATTCATCGATAGGTACGTAGGTGATCTTCCTTGGCCTTGCTGATTTCGAAGGTCTTGCCGACTTGTGAGCAGCTGATCTGTTATTTTTATTTTCAGGCTGAGGCTCTCCTGCAGTATCACTGACGATTTTTGCCATGGCATCATTGATCCTGTCCTCGATATCCCTCTTTTCATCGTTGCTCATATTTATTCACCTCTATGTTCATGTGCCTTCAAAAAAGGCATCTTTCCATTGATACTTTCTGGTCTTACTCACCAGCTTTTTCATTATATCATACTTTCCGGAAATTGCATCTCATTTCACGGTTTTTTTATAACTTATTTGTACCGTACAGCTTCCGCGCCATATCTTTCATAACATAGACGTACATTACCCAAAGGAGCACTGACGCAAAGATCCAGGCCACCGGACTTGCAAGACAGGTACCGATATAGCTACTTTTTCCGGCTGCAATGGTAGCGGTGATCCCTCTTCCTGCAAGCTCAGCTACACCGGCCATCATAGGAAGAAGACCATATCCCATTCCCTGGATCCCGTTTCGCAGTACATTGACAAAATACAGAGGAATAAAAAACAGTGCCACACATTTTACATAGATTGCTACCATAGGAAGCACTTCTTCAATGTTATCTGAGATAAACAGATATGCGAAATATTTTCCCGCAAAGAACAGAAAACTGCCAACAACAACAGAATATACAATTCCTATAAAATGCGAAGCCCGGAAGCCTTCCCGCACTCTCTCAAGCTTTCCGGCTCCGATATTCTGTGCATTGTAGGTAGCGCTGGCAGTTCCCTGTGCCACATATGCCTGGGTGAAGATCTGCTCGATCTTACTTCCTGCTGTAAACGCCGCCACCGCATAAGAGCCAAGCATATTTAAGGCTGACTGTACCATCATGGTTCCGATCGCCGTAATGGAATACTGCAGTCCCATTGGGATTCCCACACCGATCTGCTTGGCTGCGAGGTTACGTCTAAAATACCAGTCTTCTTTTTTCATACGGAGCTCCGGCACAAACTTCCAGATATATACCAGACATAAGACTCCTGAAACTCCCTGGGAAATAATGGTAGCCCAGGCTGCTCCAGGTGCTCCCAGCTTAAACACGATGATAAATACAAGGTCAAGCACAATATTCAGCATTGCAGATAAGATCAGAAAATACAGTGGTACCTTACTGTTTCCCAGTGCACGGAGGATACTGGCCAGGATATTATATAATGCCTGGGCAAAAATCCCTCCGCAGATGATCATAACGTAAGCATATGCATCCTTGAAAATATCATCCGGCGTATGCATAAATTTCAGAAGTGCATGCATACCTGTCATGCTGACTGCTGTCATCACTGCCGAGACCAGCGCTGTCAGGATCAGTGCATTTCCCACGGTCTGACGCATCTCATCCATTTTTCCCGCACCGTACTTCTGTGCAGTCAGTACGGTAAAACCGGCAGTAAGTCCCAGAAGAAAGCCTATGATCAAAAAGATGATAGTTCCTGTTGAGCCAACTGCCGCCAGTGCCTTTGTTCCTACAAATTTTCCTACAACCACCGCATCTACCATATTGTAGAACTGCTGAAATACATTACCAATAAATACCGGGATCGTAAATCCCAGGAGCACTTTTACCGGTTTTCCCTGTGTCATGTCTGTTTTCATGAAATCTTTTTTCCCCCCATTTAATTTGATCGTTCATAAACTTTGTGCTGCTTTTTGTTATTCTTTTTATTATTCTTTCTGTAACTTTACAGTTGCTCAAAAGTTACCTGTTTTTATGTATCAGAGGGATTATAGTTGAAATGGAATGATTTTACAAGATGATTTTGAAAATTTTTTTCATGTGTGGAAACAGAAACAATCGGATGAAAAAATCCCGGCAGATCCGTAAAAATCTGCCGGGATTCCGTGAAGCTTATTTATTTCTCAACAAGAAGAGACTCTCCTGTCATTTCCTTCGGCTGCTCCATACCCATAAGCTGGATCAGAGTCGGAACGATATCTGCAAGACATCCGTTCTCACGAAGTGTGTATTTCGGATCTGCGTTTACAAGGATAAATGGTACCGGGTTAGTTGTATGAGCTGTCCATGGCTCACCTGTTTCATAATTTACAAGCTGCTCTGCGTTACCATGGTCAGCGCAGATAAAGAGCTGTCCGTCAACCTCTTTGATTGCCTCTACAGCCTTACCAACACACGCATCAACAGTCTCAACAGCCTTGATCGCAGCTGCCTCAACACCTGTATGGCCAACCATATCCGGGTTCGCAAAGTTGATGATGATCACATCATATTTGTCAGATTTGATCGCCTCTACAAGCTTCTCGCAAACCTCCGGTGCACTCATCTCCGGCTGCATATCGTAGGTCGGAACCTTCGGGGATTTTACAAGGATTCTGTCCTCTCCTTTGTTTGGCTCCTCAACACCACCGTTGAAGAAGAATGTAACATGTGCATATTTCTCTGTCTCGGCGATACGTGCCTGTGTCATATCGTGAGCTGCAAGGTACTCACCGAAGGTATTGTGAAGAAGAACCTTGTGGAATGCTACCAGCTTGTTCTGGATGGTATCATCATACTCTGTGAAGCATACGAATGTGGTATCCAGTCTCTTTGCTCTCTCAAAGCCCTTAAAATCGTCATCACAGAAAGCTCTTGTGATCTCTCTTGCACGGTCCGGACGGAAGTTGAAGAATACAACGGAATCCTTATCGGAAATAGTTGCAACCGGTTTGCCGTCCTTCTCGATAACAGTCGGAAGCACAAATTCATCTGTCTTGTCATCATCATAGGAAGCCTGAACTGCTGCTGCAGCATCTGTTCCCTTTACGCCTTCGCCCTGTGTAAGAGCTTTATATGCAAGCTCAACACGATCCCAGCGGTTATCACGATCCATTGCATAATAACGTCCGGAGATCACACCGATCTCACCAACGCCGATCTCTTTCATTTTAGCTTCCAGCTGCTCTACAAACTCTTTACCGGATGCAGGCGGTGTGTCACGTCCATCCAGGAAGCAGTGTACGTAAACTTTCTTGAGTCCCTCTCTCTTTGCCATCTCAAGAAGTCCGTAGAGATGTGTATTGTGGCTGTGTACGCCACCGTCAGAAAGAAGTCCCATAAAATGAATCGCGGAATCGTTGTCTTTTGCATTCTTCATAGCAGAAAGAAGTGCCTCATTCTTGAAGAAATCGCCGTCCTGGATCTCTTTTGTGATCCTTGTAAGCTCCTGGTATACGATACGGCCTGCGCCCATGTTCATATGACCAACCTCGGAGTTACCCATCTGTCCGTCCGGAAGACCTACCGCAAGACCGCTGGCATTGCCTTTTACAAACGGATACTCTTTCATGAGTCCGTCCATAACCGGTGTTTTTGCCTCATATACAGCATTTCCGTCATGTCTGTCATTGAGTCCGTATCCATCAAGGATCATTAAAACTGTTGGTTTTTTGCTCATAATTTTCCCCTTCTTATCTTTGATCGAAAATCTGTCCGGCACAGCTCTTCACTGATTCTGAAACCCTCTGTACCATTCAGGATTCTTTTGTTTTCCATTTTATATAGTACCAAAATCCAGAAATTTTGCAACGTTTTCTTTGACAAAAATTTGTCTGTTTTCAATTTCCCGACAACTGATACGGCTGATCTGTAAATTTACGCGAAAGATATTATTTCTGGTATACACGGATCATAGAAGAAATCTTTCTTACAGAGGCACTGTTCTCCAGCTCTTCCTTAACCTTAAAGAAAGCACCCTCACTTACCAGCTTGGTAATCACAACAACCTCGGCGGTATCCGGTCTCTTGCTTTCTTTCTGCATGATCTGTGCCACGCTTGCCTGATATTTTGCAAAATGCTCCAGGATTTCAGCCAGCACACCGCAGCGGTCCTCTACCTGCAGGCGGAGGAAATAACGGTTATGGGTATCTGCCATATTTTTTACCGGAAGTGTCTTATAGCAGGTGCAGCCTACTCTTCCGCAGCAATCTGCCTTCATATTACGGACTACCTCAAATACATCACCGGCAACCGCACTTGCTGTAGGAAGCTCACCTGCTCCACGTCCGTAGAACATGGTATCTCCTACTGCATCTCCGTGTACAAAAACCGCATTATAAGAATCATTGACGGATGCAAGGGGATGCTCTGCCGGGATCAGCATCGGGCAGACATAGGCCTCAACGCCGTCCTCCTGACAGCGTGCAACACCCAGAAGCTTGATCTCGCAGCCCATTTCTTTTGCGTAACGGATATCCTTTGCCGTGATCTTTGTGATTCCTTCTATATGAACATTATCAAGGGTAACTCTGGAATTAAAGGCAACTGATGCAAGGATGGCAACCTTTCTTCCAGCATCAATTCCCTCGATATCTGCAGTAGGATCTGCCTCTGCATATCCAAGTTCTGTAGCAAGAGCAAGAGCATCTGAAAATTCCATTCCCTCCTGGGACATCTTGGTAAGGATAAAGTTCGTAGTTCCGTTTACGATTCCCATAACTTCCGTTACATGGTTGGCCTCAAGACTGTTCTTCAACGGGCTGATGATCGGGATTCCTCCGGCAACTGCTGCCTCAAACAGAAAATCCTTCTGCGCTGCCCTGGCAGTTTCCAGGATCTCTTTTCCGTGGACTGCGATCAGATCCTTGTTTGCAGTTACAACGTTCTTGCCAGCTTTCAGTGCTGCAAGGATATAAGTACGTGCCGGCTCGATCCCGCCGATCAGCTCGATCACAATATCAATGGAAGGATCTCCCTCAATATCTGCCCAGTCTGTTGTAAGAACAGAAGGATCGTCTACCTTCCCGGACGCTTTCTCAAGGTTACGCACCAGGATCTTTGTGATCTTTACCTGGCATCCAAGCTTGGCTGTCATTTCCTGCTCCTGGCTTTTGATCACTTTATATACACCGGTTCCTACTGTTCCGAGACCAAGAAGGGCCGCATTTACGACTTTTTCGTTCATTTTCTGATGTCCCCTTTCCGTTTTTTCCAATTTTTATCAAAGTAACTCCTATGTTATGGCAGAAAACGCTTTTTGTCAAGTTCCGGCAGAGGAAGTAATTCCAGCCAGCTGCCAAAAAGTCCGGTGATCAGTTCCTGCACCATAGCTTTTGACTGTGGATCCAGTTTATCCAGCTGGCGCACCATGGCAGCCAGACTTTTCAGACCACCTTCCTGGATTTGGGAAATGGTATCTGCTCCGGTTGCTTCCAACACAGAAAAGAGTTCCCCGATGAGATGCTCTCTCTGTTTTTCATCCATATGGTCGATCCATTTATGAAGACTTCGATCTGACGCCGCAGCTCTTCTTGTCAAACTTTCTTTCTCTATAAAGGATGGCCCCATTACCTCCCAGGTAAAAGCATCATGCTGCAGGATCCCCTTCTGTGTACTGGCTACGATCCGCGGATCTTTCTGGTGGCTGAGCAGCATACCGATCACAGATGCCTCGGGAATGATACGAGTGACTTTTGGCAAAACCCTTTCCACTCTTCCGGGACTGAAAAATCCTTCCGGGAAACCCGGGCCATCATTATCATAGACAGAAAGAAGCTTTTCCTGCAGGATGTCACTGCACTGCATCGCTGCATACATAGCCAGATTTCCTCCTTTGGAATGACCGCCGATCCGCAGCATGGACTGTATATAAGTTCCATGCGTTTCCAGATATCCCAACGCCTTTCTGTGCGAAGGAACAACTCCGTTGCTTAAGTTAAAATCCTCCTTCCATCCCACAATGGTATCATCGGTTCCCCGAAAGGAAATATATGTGGTTCCATCATCCAGTCCTATAGTCACTGCCGCAAACTGCTGAGCCTGACTGGAAAGGATTTCATTGACAAAGCCTCCTACTGTACATTTCCGGAATCTCTCCGCACAGGCCATTTTTTCAAGGAGCACCGGTGTATTCTGCAGAAAGGCGCTTTCTGCTTTCAGATCCTTCTTCATTTCCCGTCTGGAAAAAGCCGCAAAGAGTTCTTCTACAGAAAGAGTATTTCCGTTTTTTACTTCTGCCCTCTCATCCAGATCAAGATAGGAAAAACACGCCAGTATCAGATTGTCAACTTCATTAAAGGGTGACTGCTCAAAGGTAAGATCTCCTCTCCAGTCAAGATAATCCAGAATATTCCCCATAAAATCCTCCGCAAATGATCATATAAGCGTCTTACGCACAGCTGCAGGCTTTCTTTCTATTATAATACGTAACGGCTGCATCACAGCACAGCCATCTGATGCGTTTCTGCCGTTATCAGATAACCGTTTTCTGAAACGACATACCCTGCCAGATATTTATTGTTATCATACCATAAATCCTGATCATTTGCTCCTTTCATCCATTTTTTTTCTGAGATAAAGGATGTAATGAATGCAGCCGCAGGTAAAAGCCGGAAACAGTATCGACAGGCCTGCTGCTGACATCATATAGATCACTGCCCCTTTTCCGTCATCCGGTGTTCCTGCCACAAAGCAGTAGAACATGGTAGCTGAAAAATACAGTGTGATCACCACTGAAATTAAGATTTTAAAAAACTTCCTCATTGCTTCTCCTTTCTGTAGTGTCGATATAAGGACACTGTTGTGATTCCAATTTTACCTTCATAATAAGATTAATTCAAGGATGAATCGGACAGGATATATATATGATAAAATATGACAGATTTTGGGTCACGATGAAGGAGCGTGGAATCACTCAGTATGATCTTTATGAACATTACCAGATCACCCGTTCACTTCTGGACAGACTTCGAAAAAATAAAAATGTTGAAATTTATACCATAGACAGGCTGTGTTCCATTCTCCACTGCGAGATCGAGGACATTGTGGAACACGTTCCCGAGCCTGACGAAAGGAACGAACATACAGAAAAAGCTTCAGAGAAAAACAATCCTTACTCTGAAGATAAGAAAAACTCTCTCTGACTGTGATCAGATGCAGCTTTTTTGTTAGCTGTGCTATCCGTGTCAGGGAGAGTTTTTCTGGTTTTTTTATAAAAAGATATAAAAAAAGGGGCCGAAGCCCCTTTTTAAGTGAATCTTATTTGTAGTTTACGATCTTTCCGAAATCTGGTTTCAGGGAAGCGCCGCCTACAAGACCGCCGTCGATGTCAGCCTGAGCGAATAAGTCAGGAGCTGTTGCAGCGTTTACAGATCCGCCGTACTGGATACGGATCTCTGCTGCTGTAGCGTCATCGTATACTTCAGCGATACACTCACGAATCTTGCTGCATACTTCCTGAGCCTGCTCTGTTGTAGCAGTCTTGCCGGTTCCGATAGCCCAGATCGGCTCC
>OGRF01002207.1_pt1 | contig 11345 bp, 7 predicted proteins | sample 1553381 | NCBI WGS metagenome assembly OGRF01 (sample SAMEA2580060, study PRJEB22360) | human gut metagenome | biome: human gut; feature: human-associated habitat; material: faeces | place: Denmark | collected 2008/2010
CATCAATGCGGAAACCTTTTTTCGGTTCACGTCCGATGAAGATGTTCTGAGCAACGGTAAGATCACCTACCATGTTCAGCTCCTGATGTACGATTACAACGCCGGCATCCTGTGCCTCACGTGTATTGTGGAATTCTGTTTCCTGTCCTTTGTAAACGATGGAACCTGAATCCTTCTGATAAATACCGGTAAGAACCTTCATCAGTGTTGATTTACCGGCACCGTTTTCTCCCATAAGTGCATGTACTTCGCCGCGTTTTACTTCGAAATTAACGTGATCCAGAGCATGAACTCCAGGAAAGGACTTATCAATGTCCTTCATAGTTAAAATAACTTCACCCATTGTCGCATCCTCCCTCTAAGATCAGTTCTTTCTGCGTCTTGCAGAAACGTCGATATAAACTGCAACGATAACGATGATACCTGTGATGATCATCTGCTGTCCTTTACCAAGACCAAATGCCATGATGCCCTGCTGAAGAAGAGAGATGATGAATACGCCGATTACAGTACCGCCGATGGAAGCAAGTCCACCAACCATGGATGTACCACCCATAACGCAGCCTGCAATAGCCTCATTGTTGTACTGATCGCCATAACCAGGCTGAACAGTTGTGTATGTAGCTACAAAGAAGAGTGCTCCAATACCTACCAGGAATCCGCAGATCACATAAGCAAGCATTTCCCATTTCTTTGTGTTAACACCGGAAAGGCGGACAGCCTCTTTGTTGGAACCAAGGCAGAGGATGTAACGTCCCGGTTTTGTGTTGTAAAGAACGATACCGCAGATAACTGCCATTCCCAGGAAGATAATGATTCCTACAGGGAAGCCGTTTACGGAAACGATATTACGGAACCAGCCGTTTGCATCGCCAGCTGCCGGCCAGCTTACGGACTGTGTTTTTGTGAATACAGAAGCAATACCTTTTGCAATGTTCATGGATGCCATGGAAATAATGAATGGTGGCACTGACATGTAAGAAACCATCCAGCCATTGAAAATACCAAAGCAGAGACCGATCAGAATGCAAAGGATCATGGCAACTGCACAGGGAACCTTGTAAGATGTCATGCAGTAACCGGATACCAGTGCACAGCAGAACATTACAGGTCCGATGGAGAAATCAATTCCTCCTGTAGCGATTACGAATGTAACGCCAAGTGACAAGAAGCCCAGGAAGTACACATAGTTCAAAGTAGACTTGATACTATCAACAGCCGGAAACTTGTTTCCAAGAACTACTTTAAAAACCAGGAACATAAGAATCAGAACACAGACAAGAAGTATTCTGTTCAATCCGAGCTTCTTAACGATTGGATTTTGTTTTAAGTTTTCCAATTTTTACCCTCCTCACGTTTTGCACGTATCTTGTGTTTTCTTGGTTATTATAATACCGTCAAAAATCAATAATTGTAATAGAATATCTTTCAAAAAAAGGTTAAATATTTACTGTATGGTAAATATTTAACCCTTTTCTTTGTGCATTTATGACTATTTACGGTGTAAGATCACCATATGTTTTTAACGTATTAAACGGAAAAAGCAGTTTTTCGATCTCACTGGTATACATATTGTCAGGAGTCACAAGCTGGCACCCGGAATTAATATTCTTCTTATAGTCTTCTCCACGCAGCATCTTAACAGTTTCCCGAACACCCACATACCCCATTTTAAATGCCTTCTGTACAACGATTCCCTGGAAGATTCCGTGTTCCATCAGCTGGACGGCCTCCTGTGAGCTGTCTACTCCCACCACCCTGATCCGGTTCTCTGCTTTTGCTGCCTTTACTGCTCTTGCAGCACCTACAGAGGAATATTCATTCATTCCCGCGATCATCTTGAGATCCGGATATTTTTTCATCAGCTCTTTTGTAAGCTCATAGGACTTGTCATACCGAGAATCACAGTATACCACATCTACGATATTATCCTTCAGACTGCCAAGTCCTGTCCGGAAACCTTTTTCTCTTTCAACTGCCGTAGATACACCCTTTACATGTGAAACGATCGCAATCTGATCATCCGCTCCCACAAGATCCTTCGCAAACCTGCCAAGGATCTGCCCCGCTTCCAGATTATCGGTCGCAACGGTAAGATCCTGGACCTCTTCCTGTGTGTAAGAATCAATAAATGCGATATGTATTCCCTGTTCCTTTGCCTTCTTCAAAAGCTGGTCGGATTCAGTGAAGCTGGACGGCGAGATCAGGATCGCGTCCGGTTTTTCTTCTGTTGCCCTTTCGATCAGCTTGTTCTGCCCATCCACATCATTCTCTTCCTCAGGTGCCCATACGCGGATATCTGCATTATATTCCTTTGCAGCCATCTCCGCCCCCTGGATCAGTGATGTCCAGAAATCGTTGGTACCGTCCACAACCTTCGGAATATAGATCAGCGATAGTTTTCTCTCTTCTTCTACCTGTTTATAATAGACTATTCCGGCTACAAGCCCCGCCACAAGGCAGATGACCACTCCTAAAGTCAGGAGTTTTCTATGTTTTTTCATATTGATTCCTCCTGTATTCCCGGAATGGTGATCGTGGCAGTGGTTCCGACACCTTTTTCACTTTCATAGGTGATCCCGTAATTTTCTCCATAATAAAGCTTCAGACGTTTCTGTACATTGTAAACACCCACACCATTGGAATGATAATTCACCTTATGCTTATCATAAATATGTGACAATGTTTCCTCATCCATACCTACACCGTTGTCGATCACCTGAAGAACTGCATTTCCGTCCTTCATAAAGCCTTTTACCTGCAAAAGTCCCTTACTCTCTTTATATTTCAGTCCATGATAGATGGCATTTTCAATGATCGGCTGGAGAACCAGCTTGATCAGAGGGATATTTAATATAGAAGGTTCTACATCGATCTCGAATTCCAGCTTGTCCTTGTAACGCATCTTCTGGATCGTAAGATAACCCTTGGCATACTCCACTTCCCTTGCAAGAGGAACCACTTCATCTTCATTACTGATGCTCTGACGAAGAAGACGCGCCAGGGATGCTGTCATCAGAACAACCTCTTCGTACTTTCTGCCCTCTGCCATCCAGATGATCGAATCCAGGGTATTGTAGAGAAAATGAGGATTGATCTGGGACTGAAGGGCCTTAAGCTCACTTTTTCTCTTTGCTTCCTGTTCCTTCACGTTCTGCTCCATAAGATCCTGTATCCTATGTGTCATCACATTGAAAGATTTCGTCAGGCTTCCGATCTCATTCTCTGAATCGATCTCCACATCTGCTCCGTCAAAATGCCCTTCCTGTACTCTGGACATGGAATCTCTGAGACGCTGAAGAGGATATGTAAGACTCTTTGCCAGAAATCTGGAAAAAAGCAGTGCCACGATCATCAGAAGTGCGGAAATAAGCACATAAATACTCTGTGCCTGATTGCTTTTGCGCAGAAGCTCGCTGACGCTCATACAGCCCACAACGGTCCATCCGGTTTTATTTGATCTGGAAATGGAATACAGCTTTCCTCTGTTTCCCTTTTCGGTACGTACCGTATCTTCTTTTGATTTCACGATCAGGTCGATATTCTCAGTCTGCAATTCATTGTAAAGCTGCTGCTGTTGTGGATGGTATACAATATTTCCGCTTTCATCCAGAATGAATGCGTATCCCCTTTTCCCGATCGTATTCTGATCACAAAGTTCACTGATGGCACTGTAATTCAGATCAATAAAAAAGACTCCCTCTTTCTCACCGCTGTTGGAAAAATTACGGATTCCCCTGCTTAAAGTGATCACCCACGGACGCTCTCCGCTGATGATGTGCTGTACATGAGAAGATGTAAGAAGCGGGCCTTCCGGCTTCTGTAAAGCTTCCAGATACCACTCCTGGGTGGAAAGCTTCAGATCCGGATTCACAGACTGTTTGCCGTCGTTGATCAGCTTCCGTCCATTACTTCCAATGATCCCAAGATTTCGGATATCACTTCGTCCATCCAGAATAGTCTTGAACTGATTGATCAGACGCTCTCTTGTTCCATTGTCCACATTTTCACCAAAAAGATATTGCTGTACATCCTCGTTACTGGAGATCATATAGGCTATATTTTCCATATAATCAATATAGGAATCAATATTCTGATTCATCTGCTGCACGATATTCTGGGTGTAGACAGCAGAATTTTCAAAAATAGAATTGCGGGTATATCTCATGGAAACACCTGTTATGACCAGCACCGCGCTTAAAAGCAGCACCGTCACTACCGCAAAGATCGCACTCTGGATACTCTTAAATTTTCCTATGATCTTTGCCGCAAACCGGATATCTCTCATTTACGTTTCTCCCTTGCATATTCTGTTGGTGTGCAGCCGGTCATTCTTTTGAAGGAGATCCCAAAATAATGGGGATCTGCAAATCCGACTTTCTCGGCAATTTCATAATTCTTCATAGTTGTATTCTCCAGAAGTTCCTTCGCCTTCTCCATACGGGTACGGATCAGAACCTCTGTAAAAGTCTCTCCCGTAAGATCCTTAAAGATCGTACTGAAATAGCTTGTACTGATATTCAGATAGGAACAGATACTGTTCAGGCTTAAATCCGGATCCATATAATTCTTCTGGATATAATCCAGGGCAAGTCTGGCCTGACGCTGTCCGCTGGAGCTATTTGCATCGGAAAGTGTCTGGAAAATCTCTCCGATATGATTCCTGACCAGTTCAACAGCACTGTCAAAAGAATTCTGCTCCGTAACCTGCTGCAGAAGTGCTTCTCTTTTGGAAAAAAGCCTGTTGTCCGGAACCATATCCTCACAGGTTTCATCTGCTGCACGGATGATCTGCTGAAGATACACGCAGGCACGACTCTTATCCACCCGCGCTTCCTTGATCTCAGAAGAGATCTGTTCCAGAATATGCTCTGCGTTTTCCTTTTTACCCGCTTTCAGAGCAGCTGCCAGCTTCTCTACATAAACTTTAATGGAAAGATTTTTTTCCTCCGGCTGTTCTTCCATATCAATAAGAAGGCTTCCTCCAAGAAGATAACGATATTCAATAGCTTTCTCTGCAAGTTCATGGGATGCACGAAGCTCCTGCTGGGTTCTGGCCCAGTTTCCCACACCGATAGAAATATCCAGCGACATCAGTTCCTTCAGCTTATCCTGGATCGTCCTGCAGATCTCCATGATCTTGTGTTCAAACTCTCTGGTACGGTTTCCCATGAAAAGAGCACCGACCTTGTTATTTCCGGCCTGATATGCCACTCCTGCTTTTTCTTTGCTGATGATCTCATCACTGATATTAAAAAGGACAAAAGACATCAGTGCACTCTCCTGGCGTTTCTCCGCAGTAAGCTGACTGCCGTCCGAATACAGATCCAGATCAAAAACAGCCACACGATAGCATGCTGCCTCAAGATCGATTCCCAGTGCTGCAAGCTCTTCCAGACTTTCCTGCCGTGTCTTGATATTATCCACAAAGCCCTGCAGCGCTCTGGAACGGATCACAATGGCGTTTTTCTGATAATTCTCGGAAGTCTGTGTCAGACGTTCCAGCTTCTCTTTTTCTTTTCTTTGCTGGTCCACCTTCTCCTTCATTTTTCCGATAACATTTCTGAGTTCCATGGCGGTCACCGGCTTCAGCATATATTCACTGACACCATACTGGATCGCCTTCTTGGCATACTCGAATTCTCCGAATCCGCTGAAGATCACGATCACGATGTCCGGATAATTATCATGGAGAAAACGGCTCAGTTCCATACCATCCATATATGGCATAAGGATATCTGTAAGCACGATATCCACCGGATGGTTCTGTACAAATTCCGCTGCTGCTTTCCCGTTATCACAGTCTCCTACCAGCTCACAGTCCATTGCTTTCCAGTCAATATTCTCCCGGATCGCATCTCGAACAAGTATCTCATCATCTACCAGTAAAATACGATACATAATTTCTGTTGTCCCCCTCTGATCAGTTTCTGTTGTTTTTATTGCACATCCCCCTGACAGATCCTTCCCCCCGTCTCTGTCATTTTCATTGGTAAGATTACTGTCCTTTCTGTGAACAATAACTGTTAATTCTTTTTATATGTTAACATGTTTGGTTAAAATTTACAACGGAGTTTCTTAGTCCAAATTAAATACAAAGAAATCCCGCATCCAACATATGGGATACGGGATTTTCCTGCATATTTTTATTATTTTACGATAACGCCATCCTCATCCCAGAGGTCATGCCAGTCCCTGGCACCATGCCACAGAAATACCTGTCCTTTTACAAGACGGTTGCCTTTTTCCAGAGTTGCGATGGTTGCCATTTCTTTCTCTGTAAGGGGATCCTCTGTGACACATTTCAGGTTGCTTGCATAGTTGTGCACAGAGAACGGAATGGAGATCTCTCCTCTCTGATGTGCCCACTTCAGAGCGATCAGAGCCGGATGAACACCATGTGCCTTTGCGATCGCCTGCATCTCCGGAACCTCCAGATCCGCAACATCCTCCGGGCAGATATCTCTCTCCGGTCTGCGTGGAGAACCGATCGGCATATAGCCTACCGGCTGGATGTTATGCTCTACCAGATAATCATAAAGCTCCTGCTGCTGGAAGCATACATGAAGCTCAAGCTCACAGGTTGCAGGTTTGATCTTCATAAGCGGAAGAACTGCCTCAAGCTTCGGAATGGTCATATTGGAAATACCGATGTAACGGATCTTTCCTTTTTCTACCAACGCCTCACACTGGCGGTATGTATCCATAAACTCCTCCACACTGAAGGGTTTGGAATCCGGATTTCTGGAATCCACATCACATCCCGGTGCATGATAGTTCGGGAATGGCCAGTGGATGAAATACATATCCACATAATCGCACTGAAGATCCTTAATGCTCTTATCACAGGCTTCCTCTACTCTTCTGTGCATGTCGTTCCATACTTTTGTCATGATGAAGAGATCCTTACGCTCTACAACGCCTTCGTCGAACGCATCCTTAAATACCTGGCCGATCTCATGCTCGTTTCCGTAGCATGCGGCACAGTCGAACATACGGTAACCACTGCGGATCGCGCCTGCAACAGCTGCAGATACATCCTCTGCGGATACACGGTCGGAACCGAATGTTCCCATTCCGACACACGGAACCTGCTCGCCGGAAGGAAGTGTCACTTTCGGCACAATTGCCGGATTGATAACTTCTGCCATCTTTACATCTCCTTTTTTATAAAAATTTTTTTATTATAAGCTTATCTTATAAACGCCTGATCTCAATCTTCGGAAGAAGAGCCTCCATATCCTCCATCACAAAGAAGCCCGTTTCCTCGCGCATGGCTGCCGCCGCTGAGATCGCACTGGCTCTTTGCAGAGTCTCTTCCAGGGAAAGTCCCTCACTTAATCCAAGGGCAAAGCCTGCGATCATGGAATCTCCGCAGCCTACGGTATTTACCGCATCGATCTTCGGAACCACCGCACGGAAAATCCCTTCCTCTCCGACTGCCAGGGAACCATCTGCTCCAAGCGAGACCGCCACAATCTCCACACCACCGACATGGATGGCTTTCGCTGCTTCAATGATATCGTTGATATCGTCACAATGCTTGCCTGTCAGCATACGGATCTCATCAATGTTAGGCTTGATCAGTGTCGGTGCTGCCTTGATCCCCTCTTCCAGAAGCTTGCCGCTGGTATCCAGGATCACCGGTTTTCCGGCGTCTTTCACAATCTTCACAAGGCGCTGGTAGGCACTTCCGTCAAGTCCCTTCGGCACGCTGCCGGACATCGCCACAACAGAAGCGTCTTTTACAAGCTGGCGGAATTTTTTCTCAAAGCCCTCAAAATCTGCCTCTGTCAGTGTAAATCCCGGCTCCAGGAATTCGGTCTGTACATGATTCACCTCATCCCAGATGTTGATACAGGAGCGGCTCTCCGCATCTACATGGTAAAAAGCACTCTTAATGCCAAAGGGTTTCAGGGCAGCTTCTATATAATTGCCTGCGTGACCGCCTACAAAGCCGGTGGCAACCACTTCAGCACCGTAAATGGACGCCGGCTTGGAAACATTCAGTCCCTTTCCGCCGGGAACGTAGGTACATTCACGCACACGGTTCACTTCGCCCACTTTAAAATCATCCACTACATAACGCTTGTCAATGGCAGCGTTTAAGGTTACTGTCAGGATCATATCAGTCTTCCTCATTGGAAAGAAGGATCTTTCCTTTTACAAGGCCCGGTGTCTTGAACAGCTGGAAGGCCTCCTGTGCCTGGCTCATCGGTATTTTCTTATAGATGAAGCCCGGGTCAAACTTCAGCTGGCCGGTTGCAAAATAATGCGCCGTCAGCTCCCACTCACGTCCCGGATATGGTGCACTGTAGGACATCCAGGAACCGGTAAGCTTGAACTCCTTACGGTTCATGTTCTCCCACTCCTTCGGTGTAAAGGTAAGGTTTTCATGAGGAGTACCAATGAAGCATACATGTGCCTTGTTTGCTGCAAGCTCAAATGCCATATGCATGGTAGGAACCTGTCCTGCTGTCTCAAATACGAAGCCGTAGCCCTTTCCACCTGTAATGGCCATGGCTTTTTCCATATATCCCTCTTCCTTTGTGTTGATGATCTCATCTGCGCCGAGACGCTTTGCAAGAGCAAGTCTCTCATCACTGATATCAAAGACCACTACCTTCTTGGAGCCGAAGATCTTTGTCCACTGCATGGTGAACATACCAACTGTACCACCGCCAAGGATTGCCACATACTCACCACCGTGGTAATCGTTCTGGAATACACCGTGGATGGCTACGGTTGCAGGCTCAAACATGGCTCCCTGCTCATATGGAACATTATCTGCGAATGGTACTGCATTCTGCTCAGGAACCACTACATAATCTGCGTTTGCTCCCTGCTCTCTGGAACCGATGAAGCTGTAATGCTTGCAGAGAGAGAAATTACCCTTCTGACAGTCGTCACATTTCATACAGGGAAGAAGTGGTGCACCGGATACACGGTCGCCGACCTTCACCTTGGTAACGCCTTCTCCCACTTCCACCACATCGCCGGAAAATTCATGTCCAAGCACGATGGGATAAAAATGTACGCCGTGATTTAATACACGCGGGATATCAGATCCGCAGATCCCGGAATATCTTACCTTGATCTTCACATGGCCCGGTGTTACCTGAGGTTCTTCCACTTCCTGATATTGAACATCCTCATTTGCTACTACTACTGCTGCTTTCATGATCACTTTTCCTCCTCATTTCTCATCATAGGTTCAAGAGATTTATAGAGATTTAAATAGGTTTTATAGGTTTTCTCATAAACGTCCCGGTTTTCCGGGTTCGGTTCATGTCTTCTTGTTTCCTTTACCGTAAGACGGATGGCCTCATCATAATCCTGATACATTCCAACACCAACACCTGCCAGAATCGCTGCACCAAGTGTTGTTGCCGTATCAGAGGACGGCACTACGATGGGTTTTCCTGTGATATCGGATTTGATCTGTGTCCAGAGAAGAGAATTTGCAGAGCCTCCCATTGCACGGAGAACTTCCACATCTGCTCCTGCTTCCTTTGCCACCTCAAGGTTGTGTTTCAGCGAAAGTGCTACGCCTTCCATACAGGCACGTACCATATGTCCCTTGGTCTTGGCAAAATCCAGTCCGTAGAATACGCCCTTCGCATTAGGATTCCAGATCGGGGAACGCTCACCGGACATATATGGAAGAAATACCACTCCGTCACTGCCTGGTGCGACCTTTTCCGCGATCTCATTGAGCTGGTTCAGAGAAGAGCCTTTTTCCCCTGCTACAGAGCGCTCATAATCTGCAAACTCACGTTCAAACCAGCGCATGACACCACCACCTCCGGTGGTTCCTCCCTGAAGGAGCCACTGTCCCGGAACCACGTGATAGCCAAGGATCAGTCTGGGATCTGCCTTGTACTCATCCATGCAGATGCTCATTCCGCCGGCCTGTCCACCCTGCTCCTGTGTTTCTCCCGGGAAGCCGGCGATCAGCGTGGTTCGCAGAACAATATCCGGAAGCTCACCGTTCGCATCTCTGGTCTGCAATGTCTCATAGATTTTCGGAATATTGCATACATCATGCTGTCCGTCTGCATCCATCTGAATGACATAGCGGTAATTACAGCGGATTGCATACTTATAACCGAGCTGTAAGGCACTGCCGTAGCCGAGATTAAATACATGCGTGACAACGGCGTGGTGTCTTGCTTTGACGATCCAGTTGGTGTTATCCGAAGAAGCATCATTCATAACCAGAATATCAGCAAATTCAGCAATTTCAGGCTGCTCCAGACGGTCTAAGACCTTGGAAATATTTTTTTCTTCATTATAAGCAGGTATAATAATTAAAACTTCTTTCTGCATTAATTTGTCCTCCGCAATTATCCCTGTAAGATTTGCATTATAGCTTAAGGTGAGTAAAGTAAATCACGAATCATATGAATATCGTTTTCAAAATGGCAGGCTTTTTGTGCTGCCGCCCTGCCAAAACTTTGGGCAGTCTGCGGATGCTCTATCAGATATTCCACCGCATTTGCAATGCCTTCTGGTGAAAACGGACAAAGCAGACCGTCTACACCTGAAACAATCTGTTCGCGGTTGCCGCTGCAGTCGGATGCCGCAATAGCACAGCCAAGCACCTGCGCTTCCTGTATGGCAATGCTCTTGCCTTCAAAACGGGTCGCATGAATATAAAAATCTGCCATTTTAAAATACGGATACGGATTGGTCTGCATTCCTAAAAAAATAAAATGGTCTTCTACGTGCAGTGACCGGGCAAGCTGTGTGAGTCTGCCGTATTCAGGACCTTCCCCGATAATATACCAGTACACCGGGTACTGCTTTTCTAACAGCAGTTTGAGGGCATAAACCGCACAGTCAAATCCTTTCTGTGGTGTCAGTCTGCCAACCGTCAGCAGACGGATTCCTTCATGCATGGATTTTTCGGCAGGTAAAAGTGCCTTTTGCCGGATTGCTTCGGTGTCAATCAGGTTGTGAAAAACCGAAAGCTTCTGCTGACATTCTGGATAGACACCGGCAAGCACACCGGCTGTTTCATCGGAAACTGCAAAAATCCTGTCAAAATCCACATAACAGTCCTTATCCAGTCTGCGTGTATACCCTGCCTGTACATAGTCAACATGGACAAAAGCCGCTTTTTTAGCGGCAGATACATGATCGTGTACATAGTAGGCAGAACCGCCCTCAATATACGAAACCGCTAAGTCAAAATGCGTGTCAAACCGTTCAGACCCGTCTGATACAATCCGCCACAGCAGCTTTTCAAGCGGTGTGTTTTTGCGGTTTAAAAACAGATAGGACAGGTTATGAAAAAATGCACCATGGCAGAAATTTTTTATGAGTACTGTCTTAAAAAGAAG
>OGRF01002208.1_pt1 | contig 11339 bp, 8 predicted proteins | sample 1553381 | NCBI WGS metagenome assembly OGRF01 (sample SAMEA2580060, study PRJEB22360) | human gut metagenome | biome: human gut; feature: human-associated habitat; material: faeces | place: Denmark | collected 2008/2010
CGGAGACTTGGATGTCGCCCAGCGCATCAATCACGTTGGGCACATATTCCGCACGGCGGGAGCCGGGCTGCGAGGGCGGCGCAGTGTACAGCGCGTCCACGTCGGTCAGTAGCACCAAGGCTTCGGCCCGCACCAGGTTGGCCACCAACGCGGAGAGTCGATCGTTGTCGCCGAAGCGAATCTCGTTCGAGGCCAACGAATCGTTTTCGTTGATGATCGGCACCACGCCGAGGTCAAGCAGACGGTCCAGCGTGCGTTCCACATTGCGGTACTGGGTGGCACGAATCGTATCTTCGGCAGTGATCAGAATCTGGCCGACGCGAATACCGAATCGACCGAACGCAGTCTCGTAGCGGGCCATCAGTAGCCCTTGGCCGACGGCTGCGGTGGCCTGCTGAGTGGCCACGTCCACCGGCCGCGAGGCAAAGCCCAGAGGCCCGAAACCGGCGGCGATAGCACCGGACGAGACCAGCACCACACGTCCGCCCATCAATCGGACCTGAGCCAAGGCCGCGGCCAACGCGTCGAGCTTGTCCGGGTCGAGGTGACCGCTCGGCTGGGTCAGCGAGCTGGAGCCGACTTTCACGACAATGGTTCCGGCTGCGGCGATCATGCGCCGCACCTCGGCCTGACTCGGAGTGCTCATTTATTCCTCGGTTTCACCATCTTCGCTGGACTCACCGTGGCCGAACAGGCTGGTTTCGTCATGGCGATCGTCGTCAACGGTCGGGTCGGCCCAGTGGCCGGCCTTGCGTTCGGCCATCATCGCGTCGCGCACGGCGGCACGGGCGTCCATCATCTCGTGGTATTGGGCACGACGTTCGGCGTTGGAGCGGCGGTGCGTGCGCGGGTCCAGCTCTTCGAGACGCAGATCCTTGCCTCGGGCACCGAGGTTGGAGCCGTCGAGCATTTCGGCACCAGCGGAGATGGTCGGATCCCAATCGAATTCGACCATACGGGCACCACGACCGATGCGCACTTCGTCGCCGGGGTGAGCACCCTTGCGGCGCAGCTCGTCCTCCACGCCCAGCTTGGCCAAGCGGTCAGCCAGGTAGCCCACGGCCTCGTCGTTGTCGAAGTTGGTCTGCATGACCCAGCGCTCCGGCTTGACGCCACGCACCTCGAAGAACACTTCGCCATTGCCGAGTTCGCGGCGCTCGACCGTGAACTCAAGCGCACTGCCGCCCTCGTCAGCACGACGCGGACGGCGGCCCTTGGTCTCCAATGGCTTGATGACCACGCGAGCCTCCTCTTCGGCCTGCTCGCGGTTGGCCACTTCCTCACGCATCTCGTGCACCAGCGCAGACAACGCGAAGTTGAGCTCCTTTAGACCCTCGTGCGAGGCAGTGGAGATCTCAAAGACCTTCAGCCCGAGTTTCTCGAACTCCGGACGCACGAACTCAGCCAATTCCTTGGCCTCGGGCACATCGATCTTGTTCAGAATCACGATGCGCGGGCGTTCGGGAATCGGGATGGCACCCAACGGCAGCTCGAGCTTGTCGGCGTAGAGCGCCAACTCGTTTTCCAGCGCGTGGTAGTCGGACATCGGGTCGCGGTCCGGTTCAAGCGTGGCGCAATCGATCACATGGGCGATGATTTCGGTACGTTCGATGTGGCGCAGGAACTCCAGTCCCAGGCCCTTGCCTTCGGAGGCGCCCGGAATCAGGCCCGGCACGTCGGCGATGGTGTAGCGCATGTCGCCGGCCACCACTACGCCGAGGTTCGGCACGAGCGTGGTGAACGGATAATCGGCGATCTTCGGTTTGGCGGAGCTCATCGCCGCGATCAGGCTCGACTTGCCTGCGGACGGAAAGCCCACCAGCGCCACGTCGGCGATGGACTTGAGTTCGAGGATGACGTCGCGTTCCTCGCCCGGCTCGCCCAGCAGTGCGAAGCCCGGCGCACGACGGGTGCGATTGGCCAGCGCCGCATTGCCGAGACCACCGTTGCCGCCCGCGGCCACGACGAACTTGTCTCCCGCGTGACGCAGGTCGGCAAGCTGCTCGCCCGGATGCTTCGGCTTGCCCCGCGGTCCCTTGGCTTCGAACACGACCGTGCCCACCGGGACGGGCAGAATCAGGTCGGCGCCCTTCGAACCGTCCTTCGTGTCGCCCAGGCCCATGGTGCCGCTTTCCGCCTCGCGATGGGGCATGAAACGGTAGTCGAGCAGACTGTTGGCGTTCGAATCGGCCATGAAGATCACGGAACCGCCGTCGCCGCCATTGCCGCCGTTCGGACCGGCCAACGGCTTGTATTTCTCCCTACGGATGCCGGCGGAACCATTGCCGCCGTCGCCGCCCTTGACATGGACGGTCACTCGATCCACAAAATCACTCATGTATCTACCTTACATAGCAGAAAGACCGCGTCCATAACGGGCGCGGTCTTTCATCAAAAAGCGTTATTTGCGCGTGTCTCAGGCGGCAATCACGTCGACGACCTTGCGGTCACGACGCACGCCGAACTTCACACTGCCGTCCTTGAGGGCGAACAGGGTGTGGTCCTTGCCCATGCCGACGTTCTCGCCCGGGTGGAACTTGGTGCCACGCTGACGAACGATGATGTTGCCGGCCACGACGGCTTCGCCGCCGAACTTCTTCACACCGAGGTATTGCGCGTTTGAATCGCGACCGTTGCGCGAGCTGGACGCGCCCTTCTTATGTGCCATGTCTGTTCCTTTCGGTCCTTGACTCTAACCCTACGCGAATCAGGCGATCGCCGTGATCTTGACGAGAGTCAGCTGCTGGCGATGGCCCTTGCGACGAGCAACGCCGGTCTTGTTCTTGTACTTCATGATGCTGATCTTCGGGCCCTTGGCCTCATCGTTGACAACCTCAGCCTTGACACTGATGTTGGCGAGATCCTTGGCGTTGACGGTGACCTTGTCACCATCCACAACGAGAGCGACCGGGAATTCCACGGTGTCGCCCTTCTTGGCGTCGAGACGGTTGACGAGGATGACGTCACCGACCTCGACCTTTTCCTGATGGCCGCCGGCCTTCACAATAGCGTACATATCCGTTCCTTTATTAACTTGGAAAGCTTACTGCCCGGCACGTTCGAGCCTCGCGGCCAGACACCAGCAATCTAATCTACACATACCCGCGTACAACCGCAAGTCTGCTCCCGGCGTGTCAGGTTGACATACCGGGATTTTCCTTTATTCTTCTTGTTCTTCCTCGCCCAGGTCCGCATTGTTGGCGGCCACGGCTGCCGCCGCGATCTGCGCGAGTTTGGCCTTCACGTCCGGCGAGGAGCCCTTCGGCACCTGCACGTCCGTGCCATGGCCATGCTTGTTGGTCTTGACGAACGGATCGCCGCCCTTCAGGGCGTACGGATCGTCGTAATCCGCCGAAACGGTCGGTTCGTCATGGAGGATGAAGCCGCGGCCCTTGCAGGTCGGGCATTCCTCGGAGAACGCCTCCACCAGACCCTGGCCGATGCGCTTGCGCGTCATCTGCACCAGTCCCAGCGAGGTGACTTCGGCCACCTGATGCTTGGTGCGGTCGCGCGCCAGGCACTCCACCAGTCGGCGGAGCACCAAATCCCTGTTGGCCGGCATAACCATGTCGACGAAGTCGATCATCACCATGCCGCCGATGTCACGCAGACGAAGCTGTCGCGCGATCTCTTCGGCCGCTTCGAGGTTGCAACGGGTCACCGTTTCCTCGAGGCTCTTGCCGCGGCCGATGAAACGGCCCGTGTTCACGTCGATGGTGGTCATGGCCTCGGTGCGGTCGATGACGATCGAACCGCCGGACGGCAGGTAGACCTGACGTTCCATGCCCTTACGCAACTGGGAGTCGATCTGCCACTTGTCGAACACGTCCTTGCCGTCATGTTCGGCCGGATCCCACTTCTCGAGCTTGTCTTTCAGGTCGGGGGCCATCGTGTCGAGGTATTCCTCGATACGCTCGTACACGCGGTCGCCTTCCACGATCATCTTGGAGAAGTCGTCGTTGAAGATGTCGCGCACCACGCGGATGGCCACGTCCGGCTCGCCTTGCAGCAGCTTCGGACGCTTGCCGTGCAGGAACTCGTCGCGCTTGGCGGTGATGCGTTCCCACTGGCGCACCAGGTTCTCAAGATCCTTGGTGATGGCCTCTTCGGAAGCGCCTTCGGCCGCGGTTCGGATGATCACGCCCATATCCTTCGGCGCGATCTTCGACACGATGTTCTTCAGGCGGGCGCGCTCACGCTCGCTCAGCTTGCGGCTCACGCCGGTCATGCCGCCGGACGGCACCAGCACGAGGAAACGGCCGGCCAAGGTGACCTGCGAGGTAAGCCTTGCGCCCTTGTGGCCGATCGGATCCTTGGTTACCTGCACCAGCACCGGATCGCCCGACTTGAACGCCAGTTCGATACGACGCGGCTGGCCTTCCAGACGTGCGGAATCCCAGTTCACCTCGCCGGCGTACAGCACGCCGTTGCGGGCCTGTCCGATGTCCACGAACGCGGCCTCCATGCTCGGCAGCACGTTCTGCACGCGGCCAAGATAGATGTTGCCGACGGTGGCCACTTCCTGGATGTCGGACACGTAATGCTCGACGAGCACATTGTCTTCGATCACGGAGATCTGGGTGTGGCGCTCACGTTCGCGCACCACCATCAGACGCTCGACGTGTTCGCGACGGGCCAGGAAGTCCTGCTCCATGAGCTGGTTCTGACGGCTGCGTTCACGACGGTTGTCGCGGCGGCGCTGCTTCTTGGCTTCCAGACGGGTGGATCCTTCGACGTCGGTGATTTCGTCGATGTACTGCTGCTTGCGGGAGCGACGGGACATCGTCTCGTCCGATTCCTCGGCCTTCGACCCTCCACGGCGGCGGCGACGGCGACGGGTCACCGTGCCCTCTTCCTCATCGTCATCCTCATGACGGCGACGGGATTCGCGTTCGGAGGTCTGCTGCTCGTCGACTTCCTCATGGTTGCCGCGTCCGCGACGGCGGCGACGGGTACGCGTCGGCTGCTCGTCATCATCATCGTTTCCATTGCGGGACTCGTCATCGATCGGCGCATACGTGATGCCATCGAGGACCAGGTCCTCCTCGATCTGCTCCACTTCGGCAGCGGCACGACGTTCCTGCGCGTTCAGACGACGGGAACGACGGGAACGACGGGAATCGCCATGATCATCGTCTTCGGCGTCGTTGTTGCGGTCATTGCCATCATCACGGCCGCGACCGTCATTCGAAGCGTCCGTGCGGTCCGTGTCGGCCGTGTCGTGGCTGCGACGGCGGCGGCGACGAGTCGGACGGTCATCGTCGCGGTCATCACGGCTGTCACGGGCATCGTCCGAACCTCTGCGGCCCGTATCGTCAGCATCGTCATCGTCGGACGATCCGCGGCCCGCGGGGGCGGCCGGCAGAATCGGCTCCTGGAACAGCAGCGACGTCATCGGACGCGGATTATGACGCGTCTCATGGCCTTCCGGCAGCGCGCTGACGGCGTCGAGCGCACGGTCTTCGGATGATTCGTCACGATTGCCACGATTGCCGTAATCGTCACGATCGTCACGGTCATCACGCGGCTCGTCGCTGATACGGCGACGGCGACGCGACGGGCGATCGTCCTCGTCCTGCACGTCCACGGAGGAACGACGGCGACGGCGTGGACGTTCGTCACGCATCTCATCGTCGTCATCGTAACGGGTCACGCGACGACGACGCGGACGCGACGGCTCGTCGTCATCGGCATCATTGAAATCGGCGGAATCACGCGCAGGCTGGGCAGGCTCAAGCTTCGGCTCCTCAAACAAGGGGGCTTTGGCATGCTCCTCGACCTTCAGCTCCAAAGACGCGCCCGCGGCACCTACGCCACGCACCACGCGGCGACCTCCACGACGGCGGCGCGGAGCCGGATCGGCAGACACAGAACCCGCACTGCTTGCCGCATTATTGGTTGAATTATCGGATGACACAACAGCCTCGACCTGATCGAGGCCCTCATTGGTAGTAGGCACAACGCTCCTCGGCAACGCGCTGCAATCGCATCGCCTTCACTCAAGCCCCAACGGTTCTCACACCACGCTCTCACCGTGGCCGCGCATCATGGCGCCCGTAGGAAGCAACTTCCGTCAAAAGTCTTCATCATGCGACGGCGGACACCTGCGCTCGCGACTCACAGAACATTCACGCGAGGGGATCAACGCCATCGGATGCGTCGGCGGTTTTGCAGAACCACCGTCTATAAGTATGACACAAAAAACAACGGAGCGTGACAGGACGGGGAATTTATTCCCCCTGCACGCTCCGTTTTCCAATGATTCGCGTTGACACGCCGTGAATGAACGTGCGCCGGCATAGTGGTTCAGCAGCGGTTCAACGGTGGACCAATAGTGGTTCTGCGGCAAGCCAGCGGCAGCGAATTAACGGCGATTCAACGGCAGCTCAGCAACGACTCAACGGCGATTCAACGCAGCCAGTCCTCCAGCAGGTCGGCCATGAGCAGCAGATCGGTCTCCGGCAGCTGCTCGTCCTGCTTGTGAGCCAGCAGCGGGCTACCCGCGCCGAGATTCACGGCCGGAATGCCCAGAATCGCGAAACGCGCCACATCCGTCCAACCCAGCTTGGCAAGCGGGTCACGACCGGTACGTTCCTTGACAAGCGATACCAGCGATTGGGCAAGCGGCGAATTGAGGCCCGGACGCGCGCTCGGCGATTCGTCCTTCATCTCGATGCCGAAGCCTTCGAACACGCCACCAGTGGCCTGATGCTCGCCGTTGCCAAGCTTCGCGCCCGCATCCGCGCCGATCATCAGCGCCTTCGCCTCGGCGAGCGACTTGTCCGGCGCGAACCGGTAGTTGACGTGCACACGGCACTCGTCGGGAATCACATTGGTACCCTTGCCGCCGGAAATCAGCGTGGCGTTCAGACCCTCCTGATAGGTCAGGCCATCCACTTCGATGGCGCGGTTCTCATGTGCGTTCAAACGGTTCAGAATCTCGGCCGCCGCGTGGATCGCGTTCTTGCCCATCCAGGCGCGGGCCGAATGCGCGGCAACGCCGTGCGTGATCACGTCGAATCGCATCGTGCCGTTGCAGCCGCCCTCGATGCCGCAACCGGTCGGCTCGCCGATGATCGCGAAATCGCCGGTAATCCAATCCGGATGCGACTCGACCACCTTGCGCAGGCCGTTCTTCTCGGCCGCGACTTCCTCATGGTCGTAAAACACGTACGTCAGATCGTATTTCGCGTCCGTCAGCGTGGCCGCCAGATACAGCATGACCGCGTCGGAACCCTTCATATCGGTGGCGCCACGACCCCAGATCACACGCTCATGCTCATGACCGGCCGCCACATCCTCGCGAATCAGCGGATCGCCCGGCTGAAGCCATTTCGGTGGGAAATTGTCGATCACCGGCACCGTGTCGAGATGGCCGGCAAGAATCACGCGGCGCTCGCGGCCGAAATCGGTGGATGCCACCAATGTGTCGCCGTGCCTGCGCACCGTCAGATGCGGCTGTTTTTTCAAAAACACCTCGACGGCGTCCGTCAGCGGGCCCTCGTCGTCGCTGACGGAGTAGGCGCCCATGATCTGTTCCATCAGCTCGTTGAGCTGTTCCTGCTTGGTGGCGGAAGCGGAAAATCCAATCGTAAGTTCGTTCATGCCGTCCATTATCCGGCAAAAGCCGGTGACAATCGCATTTCGGGCGTGCTTTTGAGACGGTCGGCCATGCTGTCGTGCGCTTGGTGACACACTAGGTAGCGGTCCGAGGCAACGGCCGCAGCGAAAAGGAGAGTGCAATGCCGGGTCTATTGAGCGCGATGGAAGGTTTCTGCGTCATCGGCATCGTCATCGCCACCGGCTATGTGGCCGCGCGCATGCGCATCGGCGGGCCGACCGCGCAGATGGTGCTCAACAGGTTCAGCTTCTTCGTGTCGAGCCCGTGCCTGATGTTCGCCATCCTGTCCAAGGAGAAGATCTTCGAGATTTTCCACTCCTCCATCGTCGTGGCGTTTTTTTCGGCGCTGCTGGTGGGTGTGGTCTTCCTGATTCTCAACCGGCTGTTCTTCCATATGAAAGCCGCGGACGCCACCATCGGCGCACTGAATTCGCTGTATCTGAACTCGAACAACATCGGCCTGCCGATAGCCACGTACATTCTGGGCAATCCAGCGCTTGTCGCGCCGATTCTGGTCATGCAGCAGGCGGTGTTCACGCCGATCGGCCTGACCGTGCTCGACGTGACCACCAAAGGCAAGGTCTCCGCGAAGGAGATCCTGAAACAGCCGTTGCATCAGCCGCTGCTCATCGGCTCGCTGCTGGGCATCGCCGTGTCCGCGATTTCCGCGGAAGTCGGCTTTTTCGTGATTCCGAGCTGCATTTACGACCCGATCAACATGATCGGCAATTCCGCGGTGCCGATGATTCTGATGGCGTTCGGCATGTCCTTGCACGGTACGAAGCCGCTGCAGGACAAGTCGAATATTCCGGCGGTGTTCACGGTGGCCGTGCTGAAGAACATCGTGATGCCGATCATCGCGTTCCTGCTGTCGTATTTCGTGATGGGCTTCCGTGGCGCCACGCTGTACGCGTGCGTGGTGCTCGCCGCTCTGCCGACTGGCCAGAACGTCTACAATTACGCGGCGCGATACAACGTGGGTCTGTCGTTCGCACGCGACGGCATTCTGTTCTCGACGTTGTCGTCGCCGATTTTCATCGCAATCATCGCGGTGCTCCTCGGCTGACCTCGCCAGTCCTCGCCGCGGTATCCACGACCGCCGCGGCGAGGCCATCAATCGTCCATACGGTAGCCGGCATAACCGAGCCCGTGCGCCGCATGATTCGCGGCACACCCTCCGAGCACCATCAGCGCATAACACAAGCCGATTCCCGCGGCCAACGTAAGCAACGAAGCCGGATTGAGCAACGACGTTGCCAGAATCGGAAACAGCAACAACACCGAGCACCCCAACGAAACGGCCATCACCGTGTTGAGCGGGGTGATCACTTCCATCATGCGTGCCTTGTCGAGCGTCGCCTCATCCGTGCCTTCCAACGCAAGCATGCGGTACTCGTCGGCCTGGTCGTAGACGTTGCCCGTCTGCATCACGCCGGAACTGACGGCGGCGAGCACCGCGGCAAAGGCGAGCGTCAGGAAACCACCCATCGCTATATCGCGCATGTACAGCATAGATGGGTCGAACGGGTCGTGGTTGCCTCCGATTCCAGTGGCAAGCAATCCGCACACCGACGTCATCCCCGCGATGAACACAGCGAGCGCCACACCGGACACGTTACGCCAAGCACGCTTGGGATTGTCGAGGATACGGCGCATGGCAATCATAGTGGCCGCGTCCTTCGGGTGTTTCGCACGCGATCTGGCGCGCATCGCCACCACCCAGGTACCGACGACGTTCACCATGGCGAAACCGAGGAAGAAGACGCCGAAGATGATGGCGTAGACCACCATCTGACCCAAGTGCGCGAATGCGGAGATGCTGTTGAGCAGCAGGTAGCCTACGGCCAACACGGCAAGGAAAATCAGTGCGCGCCATGCGGACGGCATGGGTTGTCCGGTACGTTGCGTCACGCCAAGCGGGGTGATGGCCACGCGGCGTAGGGCGACCAGCGCGGAGACCAAGGCAAGCAGCGTGACTCCGACGGTCACGGCCGCCAGAGCAGGCAGTCCCACCCACAACTGTTCGAAGGTGAAATGCTGGTTTTGGAAGTCGAGCAGCATGATCGCCGGTATCAGCGCGAAGTAGCCGGCCATGCCGACCAGCGCGCCAAGCAGAGCCTGGCCACCCGCATCGAGCGCGGTGAGTTTCGTGACCTGCGCGGTGGTGGCGCCCGCAAGTCGCAGTGCAGCGAGACGTGCGTCCCTGCGGGAGGCCGCGAGACGGGCCGCCGAGCCGGCGAGCGCCACGAACGGCACGATGAGTAGCAGACTGGCGAATGCGGCGAGCAGCACATAGCCGTCGGAATAGGTGTTCATGACGGCTGTGGCCTGGTCGGCCGTCCAATGGCCGTCGCCGACCGTGGCGACGAGCTTGTCGGCGTGCGCCAGGGTTTTGGACCATGTTTCGTATGTACCGGGCGCGCACCTGTTGGAATTGATCATGCAACCGAACGTGTGGTCGGCGGAGGCCCGCCAGATGAAGCCATGCAGGCCTCCGAGCACGGTGAGGAAGATGGCGGTTGCGGAGGCGAAGGCCGTGATTGCCAGCACGGAAGTGTGGCTGGTTGAACCGCGTGTGCCGGGGCGGTGGAACAATCGCCATAATTGGAAGGTGTTCATCGCGCGCCTCCGTTGGTTGACGGCGTACGTGCAGGCTGTGCGGATTGTGTGGATGGCCCGGGTTGCGCTGGCTTCGGTAAATAGAGTCTGCCATCGCGCATGGTAACCGTGTGGTTGCAGAACGCGGCGACGTTCGGATCATGTGTGACGACGATGACGGCAGCACCGGTCGAACGCGCGGCCTGCATAAGGATACCCATGATCTCGTGGCCGGTCTGTTGGTCGAGCGCTCCTGTCGGTTCATCGGCTAAGATCAGCTGCGGCTGTGTAATCAGCGCTCTTGCGACTGCGGCACGCTGTTTTTGCCCGCCGGATACTTCATACGGATACTTTTCCAGCAAATGCGTGATTTCAAGCTTCTTTGCAATCGGTTCTAATTTCTGCATCATTTGCGGGTACTGTTCTCCTGAAAGCACCAGCGGCAGAAAGATATTGTCTTTTAATGAAAATGTATCTAACAGGTTAAAATCCTGAAATACAAAGCCGAGATTCTGACGTCTGAACGTTGCGATCTCTTTTTCTTTTAATTTTCCCAGATCCCTGTCTTTTAAATAAACCTTTCCTTCTGTCGGTTTATCAAGTGCCGCCAGAATATTCAGCAAAGTCGTCTTTCCCGATCCAGACTCTCCCATGATTGCAACATATTCCCCGCGTTCTACCGTAAAATTCACATCTCTTAAAGCCTCTACCTGATTGCTCCCAAAACGAGTCGTATATATCTTCTTCACATTTTTTACTTCCAGTAATGACATAAGTTTTTCTTCCTTTCTTTTTAAGATTTCTTCTTTACGGTATCTATTATAAAAAAAGAGGAAATATCCTGCCATCGAAGCATGTGACATTTCCCCTGTTTAATCTTACATTCCTGTAAGGTTTTCTCTTTTTATCTGATCGTTATTCCGGATTCCATTCTTTCCTTGTCAATTCCAGATATACACGGGTTCCTTTTCCCACCTCTGAATCAATCCATATCTTATGTCCCATCTTATCCATGATCTTTTTGCAAAGATACAGTCCAATCCCGGTAGACTTCTTATCTGCTCTTCCATTATATCCGGTAAACCCTTTTTCAAATACTCTAGGAAGATCTTCTGCCTGA
>OGRF01002211.1_pt1 | contig 11329 bp, 33 predicted proteins | sample 1553381 | NCBI WGS metagenome assembly OGRF01 (sample SAMEA2580060, study PRJEB22360) | human gut metagenome | biome: human gut; feature: human-associated habitat; material: faeces | place: Denmark | collected 2008/2010
TTTCCCTAATCTCATATAAAATATCTCCTTTCCGCTTGAAAAATTATTCATAAAAATTTCTTAGCCCATAAAATACTTCCAGTATTATTACAAGTTAATTCAATTTCATACTTTGTCTTAAACCATAATTCCAACCATTTGAGGAAGTCTCTTGTTACATTGATGATAAAACTATCAACACAATTCATATTGGGAAGCGTAATTTCCATTCCTGCATGTCCACTACCCATGATTTTGTATTCATATCTAAAAGGGACACCCTTAACGGCTAATTCATTATTTAACTCCATTATCATTTCTCTTGTTATTTTCTTCATATTATATCCTCCATTATCATATTATTCTAATAATTCCTCAATTTTTCATACAAAAATTTATAATTCGTAACTACTTCATATTTCTTCCCACAGATATCGCACTGTTTTTCTGTAATGATTTCACAATCTGTATAATCTGCACATATAATTTTTCTATTCAAAATTATATCATCATTTCCATCACTTCTTCCGCAATGAGGACATCGTATATAATTTATTTGTCTCACTCCATTTCTTATAAAAATATTCATATTGACTATCCGATTTCAGCCACTTTAACGTTTCCTATTTGTAAAAAACAATTATAATCAGCAACAGTCATCTCAATGTCATTTCTCAGATCTTCAATTTGTTCTCCATCTGAATATTCATCATCTGATTCTATAATAAAACTCACTTCGTATTTCATAAATTATCTCCTTTCCTGAAGAAATCGTCATTTACACGGGTTTATATTTTTGACGATTGACTTTCTGCCTTTCTTCAATAATAAGATTCAAAACAATTGTTAGTCTCCTCTTTTTATTTGAGGAATCAGCCTCTCCGTATATCTTAGTCAGTTTACCTTCATATTCTTGTTGTAAGCTACATAATTCGCTTTCATATTCTATCAATTCTTTTAGTGTCATATTTGTCACTATATCACCTCTTCCAACCTTCCAACAAATTCTTAGTACCCATTACACATGCAATAATACTTAACATCAGGTTCTCCACTAACATGGCGATACCCCATTTCTCTTATTAGCCTTAGACCTGAATTATACTGCTTGTCATTTGTAAAGTTATCTTTTCTTGCCAATTCATTTATAATTGATTCCATTTGTATTCTCCATTAATTCTTCAACTTCCTGCTTCATTATACTGATTTCCGACAAATCATACTGATCAACCATCCTCTCTAATTCATCAGGCAATCCAGTCATTTGCGATAAATCCTCAATGGCTCTTTCCATATGTTCATAAGCAAGATCCAAATTATTCCATACTGATTGCAAGTTATTTTGCGTTTTATTAATTCGACTCATTTATATCACCTCATTTCTTCTGATCATCAATCAAATCTAATACTTCACATACAAAATTTCTGCCCACATTGAGGACAATATATATTTGTAGAATATACATTACTACCACAAATCCTACACTGATGTATAATTGTTGATTTTCCAAATAAGCCAAATTTTCTTTCATTATTTGTTGGAATTCTCTTTTGTTTTCTCACACATTCTTCTATTGTATCAATATTAGCCATTAGGTCATCAATGTCGCCAACTGTAATAACTCCATTTTCATTACTATATGCGATTTTAAATTGTTGTATGGAGATTAATGCAGCATTTATTTTTCCTTCATCCATTCACATCACCTCAATTACTTCCAAAACTTGTTTTAACTCTTTTGTCAACCTTCTTACTTTTATTCCATTACCACATTCCTGTTTATATAATTCACCTTTTACAAACATATAAATTTTATTATGAAGTTTTCTCTCAGATGTCTTGTAATTTATTGAAATGCGATATATATCCTCAGAAATCGGTTTGGTATCATTTTCAGCAGTTTCAAAACCTTTATAAATGGTAATATTTTTAGTATTTTTATTAAACCAATTTTCATTTTCCATCTTAATTTTTAAAACAGGATCTGTGCAAAACCATCTTGTATTACCATCTTCAAGATAAAAAGTAATCCAGTGAAGATTACCTTTTTCTAACCCCATAGCACTTTTTATTTCATCAACTGATAAATCATATATATTAGCAACATAATCTATTGCATCATTATTTGATACATATTCTGATATTTTCAACCAATTAATTGCTTTTTTTAAATTTCTTACTTTGCACAATACTTCTTGCTTATTCATTTATATCACCTCTTCCAATTTACCCATATAAAATTGACTCTAAATCATCAATTACAATTTCCATCCGTCTTTTTACTTCTTCTTCTTTAATTTTTGTAAGAGATAGTTTATAATCTTTAATTTTCTCTTCAATCCTATCACAACACCATGTAGGGTTATTTCGTTTGCGTTCCATTTATATCACCTCATTCAATCTCATTAATCATCTGCTGCACACGTTGTATTTCTTCACTTGTATGTGGTGTACCACCTGCATTCATATCTACATACCACTGAAGAACCTCTTTTTCGGTTTTTAAATCATTTACATTGAAAATCAAATCTATACTTAGTGGTATTTTATCTTCAAAATCTTTGTAATAACTGCCAAAGACTTTAATTTCATTTTTTAAGAATTTAGTTACTGCTGTAATCCTTTGTAAACCATCAACACATACAAAATCATCATAACCATTTACGGTTTTCGTCATTTGCCAACTTGGTTTATTGAAATAAATTACTCTAGCTGACTTCCCTCCTCGAAGTAAAAATTCAACAAATGCTATTTGTTGGTTTTCCGTCCATACATGTCCACGCTGAAAATTAGGATTTAATTGTAACTGATAATATTCATCTTGTTCCCACTCTGAAATTGTTTTTAACATGTGAGTTAATGGGATATTCGTGTTGTACGATCCAGCTTTTGTCAATTTAGGAATATCTTTAAATCTTGTTATTTTCACTTCTATCATCTCCATTTCTATTATATAAATCATATTCTTATTAATTATTTGATTTTAGCCATTTTAACATTTTCTATTGTAATACATTCATATTACCTCGATAAATATATCTTTTACCTTCCGTGTAATAAAATGATTCATCCATTTCTTCAATTCCCAAGTCCTGCGGTGTAATAGAATCGCTCTGTTGACATTTTTTCCACAACTCATCATCCGATAAAGATTTTTTCATTTAAATCATCTCCTCCAATCCCACCTGCAAATCGTTCCTGACTTGAATCAATGTTTGTAATCTTGAATTGGTCGTCAATTCTCCTATAGCTCCATATTTGTTATATTTTAGCATTTCTTTTTTACATCTCTTAATTTCCGTATCAAGCTCACCAATATATTCTCTTACTTTCTCTCTCATATCCGGCTGATTCTCATATTGATAGAGCTTTTTTAAAGGTTCTTGCATTTTTTGATTAGACTCAAGATCAGCTTCGGGATATACAAACATATATTGATTTTTAATAAACGGCATCTCCCATTTAATTTTCTGTACTAATTTACTCATTGTTTTTGCCTCATATTTGTAATTGAGACTGTTATTATATACATCTTCTGTCACAAACACTATCCTTTTCATCGAATGATCTGCTATTACACATTTATATGTGTCTTTTTCTGTGTAAAAAGCATCACCTACATTAAAATTATTCCAGTTTATAGTTGTTTGTTTATTATTCATTGTTTTGGTTACATCCCCAAGCATATCATCTGGACAATTTAACAAATATCCGTAACATTTTAAATTTTTATTTTCCATTTTTATTACCTCCATTTAAATTATGATATTAACAATCTGACAAATTCAACTTATACTTTCCACCACAGTTGTGAGTATCTTCATCCCAATGATTACCATGCAGATCAATCCATTTTCCATCATAGCAACCATATCTGCCACTACATATTGTCTGATACACAGCATCTTTTCCATCTTCCCATGTTTTTCGACCACCTTTATATATTAACATTGGATAAATATACTCTTCGTATTTAGGTAACGATTCAATTTCGTCACATCCATGATAATCAAAAAGCCATACATCTTCTGGTTTATTCGCCTTATAAATGATTGCTGGTTCAAGTCCAATTGTAATTTTCTGACCATTTATATCAATTACTCGTTGCAATCCAAAGCATATATCTAATTTTGCCTTTCCAACATCTTCGTTATCACACCAGTAGTTGTTATATTCCGCTTCACCATTTACTGTATTTACTATTTCCGTTGCCAGCGTATCCATAAGCTTATAATTATTACATAAAATAATTGTGTTTTCTGTAAACTCAATTACATTATAATCTTCTTCTTTTTTGAATCTATCTACTTTAAATTCGATTCCTTCTAGCATTTTGTATCACCTCTTTATAGAATCTTCTTTGCTACCTCTTTTAGCTCTTTTATTGTTGTTGCATTGAATCCTGTTCCATCATCAAGCGTAATAAAATAATGCTGAACACTTCGATTTTTATTATAATCAAAATCAGGTTCAACATCAACTCTTGTAACTCTATCTCTAATTCTTTTAGGCAAATAGTCTTTTATTTCCATTTACTTCACCTCAATTCATTTCTAACTTTCCTTCATCTAATAACTGCCATCTCAATGCATTATAAAACATTAAATCATTCTTTGAATTTCCAATAATTAAATAATTACCAGATATATCATCCATTTCATATATTTTATAATTACTGTTTGGATTTTTATCTGTAATACCTTTAAATAATTTTGCTGCTTCGTAAATGTCTTCTGCTATTACAGTACCTACTCTACTTTCGCTATCTTCTTCTATCTCATTAATTCCAAATTTCTTCATATTTTAGTTCCTCCTATCTTCCAATGAAAGTTAAATTTCATTGCCATACACTTTTGTATTTTTCGTGTATAGGATTGACAAAACAGTTATAAAATACTTTATCTAAAATCCAACAGTTAAATTCTCCACCATTCAATGTTTTTCCATAAACATGTACGGTTTTGTTATTACAACTTTCACAATTATAAATTTCACCAACCAATAAATGTCTATTCCATTTAGAATATATTAATGGTAGTTCTTTTATCATTTTACATTTTTCCATTTATAATTTCCTTCCACAATTAGGACAAAAATTAATATCTACAACTGCCTCTCCTTCACCACTTGCATACATCCCGAATTTATTCATTTTAGAATTCCATAACATAAACAAATGCGTCCAATTACCATCTGCTATTTCTTGTTCCATGTCAAAATCTGTATTGCCATAATATTGTGGCTCATACAATTCAGTATTACACCATTTACATTTATCCATAATTACCTCCTGAAACTTAGATTTCATTAATAATATTTTCTCAAATACCTAATGGCAGCCATAATTTCTTTTTCATATTCCTTTCCTAAACCGGCATAAGGGATTGTCTCTGCAAGATATTCTAACTCATTCGCAGTTTCTTCGTCTGTAAGTTTCCTTCCTTCCGTTTCCATTCTTGCTACCAATCTACTTTCCAGACAACCGTGACGAATATTTCTAGCTCTTTCAAATAATGACTTCATAATGCTATTCTCCTTTCCACAAGAAAACTTGGTTTCAACTGTTATCATTTGTTCTCCATTTTTCTGCATTTTCAATAATACTATTAAATCGTTCAAAACAATCATCACAGACATCATTTAATACAATTTCCCTATCATTTCTTTTTTTAATTTCTATCGAATATTTTGGTTCTACATCATTAATTTTCCTCTTGCAACAATCACAATAAACTTTTATCATTCTATCCACTCCATTTCATCTGCTACATCAATAGCATCATCCAAATTATCACATGGTCTACAAGATCCTTCTGGAAGCAATTCTTTTCCATCAGATACTCTGACAACTTGCATTACCGTTTTCCCATATCCTTTACAATCATTCACTACAATGACTACTTTCCCATTACCATCATTGTAATCATATGTAGTAAACATATTTTTCTCATTTGCTTTCCGTTTATAGTCTTTGTATTTCTCTTTAATTGCTTTTATCGTCATACTCAAGACAATCCTTTCTACTTAATTCCAGCTTCCTCGCACATTCTAAAAATTCATCCTTTGTAATCTGACCTTCAGGCTTAATTGTTGATTCATAATAATGAATTGTGTCAGCCGTAAGATTATAATTTTCATTAGATGCTGCGAGATCAAACATTGATTCTAATGTAAATTTTACAATACCTATATAAGTTTCTTTGCCTATATTACCCATATAAATCACTTCCTTATCATTCAATATTGTTAATTGCCTCGATAATATCATCTAATGGAGTACAATCCTCACAGGATGGTTCATTACTAATTTCTAACATCTTTCTTCTTGTATCAAAATTAAAGTAAATTCCATAATCAACCCCACTTGCATTAATTGAGATTCCCCAATCCATATCTTCTATCTCGTTATTTACCTTGTTTAAACAATATGCTAATGAGTCAATAGTTGCTTCGATATCTACTGAATATTCCATAACACAATCACTCTCCAATCTTATCCAATTCAGGGATTTTCTTTTTCAACAGTTCGATTACTTCATTATTTCTTTTAATCATTGATGCGATTTTTGATGTTTTCTTTTTCTCTTCAATGTAACTACAAGATATATTGTCTAATCTTTTCATAATTTGTTCGACTGTTGCTGGTTCATCTCCTTCATCAAACAAATCATAAAATACATTTGAATAAAAGAAATCATCATCAACTATACCTGCATTAGCATACTTTATTCCCAGTCCAAATAGTTTTATCATATTCATCCTTATATTGTCCATATTAATATTCTCCTTCCTATTTCAAAGAAACTATTATTTCTTCCTATGTGCTTCATCCCATCCTTCAGGCTTTCTCGTGTCAAATCCATCCCAAATCTTGTTTCCGAATGCCATACCACTGTGAGATTTACCTAATATTCTATCATATAACTCAGCTTCCTCTTTAGTGATCTCAATTCCTTTGTCATATTCTCCTGGTGTATCATATTCATACTCTTTTGCATCAGATTTAGCATAAAACTTAACCCAATGATTTTCCTGAGTAAATATATTATGAAACCATACTACGGCAGCTACCACTTTGCCTGTTTCAAATTCAGTTGTTACTTTTCTTTTAAATCGTGGATTATAAGCTGGATATGCGGGGAATCCATTTTTACGGCAATATTCTTTATCTTCTTCATCATATTTCTTTTTTAGCTGTTCAGACGGACATACATAGTCTCTATGAACCTTATTACTATGCACACCAATATATTGTCTATGATACACTCCATCATTATCTGTATATCCTTTTACTATATACCTTTCTCCGTTGATATACATATTACCTCTGTTATCCATATAATGACAATTTCCGTCTTCATCATATTCTGTTGAATAATTTTTCATAGCCGCATTGTCATAAGCGTTCTTTACAGCCGCTCCACCAAATAATCCTAAAGATAATAATAGTCCTAACATAATCATCAACCACCTTTCTTATTTTATATTACTATCTTCTCCACTTTTCCATCTCGTCTACAGACTTCTTATTTAAGTCATTGTACATATCTTGTCTCTTATGAGATTCTTGATTTTTACTATATTTGTAAGGAAGCCAAATACATAAATACCCTGCCACTAAAAAGCCAATTAAATCTGCCATAATAGATTCCTCCAATCTTAAATCTCTTTATATTCAAGTTTCTTCAAATTTTTCTTTATAAATAATGGTACTATAATTTCTCATAAATCTACCCATTGACCGTAGGAATCGAATCATAAACAATACTGAATATAGTACCATTTTCCACAGACTTCAACCACTCCCCAATCTGGAATAGGTGTTTTTGTTTCCACCATTTTTTTCACCTCGTCCGTGAATTTCTCTTCATCATCCTCATTATCTAAATACGCCCATTCTTTGAGATAGTTTTCAAGGTTTTCCTCTAAATCCTCGAAAACGATTGAACCGTCTTTCAAGTTTTTCTTGGCTTCCTCTTTTGTGCATCCGTCTGCTATAAGGATATCAATATCTTCCGGGATTTCCTCAAATTCATAGTGAACAGCCATTCCTTGAGCTAAAAAGGATAAATATTCTTTTAAATCATATAAATCATCAATTTGTGACCACTTATCCCACTCATCAGGTAACTCTTCTTCGTTTGGTTCAAAGAAATTTTTTAATTCTTCAAACGTATATTTTTTCAATTCAGCCGCTGCATTTCTTTCTGTTAAATCAATTAAATTGTATTTCATAACCTTTTCCTCCTTATAATTCATCGATTTCCTCGCAGGAAACCGCTTCTTTGTAGTTATCATCGTCATCCAATTCCCTATCTTCTGGGATGTCGAAATACATCTTTATAATTAGACTATTTTTTTCATCTACCATATAGCCATACAAATAATTTCTTCCATCACCTAACAATTCCCAACATTCATCATTAGAAACCAAACGCCCAATATATGTCTTTCCATCATATACAATAGAACGAATCGGGAAATCGTCTATAGAATCAAAGTTGTCGGAAAAGGAACTTTTCATTTCCTCAAAATTCCATTCTTTAAAATCACATGATTCTCCTTCCGAGTAGACTTTTAAATCGTCCATAGTCCACCCATCAAAACCAATTTTTGATAATGCTTCTTCTTTCGTCTCAAAGATTTCATTTTCATAACTTCCGTTATCCTCTCTTTCCAAAACAAAGAAGTCATACATGGAATTATCATAGATTCCAATTTCTTTGTATGGCTCATCTTCTCCCTCACCAAAAAGAAAATACGCAACATCACTTGCCATACTTTCATTATCAGCAATCACGTAGTCACTTTTTTTCTTCATCGCCGAGCATATACTCAACTTCATAAATTTTATCCATATTTTTCTACCTACTTTCTTTTATTTGTATTACACAACCTTTATGCGCCTCACTCTAAACAGTATCAAGAATTATAAAGTGCAACAATTGTTCAAAATATAGTTACTGTCATTATATCATTTTATATTTTCATTGTCATTATTTATTTCTCATTTTTACCACCTCTTTCTTTTTAATAAACCTTTAATAAATGTTATAATAAACAAGTGTCCTATATGCAGGACACTTTTAACTTCTTGTGTTCCAATATTCAATTGTTTTTTTGATTGGATTCTTTTCTGTTTGTGTAAAATCTTTAAAACCATGCAATCCACATTTAATACATTGGATATGAACAGCTTTATAAGCATCTCTATCAAATTCTTCTATATAAATATCTTGACTTCCGCACATTGGGCATGGCTTTGCATTATTTGCCTTTACAAACAATTTTGATTCCACCTCCTCATTAAATTTAATAAAATCTGTTTTATAAAACACTCCATCCATATTCTCGATCAAAAATGTTCCATCTTGATTAGCCATTATTACTTTCACATCTCTTACATCAATTTCACATTTTGCATCTTCTTTATCTTCATCGTCATCCATGTAAAATAAATCTTTGAATTTTATTTTCATCTAATCTTCTCCTTTACCGTATAATAATCCTCATTTCTAAATGTGCTTTTCATTATGTCTAATCAAATGACCAATCCAGTGCCTGACCACAATTACCACAAAAATTATCTTCTCTCTCAACTCCTCTTCTGCATACTGGACAACAAGCGTATCCACTTTTCCATCTTTTAATTCGTTTTGGAGTTAATTGTTCTACCGCCTTTCTTATCCATTCTTCTCTTTTCTGTTCTTCATTTTTATCCATACTTTTACCTCCATGGAAATTTCCGATTCATTGATTAAACATAATTGTAATAGTATATTCATGTTCACTTTCAATCATTGCCATTTTAACTCTAGTATCTTTTTTAATTTCGTCACACAACATTCTTAATTGTTCTCCATTTAGGGTTTCTTCTGTTTCCATTATGGTCGTCATACCTTTATATGTATCAAATTCACCTTCAAGCCATTCAATTCCATATTTAATATATTTTTGTGCTAACAATTTATAATCCATAAAATTAACCTCACTTTCTAAACCAAGTAAATCATCGTTTCATTACTTTTTCAATCTCTTCAAATTTTCCATTAACCATAAAACAACCGGCTTTCTTCTTCCATAATTCTTCAAGATTATTATCTGTTATAAGCTTATATCTTTCTCTTTCTGTTAGTTCATAAGCAAAACCTTCACAATTTCTCTTTTGAATTAATCCTAATTCTTCAAGTTCTCTATATTCTCTTATGTGTCTTGGTTCATAAAGCATCATACCTGAATATATATAGCCACTATTGCAATATTCTTTAAGAAACTTTTCAAATAACTTCTGTGCTTTTTCTGTCATAATAATTCCTCCAATCTTACCATTCACCTTAATACGATTAAGTCTGGCTTTTTCTACATATTTTCTTGCAGCATCGTATCCATTTCTATTAAGTTCACCTTCAATACTAAACCAAAGTGAATCTAAAAAATTGGGAATAGATGCGAAATCTTTATTTGGATATTTTTCTCTATATCGCTTATATGCTATTTTATACAATTCATCTACTAAATCACGTTTCATCATATAGCCTCCAATCTTACCAGTAAATCCTCATTTCATTCTGCTTTCATACTCGTCTATTTCTTTAATAAGTTCTCTTTTCGTGTGACAGGAATAATCCGCACACCCTGTTTCCATATTAATTGCTTGCCACCATATACAATGCTCTGGATGATGATATCCGCAATTTAACAATTCATATCCTTTATATTCATACATACCAGCATGAACTCGTTTTGCTTTAATCATCTAACCACCTCATTCTGTTAATATATATCCGTTTTCTAGCATTTCCTTAATTACAGTCTGGGCATATTCATCTGTCTTAGCTGCTTCATCAATATATTCTACTGTTCCATCTGCTAAATCTAATTTTGCAATAACCGTACCTTCTTCACTATCGTTATTCGTTTTCCATGCATCGACCATATACTTTTCTTCCTCTTCATTGAAGAAGTCACATCTAATATCTCTCCATTTACTCATAATTTCTACCTCCAATTCTTCAAATGAAACTCTTGTTTACTGTGCTTTATACACTGTCCAATAATAATCTTCCTTACTTGAAATATCTTCTGCTGACATATCAGGATTAAGCATCTGCGTTCTGCGTATAAAATCTTCGTATCTATCAACAAAGTCATCACAATAAGTAATTTCTTCTGATAAAATTCTTCCATCATTTGCAGCATAATCATAGATAACAGATGATTCATCACTATCATAGGTGTCAAGAAACATTTTCACATTTCTATCATCTTCAGTTTCCTTTAAATAATCAGTAAGACATTCCTCTGTTATTGTAAACTTTGTTTGTCTTGACGAATTATAGTTATCTCCAA
>OGRF01002216.1_pt1 | contig 11294 bp, 10 predicted proteins | sample 1553381 | NCBI WGS metagenome assembly OGRF01 (sample SAMEA2580060, study PRJEB22360) | human gut metagenome | biome: human gut; feature: human-associated habitat; material: faeces | place: Denmark | collected 2008/2010
TGAAAAAAGTGTATCAGAACAGAAGACCCGACCGATGGATGCTCATCGGTCGGGTCTTCATGCTTGTGCAAAGATTTTTTGCGGTCGAATGATGCAGGGGAACTTCGTTCTTGAATGGATGAAGCCGGCTTGGCAAACCGGAAGCTGTTAAAGAGGATGATTCCAATATTCTACAGCATTTCCGTTCACGTCATAAAAAGTAATGCTGCCCGCATTGATCGGCAGGACGATCGCAAAGGGCTGATCGCTGTCGATATCGATCGCTTGTTTGGCGTGGCCATCATCAATTTGAAGCTGCTGCACCTGCTGCTGATTCATGGAAATCAATGCGCGCTCATTAGCCCCCTCTGCGGTGAACTCTGCAATTCCTTCCTGGATCTCCGAGAGTTTTCCGCCCGCGCGGAAGAAATATCCGAAGGAAAGTCCCGGGCGATTGACATAGACGGAAAAAGTGTGGTCGCTCATGTCCTGCGGATAAGAAATATATGCAGCCATCGTGTCAGAAACACTTCCATCGATCGCCCAATCCTCCTTGATCTTCTGCGACGAACGAATGTCTGTTTCCAGATTGCCCGACGCTATGCCAATGTCGCTGCTTATATAAAGAAAACCGACAAATAAGCTGCAAACAAGAAGAATCCCTATCACAGTTTTAAGAACAATCTTTTTTATAGCTATCAAAACTCCTTAGCAGATTCCCAATTTTTTTGCCCCGGATGCGCCCTTCCTCATTCAAAGCGCTCAACGGTCGTTGCGAGGTCGTAGCTTGCCTTGAGCGCCTTGAGCTTTGCCATCGGCTCGCCCGCGGAGTGCTTGTCGAGCGCGGCGCGGTCGCGCCAGTGCTCCACGAGCAGCACGCAGTTTTCCTCGGCAAGAGGCCGGTAGTAGTCGTACTGCATGCAGCCCTCTTCCGCGAGGACGGCGGCGCGCAGGCCGCTTCGCTCCATCTCCGATGCAAAGTCATTAGCCTTTTCGCCGCGATAGAGAACGTGAAGTAAAATGCCTTCCATAAAGTAAGGCTCCTTTCCTGCTTGTTCGTATTACGATACGTCGATCATTTCGAGGTATTTGTAGCCGTTTTCGGCAATGTGGTCCTTGCGGCCCTGCAAATTGTCGCCGAGCAGCAGATCAAACGAGTGTGCCGTCGCCTCCGCGTCCTCGGGCATGACCTTGATGAGACGGCGTGTCTCGGGGTTCATGGTCGTGAGCCACATCATTTCGGGGTCGTTCTGGCCGAGACCTTTCGAGCGGTCGACCTTGTAGCGCTTGCCCTCAAGGGTCTTGACGATGTCGTTTTTCTCCTTGTCCGTGTAGGCGAACCACGTCTTTTCGCCGCAGGTGATCTCAAAAAGCGGGGTCTCGGCGATGTAGACATAGCCCTCGCGAATCAGCGTCGGGCAGAGGCGGTAGATCATCGTCAGGATGAGCGTCCGGATTTGGAAGCCGTCGACATCGGCATCGGTGCAGAGGATGACCTTGTTCCAGCGAAGATTGTTGATATCAAAGGCGTTCAGGTCCTTGACAAACTTGCCCGGCACCTCGACGCCGCAGCCGAGGACCTTCAAAAGGTCGGTGATGATCTCACTCTTGAAAATACGCGGATAGTCGGCCTTGAGACAGTTTAAGATCTTGCCGCGCACGGGCATGATGCCCTGAAACTCGCCGTCGCGCGAGAGCTTGACGCTGCCGAGGGCGCTGTCGCCCTCGACGATGTAGATCTCGCGGCGCGAGACGTCGCGCGTGCGGCAGTCGACAAACTTTTCGACGCGGTTTGAGATGTCGATGCTGCCGGAGAGCTTTTTCTTGATGTTCAGGCGCTGCTTTTCCGCGCTCTCGCGGCTTCTTTTGTTGATGAGCACCTGCTCGGCGATCTTGAGCGCGTCGACGCGGTTTTCGATGAAATAGGTTTCGAGGCGGGACTTCAGAAAGTCCGTCATCGCCTCCTGCACGAACTTGTTCGTGATGGCCTTTTTCGTCTGGTTCTCGTAGCTCGTCTGCGTGGAGAAGTTGTTCGAGACGAGAATGATGCAGTCTTCGATGTCCTGCCAGGCGATGCGCGCCTCGCCCTTCTGGTATTTGTTGTTGTCCTTCAAATACTTGTCGATGGCGTAGACAAAGGCGGTCTTCGACGCCTTTTCGGGGCTGCCGCCGTGCTCGAGCCACGAGGAGTTGTGGTAGTGCTCGATGCGCTGCACCTTATTCGAGAAGCAGCACGCGCAGGAGAGCTTGACCTTGTATTCGGGCTTGTCCTCGCGGTCGCGGCCGCGGCGCTCCGTCTCCCAGAAGACGGGGGTGGTCAGGGCGTCTTCACCCGCGATCTCGGCGACATAGTCGATGATGCCGTTTTCGTAGACGAAGTCCTGCGTCTCAAAGTGGCCGGGGAGGACTTCGTTTTTGAAGCGGAACGTGATGCCCGCGTTGACGACGGCCTGACGGCGCAGCGTTTCGACATAGTAGTCGGCGGGAATGTCGATATCGGTAAACACGTCGAGGTCGGGCAGCCAGCGCGTGCGCGTGCCGGTTTTGCGGCCGCGGTCGGTCGGCTCGATCCTGAGCTCATCGCCCTTTTTGCCCACGGGCTCGCCGCGTTCAAAGTGCAGGGAGTATTTGTTCCCGTCGCGCCAGACGGTCACGTCCATATAGCGCGAGGAATACTGCGTCGCGCACGCGCCGAGGCCGTTGAGGCCGAGGGAGTATTCGTAGTTGTCGCCGTCCAAGTTGTTGTACTTGCCGCCGGCGTAGAGCTCGCAGTACACGAGCTCCCAGTTGAAGCGCTTTTCCTTGGGGTTATAGTCCACAGGGCAGCCGCGGCCCATGTCCTCGACTTCGATACTGTGGTCTAAGTAGCGGGTGACGGTGATGAGCTTGCCGTGGCCCTCGCGCGCTTCGTCGATGGAGTTCGAAAGGATCTCGAACACGGCGTGCTCGCAGCCGTCCAGCCCGTCCGAGCCGAAGATGACGCCCGGGCGCTTGCGCACACGGTCCGCGCCCTTGAGGGACGAGATGCTCTCGTTGCCGTAATTCGTTTTTTTTGCTTCTGCCATTGGGGTTTCTCCATTTCGCCGAAATTTACGATTCTGATCTTCAAACACAAAACTTGGTACATTATACGATTTTTTGACCACAATGGCAAGTGGCCGCGGCAGATTTTTGCCTTTGGCGGGAAAATGCAGAAATTCGCGGGAATTTCTGCGCCAATTATGCCGAAAGACGTCGAGCATAACCAATTGTCAACCGGCGGGAACGCACTGGAGCAACAAAGTTATTCACAGTTTCCACAGAGTTTTCCACATCGTTATGTCAACAGAATAACCGCGGATAAACCATGAATGGACACGCTTCCGCCTCTTCAGCGCGGAAAGGGCATTTTCGTCAATTTAACACTTGACGGCATTTGTCGCTTGCACTTGTCGGGAGGACATGCTAAAATTTTGTTAAGAATTTATGAAGAAGCGGCGCGGTGGAGAGATAAAGACCGCTCCGCCGCGCCCAAAAAGGCAGGGGACGCTATGGAAAAGAGACAAAAAACCTCCCTGACGATGTGTCTTGTGGCCATCGGCATCGTGTACGGCGATATCGGTACCTCACCGCTGTACGTGATGAAGTCCATTTTGGAGGGGAACGGCGGCATCACGCAGATCAACGAGTCGTTCATTGTCGGCGCGCTGTCGCTCATCATCTGGACGATCACGCTGCTCACGACCATCAAGTACGTGCTCATCGCCATGAAGGCGGACAACCACGGCGAGGGCGGTATCTTCTCGCTCTATTCGCTCGTGCGCAGCTGCGGCAAGTGGCTCATCGTGCCGGCGATGCTTGGCGGCGCGGCGCTGCTTGCCGACGGCGTGCTGACGCCTGCGGTGACCGTGACCTCGGCGGTTGAGGGACTTCGCAGTATCGCGATGATGGACAGGCTCCTCGGAGGCCGCCAGACGGGCGTCATCATCATCACTCTCTGCATCATCGCGTCGCTTTTTGCCGTGCAGCACGCGGGCACGAGCCGCATCGGCAAGGCCTTTGGCCCGGTGATGCTCGTGTGGTTCCTCTTCCTCGGTGCGACGGGGGCGATGAACATTTTCTCCATGCCGCAGGTGCTCCGGGCGTTCAACCCCGCGCACGCGGTGGAGCTTCTCGTGAGCCCTTATAATAAACTCGGCTTTATGATCCTCGGCAGCGTGTTTCTGGCCGCGACGGGCGCGGAGGCGCTGTATTCCGACATGGGCCATGTCGGCCGCGAGAGCATTTACATCAGTTGGCCGCTCGTCAAGATCTGCCTGATCCTCAACTATCTGGGGCAGGGGGCGTGGCTGCTCAGCAGTCGGGGCGACGCGGCGCTTGCATCGCTTGAGAGCCTGAACCCGTTCTTTTTGATGCTGCCCGGCGCGCTGCGTCCGGTGGCGGTCATTTTGAGCGCACTCGCGGCGGTCATCGCCTCACAGGCGCTCATCACAGGCTCCTATACGCTGGTATCGGAGGCCATCCGCCTCGACCTGATGCCGCACCTGAAGGTGCAGTATCCCGCCGAGACCAAGGGTCAAATCTACATCGACACGGTCAACAAGATCCTCTGGGTGGGCTGCACGTTCATCGTGCTGCTGTTCCGCTCGAGCGCGCGCATGGAGTCGGCCTATGGCCTTGCCATCACGGTGACGATGCTGATGACAACGCTGCTTCTGTTCGTGTATCTTTCCCGTGTGCGAGGGAAGAAAGCGCTCGCGTGGGGCGTGCTCATTGTCTTCGGCGCGATCGAGACGGTATTTTTCCTCTCGAGCCTGTCGAAATTTGCGCACGGCGGCTATGTGGCGGTCATTATGGCGCTGCTGCTTCTGTCGATTATGATCATCTGGCACCGCGGCACGCAACTCGAGCAGAAATACAGCGTGCGCCTCAAGCTTGGTGACTATACGGAGAATCTTGCCGCGCTGCGCGGCGACAGTGCATTGCCGGAGCTGACGCAGAACCTTGTCTACATCGGCAGCAGCGACGATATGGAGACGATCGATCGCAACACACTCTACTCCATCCTCGATAAGGACCCCAAGCGCGCCCGCGCCTACTGGTTTTTGAGCGTGCATGTGCTCGACGAGCCAAACGCGATGAACTATCAGGTCGAGACATTTGGCACGGACTATATTTTCCGCGTAAAGCTCAACCTCGGCTTCAAGAACGACCAGCGCGTGAACATCTACCTGCGCCAGATCGTGCGCGACCTGCTCGAGAGCGGGGAGCTGCCACCGCAGGAGAGAAAGTATTCGATCTACGGCCCCTCGCAGGTGGGCAGCTTCAAGTTTCTGATGCTGCACCGCGCGGTGCCGCTGATGTCGGAGCTGAGCCGCACGGACGAGATCATCCTGAACCTCAAATACGCCGTCCGCCGCGCGGCGGGCTCGGTCATCCAGTGGTACGGACTGGACACCTCGTCGGTCATTGTGGAGCAGGCACCGCTGGTCATCCCCAGCGCGCACGAAAACGAAAAGCGCATCCAGCGGGCGAAATGAATCAAAAAGGAGAGATGCCGCGGTATCTCTCCTTTTTTACAGCAGCATCAGGATAACGCCGTACACGACGCTTGCGAGCGTGCCGAACACGATGACCGGCCCCGCGACGACGAACATCTTTGACGCCATGCCGGTGATGAAGCCCTCGCTCTTAAAGTCGATGGCGGGGGAGACAACGGAGTTGGCAAAGCCCGTGATCGGCACGAGCGTGCCGGCCCCGGCAAAGCGCGCGATGGAATTGTAAAGGTTTAAGCCTGTTAAAAGTGCGGAGAGGAAGATGAGGCAGATCGAGGTCGCCGTGCCTGCGTCCGCCTTTGCAAGGCCGAGCGAGAGAAAGCCGTTCTGGATGAGCTGGCCGAGCGCGCAGATCGCGCCGCCGATGAAAAAGGCAAAGGCGGTATCCTTGAAAGTGGGCGATTTGGGCGCAAGGCGCTTGACATACTCCTGATATTCCTGAGGCGTCATATCCATGAAGAATCACTCCTTTTGTCGTAGTGTTTGCGGGAAATGGACGAAATATCCGCGCGATACCGTCTTGCGCGCGGCGAGGTTTGTGTTACAATGGGCGAGGACATTTTTGCAAAGGAGTTGACGCGATGCGACCGCTGGGACTGTATCTCCACATTCCGTTCTGCAAGGCGAAGTGCATTTACTGCGACTTCTACTCGCTTCCTCATTCGGAGGAGAAGATGGACGCCTACACCGCGGCTTTGCAGCGCGATCTGATCCGCTGGGCGGATCAGGCGAAAGGCCATACCGTTGACACGATCTACTTTGGCGGCGGCACGCCGAGCTATCTCGGCGCAGAGCGGCTCTGCCGCATTTTAGAGACGGTCTTTGCCCATTACCGCGTGGACAAAAACGCTGAGATCACGACCGAGGCGAATCCCGACAGCGCGCGGGAGGTATCAGCACTGCGGCAGCTCAGAGAAGCGGGCTTCAACCGCATTTCACTCGGGATGCAGTCGGCGAGCGACGACGAGCTGCGCCTGATCGGGCGCGTCCACACGCATAAAGAGACGGTTGAGGCCGTACATGCCGCCCGCGCGGCGTGCTTCGACAATGTGAGCCTCGATCTCATCTACGGCCTACCCGAGCAGACAATGGCGCACTGGCGGGAAAGCCTGCAAGCGGCCATCGCTCTTGAGCCTGAGCACCTTTCCTGCTACGGGCTCAAGATCGAGGAGGGCACGCCGCTCGACCGCAAAAAAGACACCCTGCGCATCCCCGACGACGATGAACAGGCGGAGGAGTACCTTGCAACGGTCGAGCTGCTCGAAAAGACGGGCTACGCGCAGTATGAAATTTCGAACTTCGCGCGTCCCGGGCGCGAGTCGCGCCACAACCTCAAATACTGGACGATGCAGGAGTATCTGGGCTTCGGTCCTGGCGCGCATTCGGACTTCGGCGGGCGGCGCTTCGCCTACGCGCGCGACTTGAATGCTTACATCAAGGGTGAGGAGCACCTTTCCGAAAGCGCATGCCCCGCGGAACGCGAGCGCGAAGAAGAACGCGTCATGCTTGCCCTGCGCACCGCGCGGGGGCTCGACCTGTCGGCGCTCAAGGAGGACACGCGGGACGCCGAGGCAGTGCTCGAAGAGTGCGCGCACCACGGACTTTCTAAAAAGGAAAACGGCCGCTGGCGGCTGACGCCGCAGGGCTTTCTGGTGTCAAACGCCGTCATCGTGCGGGTGCTCGAGGCGCTTTCGCTCTAAATTTTGCAAAAAAAGTGGAAACTTTTTCCGCGTTTTCGCGTCTTTACTTATGGCAGGATATCTGCTATACTGTGTTATGTTTACCAATTCAAGGCATTTTCAGCAAGGAGGCAAATCGTGAAATCCATCATCCGTAAGTTTTTGTCGCTGTCGCTGGCAGTCGTGCTGGCGGCGGCTCCGCTCAACGCCTTCGCGTCTGACGCGCTCGGCGACGATCTGGCGAGCTCAAGCGTCGAGGTCAACGAGCGCACCGAACTCAACGCCGGCACGTTCTGGAGCAATACGTATTCTGATCTCCGTCAGGAGAATTATGTGGTCTACTCGCCCAACGCACGCGTCAAGCCCATCGTGAGCGGCGGCGACTACACGACCCAGCTTACAACGGTCTCGACCGCCGCGAAAAAGCTCGAAGCGCGCGGCTACCGCGTGGTCGCGGGCATCAACGGCGACTATTACGACACGGCGACGGGCATCCCGCTTGGCAGCATGATGACCGAGGGCGTGCTGCGCAACGCCTCGAGCGAGTATTACGCCATCGGCTTCCGCGACGACGGCAGCACGGTGATGGGCAAGCCCTCGCTCCGCATCACGGCGCAGTCGGATTATGGCCGCAGCCTGACGGTCACGGCTTTCAACTACGTGCGCCAGAGCTCGTTCGGCATCTATCTCTATGACTCTACCTTCAATGCCCGCGCCACGACCGGCACGAGCGAGGAGGGCGTGGATGTTGTCTGCTCGGCGGTCGGCGGCTCGCTCGGCCTGAACGGCAGCCTGAACCAGGCTATCACCATCCGTACATTCGTCAGCCGCAACGGGATGTTATGGTTTCAGGCAGGCGGCGGCATTGTAGCCAAAAGTAATGCCGAATACGAGCTGCAAGAGGTGAACAACAAACTGGGAGCATTGAAGAAGGCAATTGCCATGGCGGAAAATTCCCTGTAAAACAGAAAATCGGCCAATTGTATAAATCAACAAGAGTATCAAAAGTAAATTAATCAAACAGTTAATAACAATGGTAGTAATCATAGACAATTATGACTCTTTCACCTATAACCTTGCGCACTTGGTGAAAGAACTCGGCATAGCGGTAGATGTACTGCGCAATGACCAATTCAGCATAGAAGAATTGGAACAATATGATAAAATCATCCTTTCACCGGGTCCTGGTGTGCCCGAAGAAGCAGGATTACTGCTGGATGTAATACGCACCTACGCAGGCAAGAAACCAATACTGGGCGTATGCCTGGGAGAACAAGCCATCGGACAGGCATTCGGTGGGAAGTTAGTCAACCTCAGCACAGTGTTTCATGGTGTACAGACCATTATACGGCTGACAGAACCGGATTACATTTTCCGGGGATTACCCCAAGATATAGCCGTAGGACGCTATCACTCCTGGGTAGTAGATACTGAAAAACTGCCCGAAACGCTTGCCGTTACAGCTGTCAGTCCCGAAGGACAGATTATGGCACTGAAACATCGGGAATATGATGTCCGAGGCATACAGTTTCATCCGGAATCCGTGCTTACCCCGGACGGGAAGCAGATTATGAAGAACTGGCTGGAAGAATAACCTATTTTTAAACCACAAACTTAATCAGATGAAAACAATATTAACCCGGCTCTTCAACCATGAAGAACTCACTGTAGAAGAAAGCAAACAAATCCTGCTCAACATCAGCCGGGAGATGTATTCCGAAGCACAGATTGCCGCACTGCTCACGGTTTTTCAAATGCGCAGCATCACAGTAGACGAGCTGGCAGGCTTTCGCGAAGCACTTATGGAGACACGAATTCCGATAGACTTTGCGCCTTACCGCCCCATTGATATCGTAGGTACAGGCGGTGACGGGAAGAACACCTTCAACATCTCCACCTGCGCCAGTTTCGTTGTGGCGGGAGCAGGTTATAAAGTAGCCAAACATGGAAACTACGGCGCTACTTCCGTCAGTGGAGCAAGCAACGTAATAGAACAGCATGGCGTGCGCTTCACCAACAATCCCGACATATTGAAGCGAAGCATGGAAGAGTGTAACATAGCCTACCTGCACGCCCAACTGTTCAATCCAGCCATGAAATTCGTAGGTCCTGTCCGCAAAGCCTTGGGAGTACGCACACTGTTCAACTTGCTGGGACCGCTGGTAAACCCGTGTCAGCCCGCCTATCAGCTATTGGGCGTAGCCGACCTCGCACAAATGCGTCTCTATACGAACGTTTTCTATAGACTCGGCATCGACTTTGCCGTAGTCAATAGTCTGGACAATTACGATGAAATCTCACTGACCGATGAATTCAAAGTGATGACACGTCATTATGAACGCATCTATCGCCCACAAACTCTCGGTTTCAGCGCAGTACATCCCGAAGAACTTTCCGGCGGAGCCTGCAAGGAAGATGCGGCACGTATCTTCGACAATATCCTGAACAACCGCGCAGAAGCCGCCCAGACTCAATGTGTCATTGTCAATGCCGCCTTCGCCATTCAGGTCATGGAACCGGAAAAGAAGATTGAAGAGTGTATTGCCATAGCCCGCGAATCGCTGGAAAGCGGACGGGCGCTGAAAACATTGAAAAAATTTATAGAAATTAACCAGTAAGGGATGAGGTGCGAAAAGGTATCTATAGCCGCATATCCCGTAATTCTTCACTAAAACAGTCATGACAGATATTTTATCGGAAATCATCGCTCATAAACGAATTGAAATAGAACTGCAAAAGCAAGCCGTCTCCCTCGAAAGGTTGCAAGAAGAGGTTGCCGCCATGATGCAGAAAGACGCCACTGCCGGAACTTCCGTCGCCATACCTGTCCGCAGCATGAAACAGGCGCTTGCTTCTTCCCCCACGGGAATCATTGCCGAATTCAAACGCCGTTCTCCTTCGAAAGGATGGATACACGAGACTGCCCGTGCTGAAGAAATACCCGCTGCATACGAAACAGCCGGTGCTTCCGCAGTCTCTATCCTTACGGACGAAAAATTCTTTGGCGGTTCGCTGCAGGATATACGCATGGCACGCCCACTGATCGGCATTCCTATCTTGCGAAAGGATTTCATCATCGACGAATACCAATTGCTCCAGGCACGTATCGTAGGAGCTGATGCAGTATTGCTTATCGCCGCTTGCCTGACACAAGAAGAATGTGCCACCCTCACCGCCCAGGCACATGCCCTGGGATTGGAAGTGCTACTCGAAATCCACACTTTTTCCGAACTCGCTTATGTAAACGCGGATGTGGATATGGTAGGCGTCAACAACCGTAATCTCGGCACATTCGTCACCGATGTGAAAAACTCTTTCCATATAGCCGAAAAACTCCGGCAGATACCGGCCACAGCCCTGGATTCTTCCGACAGCCCAAGCCTGCCGCTACTTGTTTCGGAAAGCGGAATTTCACATCCCGAAACCATTTGCCGGCTGCGCGCTGCAGGCTTCCGCGGCTTCCTTATCGGAGAAACCTTTATGAAAACCCGTCGGCCGGGAGATGCATTAAAAGATTTCATTTCTCCACTCCGTTCCTGAAAATGAAGTATTAATTACATAAATCATTAAAAAAATGGCTCCTCTTATCATAAAAGTATGTGGCATGACCGAAGCGGAAAATATCCGCAATGTAGAGCAACTGGATGTAGATATGATAGGCTTTATCTTCTATCCCAAGTCTCCCCGTTGCCTGTGCGAGATACCGGCATATCTTCCGGTTCGCGCAAAGCGCGTGGGAGTCTTCGTCAATGAAAGCAAGGAAACTATCCTGATGTATGCCGACCGTTTTGCACTGGACTACATCCAGCTTCATGGCTGCGAATCGCCCGGATATTGCCGTTCCTTACGCAGCAGCGGTCTGCACCTTATCAAGGCTTTTTCCATTTCACAGTCAAAAGACCTGGCAACCGTTTCCGACTACAAGGGATTATGCGATTATTACCTCTTTGATGCCAAGACATCACTGTATGGCGGCTCCGGCAACCAGTTCGACTGGAACCTGCTGCACCGTTACAGCGGAATGACGCCTTTTCTGCTCAGCGGCGGAATCAACCCTTACAGCGTTAAAGCCATCAGGGAGTTTCATAACCCCAAACTAGCC
>OGRF01002217.1_pt1 | contig 11293 bp, 6 predicted proteins | sample 1553381 | NCBI WGS metagenome assembly OGRF01 (sample SAMEA2580060, study PRJEB22360) | human gut metagenome | biome: human gut; feature: human-associated habitat; material: faeces | place: Denmark | collected 2008/2010
TGTATTTCAATAATTTCAAAGACCGATTAGCTAACTTTTATTGGACAGTAGTGATATTAAAAATAGAAATAAAATAAGTTGGTTTTATATTATATAATCGTTAAAAATGATTGATTTATAGGCTTTGTTTTTATCAACTTTAATTTAACGCTTGCTCGATGATAAAGAAAATCTATATATTTGTGACGCAAAAACAATAGATAAAACTAAATTGTAGACTTAAAAGGACTACTCTTTTTATAAACTTATCATAAAACTAAACTTATCAGGTGGATTGTAAAGGCGAATTATGGATCTTGTTATGCATCTGAATTTGAGACTTTAACTTATTAAACTTAAATCTATGACTAAAGAGCATTTAAAATCATTAAGTGCATTTTTGCTTTTGTCGGGGCTTCCTTGCGGATTTATGCAAGCTATGCCCGATGTAGAGGCTGTGAAGTCACAGGTAGTACAACAACAGACTACTTGTGAGGGTTTTGTAACAGATCGTGATGGAGAATCGATTATTGGGGCCTCAGTCGTGGTGAAGGGCACGACGAACGGTACCATCACGGGGCTTGATGGAGAGTTTAATCTTTCTAATGTGAAAAAAGGTGATGTTATTACCGTTTCATATGTCGGTTATATGACACAGGAAATTTTGTGGGATGGCAATCCGTTAAAAATAGTCTTAAAAGAGGATACGGAGACCTTAGAGGAGGTTGTAGTTGTGGGTTATGCTACAGTAAAGAAGGCTAACCTGACAGGAGCTGTTTCTGCTGTGGACGATAAAGTCTTGGCTGATCGTCCGATTGTAAACTTAGGACAAGGACTTCAAGGTACAATTCCTAACCTGAATGTAACGACGAGTGGAAAGCCGGGAGCTGGTTCTTCATTTAATGTCCGTGGTGAAACATCTATTAATGGAGGTTCACCGTTGGTTTTGGTGGATGGAGTGGAAATGGACCCTAACTTGATTAACCCACAAGATGTTGCGAGTGTTTCAGTTCTAAAAGATGCAGCTTCAGCTTCGATTTATGGTGCACGTGCCGCGTATGGTGTTATTTTGATAACAACCAAAAGCGGGCGTAAGAATATGCCTACTCGTGTCTCTTTCGATGCTTCTGTTTCGTTTAATAGTCCTACTACCCGTCCTCGTTACATGAATTCGATGGAATATATGACTTGGATGAATGCGGCCGGGCAGACTACCAATGGACGCAACATCTTCAGCCAGGAAGAGATGGAACACATAGAAGCGTACTATAATGATCCGGTAAACAATTCTCCGGTGTTTGTGGCTACAGATCCGAATAGTTGGCAATATGCCAATTCTCAGGCCGGGAAATATGCTTATTGTGGGAATACGGACTGGATGAAAGAAATGTACAAGAAAAGCTATCCGGTGCAAAAGTATAATGTCAATATCAATGGAGGTAGTGATAAGGCTACATATTATACTTCGGTAGGATATACTGATCAGGGATCGCTTTTGCGGTATGGCAATGAAAGTTTCCGTAAATTCAATATGGTAAATAATATCAATTATGATATTAATGATTGGATGCATGTTTCAATGAAAACGAGCTTTATCCGTACTGAACTGGATGGTATTGTGCAGGATAGGGCGCATGGAGAGAATTGGATTGGCAATGATACACAGCCCTTGATGCCGGTAAAGCATCCGGATGGGAACTGGTCCGGACAGGGTAATTATACGAACTTTGCAGCAATATTGACCGATGGGGGCGCACGTAAAACAACAAAGAATGATTTTTGGAATACACTAGCCTTGAAACTGACTCCACTTAAGGGCTTGACGCTTAATATGGATTATACATTCAATTATTATGCGGAACATATAAAAAATCATTTACAGTCATTTGATGAGTATGGTATAGATGGTAAGTTTCTGCAAACGTTCCAGTGGACAAACCCTAATTATGTGTATGAACATCAGCAAAATGATACATATAATGCATTTAATTTGTTCGGAGATTATGAAGGAACTTTCGGCAAGCATTATTTTAAGGTGATGTTAGGTTTTAATCAAGAAACCAAGCATACACGGGCGTTTTAAGCACAGCGTGAAAATCTTGTATCCAATGAACTTCCTTCAATGGATGCCGCTACAGGAGAAAAATATGTGGGGAACTCGGATGATAGTTGGGCCACAAGAAGTGGTTTTTTCCGCGTGAATTATAGCTTTGCAGACCGTTATTTGTTGGAACTGAACGGGCGGTACGACTTGTCTTCTAAGTTCCCGAAACACAATCGTGCAGTGTTCAATCCTTCGTTTTCCTTGGGATGGCGATTGTCTGAAGAAAGTTGGTTTAAAAATATTACCCATAATATTTTTGATGAATTGAAGCTTCGTGCTTCTTATGGTAGCCTGGCTAATCAGGCTTTGGATAATGGCTGGTATGTGTACTTGTCTAATTATTCTACAGGGCAAAACAGTTATTTAATGGGAGGCAAGAAGAATTCGTATGTGTTACCAGGAGCTTTGGTCAGCAATATTGTGACATGGGAAAAAGTAACCCAATGGGATTTAGGATTGGATTTTGCGGTCTTGCAGAGTCGTTTGCAGGGTACATTTGACTATTATCAGCGTGCTACAACTGGAATGCTGGGACCTGGAAAAATTTTGCCGGCAATTCTAGGTGCTGCCGAGCCTGAGGAGAATGCAGCAGATATGGTGACTCGTGGCTGGGAATTGTCTTTGACTTGGAATGATCAGCTGGAAAACGGATTGCATTACAGCCTTGGATTTAACTTGTCGGATACAAGAGCTGAGATTACAAAGTATGATAATCCTACAAAATCTTTGTCGAGTCCTTATTATGAAGGACAGATTATTGGTGATATCTGGGGGTATGAGTCGACCTTGTTCCAGACGGAGGATGAAATAAAGCAAGCACCCGACCAGTCAAAGGTAGATGGAGCAATCAACAAGGTTCCGGGAGATATAAGGTTTATGGATGTGAATGGCGATGGAATCGTTGATAATGGAAATAATACTGTGGATAATCCCGGAGACCAGAAAATTATAGGAAACAATCGCGCTCGTTTCCGGTACGGGTTTAATATATCTGCCGACTGGAAAGGTTTTGACTTGGGCATTTTCTTCCAAGGTGTAGGAAAACGGGATATTATGCTTCCTAATACATTCAAGTGGCAATATGGAAGTCAATGGCAGGTGCCGGTTGCGGTGGCAAATGATTATTGGACTGTGAATAATACCAGCGCTTGGCTTCCGGTAGCTCGATTCAATGGAGGCACAGCCATTGGACGAAACCAGACTCGTTATTTGGTTAATGCTGCGTATTTGCGCTTGAAATCTTTGTCTTTTGGGTATACGCTTCCAGTCGCATTGACTCAAAAATGGGGTATCCAGAAGTGCCGTATTTATTTTACGGGTGAAAATCTGCTGACATTCAAGCATACTCCGGAAGGATTTGATCCGGAATTATCTGATCCATATAGTTATCCGCAACAGAAGTCGTTGTCGGTAGGGATGAATGTCGTATTTTAACTATTAGCTGATTAATAATTATGAAGATTCAATATTTACTTTATATGGCTGCGGCCTTGTCGTTCACAAGCTGTAACGATGCTTTTTTGGACAGATCTCCACAAAGTCTGAATGATGAAACATTTTGGAAGTCTGTCAGTGACTTGAAAACTTTTGCCAATGCGTTTTATAATACATTGCCTGGGGGAGTGACCAATTTAGGGGATGAAGACAGTGATAATCAGATTCCATTCGTGCCTAACTCCTTTTTGTGGGGACAGTATACTGTTCCTACGGAGGGTAGTGACGATGGAAGGTGGACAAAAGCATCATGGCAGAATATCCGGCAATTGAATTATTTTATGACTCATTATAAACGGGTAAATGCATCTGAGGAAGAAATGAATCCGTATGTGGCAGAGATTCGTTTCTTCCGAGCATTAGAGTATTTTGAAAAAATCCAGACATTTGGTGATGTACCTTGGCTTGAAAGTGAACTGACTATAGATAGCGAAGAACTGTATGGCAATAAAATGCCAAGAAATGAAGTGGCAAAGAAAATTGTGCAGGACTTGGAGTTTGCTGTCGAATGGTTGCCTGAGAAAGGAATGGAAGAAAATAATCGCTTGAATAAAGATATAGCTCGTCATGTGATGGCCCGTGTTTGTCTGAATGAGGGAACTTATTATAAGTACCATAAAGAGCTGGGATATGATGCGGATGCGGTAGGTCTGTTACAGAAAGCAGCTGACGCGACAGATGCCCTAATCGCTTCTTCACATTATGAGATTTATAAAACCGGGCATCCGGAAGTCGATTATTATAATCTTTTTGTGATGGAAGATAAAAGTAGTTTGAAAGAAGCGATTCTTTATATTGACTATGCGACTGCGCTGCGTGAGCATAATGCTTGCCATTGGTTGCGGAATGCGAAGAGTGGATGGTCGAAAGATTTTGCGGATTGCTTTTTGTATACAGATGGAAAACCTGCTTCGGTTACCTCGAAGGCACATGAGCGTAATAAAACGATGGCTGAAGAAGCACAGGACCGTGACCCGCGTTTCAAACAGTTGATTTTGACAGGAGATGCACCCTATACGATGACAGTGGATGGTGGTATGACTTTTATTACTAAGGATGAGGACTTTGTGAGAGCAGATTGTCCCAGTGGCTATTGGGTGCGTAAATATTTCACTCCCGATTCTTCACAGGATATTGAGGCTAAAGGTACAATTGATGGTATCGCTTATAGGTATGCAGAAACCTTGCTTGTGAATGCAGAAGCTAAGGCTGAACTGAAAACGATTACACAAGAGGATTTGGACAAGACGATAAATCAGTTGCGTAAACGTGTCGGAATGCCCGATTTAAAATTGGACATTGGGTTTGTCGATACCAACTGGCCAAATTGGGGATATGACTTGTCTCCTTTGCTGCAAGAGATTCGTCGAGAACGTCGTGTGGAATTGGCAGGCGAAGGTTTCCGGTTTGCTGATTTGAAGCGTTGGAAAGCTGGAAAATTGTTGGAGAATAGCCAGACTTATATGGGAAAATATGTCAAAGGTGAGGATGGACAATTCCATCAAACGGTAATTTATGAAAATTATGCATCTCCAGAGAAAGCTCGTAAGTGGGACGACAAGATGTATTTGTACCCAATTCCTACAGGTGAATTGCAACGTAATCCGAATCTGTTGCCGCAGAATCCGGGCTGGTAATCAATCTTTCTTTAGGAATAATAGATAAGGACTTCTCTCGCACAGGAAAATATCTTTTGTGCGAGAGAAGTTTTTTGTATCTAGGTGTTTATCCCTCTATAGGTTATAGTCGCTGAAAAATAGTAGATTTAAATGACTGTATAACTATGACGGTGAATTGTCTGTAAATTGACAAGAATGAATCATGGGTAAATTCTTTTATAATTGGGCTTGAGGCTTAATATTGATTTTGCGAAATCTAGCACACTCTTCTCGTTATATCGACTATATCTTTTTATGTATGATTGGCGATATTTGCCTTTAAATTAAGAATGAAACGTCATGAAGCAAGAAACAGTGAATTCACGCCCTCAGAAGGGAAATCCGTTTGTGACCTTTTTATGGGTCATATTGATTGTCTTATTTTTGAACTGGTTGATTTTCCCGAATTTGACGGGACAGAAAATCAAGTCCACTGATTATGGTACTTTCATAGAAAAGATGGAAGAGGGGTCGATAAAGGAGGTGATGATTAAATCCGGACAGATTTATTTCACGGTAGCCGACAAAGAAGACGTCACGACTTATCAGACTGGAGAGATAAATGACCCTCAGCTGGTGGACAGGCTGCTGAAGGCAAAAAGTCCGAATGAGGACGGTAAAGTAGCTTTTACAGAGATTGTTCCTGAGGAAAATTCTCCTTTTTTGAATTTTATCTTGATGTGGGTACTGCCGGGGCTGTTGTTTTATGTAATCTGGAAGCAAGCCAGCCGAAGTATTCAAGCACGTATGGGTGCATCGGGAGGTAATTTTATGTCATTCGGGAATGGAGGGGCTAAGATTTATGCGGATGCAGAAATCAAGACGACATTTGCCGATGTAGCCGGACAGAACGAAGCGAAAGAAATGCTGAAAGAGATTGTGGAATTTCTGCATAAGCCACAGAAATATGCGGATATAGGTGCTTCGTTGCCTAAGGGAGCCTTGCTGGTGGGGCCTCCGGGAACGGGAAAAACGTTGATTGCACGTGCGGTAGCCGGAGAAGCGAAGGTACCTTTCTTTGCCATCTCGGGTTCCGAGTTCGTGCAAATGTTTGTGGGAATGGGAGCCGCAAAAGTACGCGACCTTTTCAGGCAGGCAAACGAGAAAGCTCCTTGTATTATTTTTATTGATGAGATAGATGCCATTGGCAAGCGACGGGACAGTGGACTGGGAGGAAACGATGAACGGGAACAGACGTTGAACCAGTTACTGACGGAGATGGATGGATTTGACGGAAGGAAAGGAGTCGTGATTTTGGCAGCCACGAATCGCCCGGAGGACTTGGATAAGGCCTTGCTTCGTCCGGGGCGTTTTGACAGACGTATTCAAATGGAATTGCCCGACCTGGAGGGACGGAAGGCGATTCTGAACGTACATCTGAAGAAGGTAAAGCATGAGGCGGTGGATATAGACATCGTGGCTCGTGCTACGGCAGGTACATCGGGTGCAGAGTTGGCCAATATTGTCAATGAAGCGGCATTGAGGGCGGTTCGTATGGGAAGAAGTGCAGTGACTACCGAGGATTTGGAAGAAAGTGTGGAAACCGTGATAGCGGGTGCACAGAAAAAGGGAAAGGTTGTTTCTGCGGAAGAGAAGAAAATCATAGCTTACCATGAGATAGGGCATGCGTTGGTGGCCGCCATGCAGAGTCACTCGGCACCGGTACATAAGATTACGATTATTCCTCGTACTTCGGGAGCACTCGGATATACCATGCAGGTGGAGAGTGGAGAACAGGTATTGATGAATAAGGAAGAGTTGTTCAACCGGATTGTAACCCTCACAGGTGGACGGACGGCAGAGGAAGAAATTTGTCACGTGGTGACTACGGGGGCTTCAAATGACATTGAACAGGCTACCAAACTGGCTCGTGCAATGGTCACTCGTTATGGCATGAGTGATAAATATGATATGATGGGACTGGAGACGGTGCATAATGTCTATTTGGGAGGAGATACTTCGCTCACTTGTTCTGCTGAAACGGCAGCCAGCATTGACCAGGAAGTGCTTGAAATGATTCGGAAAGCACATGAGAAATCACGTCGCCTCATTCGGGAAAATCTGGATGTGATGCATGAGGCAGCTTCTTTCTTGATTGAAAAAGAGACTATTATCGGTGAGGAGTTCATGCATATTCTGCATCAGTCGGGTAAACTGTAATGGCTGATGATTCTTTTTTGGGGGGGAGAAGCGTAATAAAGAGGTGGGAAAGAGAAAGCCTGAGAAAAAATTACGAAGGCGGAAATAATAGAAGGGATGAATGAAAAGAGGTGCGAGATAAAATCTTATTTTTGTCACCGACAAAAGAATGATGGTTGAACCTTTCAAATTCATATTATTATGATAGCACCTGTTTATGCTGCAGCAGAAAATCGCTACGAGTGTGGCATGCAATATCGGCGTGCCGGACGGAGTGGGGTGATGCTGCCCGCCATTTCACTGGGATTATGGCATAATTTCGGGGACGTGGATACACTCTCACTCAGCCGGAAAAAATTGCATTATGCCTTTGATCATGGAATTACACACTTTGACTTGGCCAATAATTACGGGCCGTCGTATGGCTCGGCCGAGGAGACTTTCGGACAGATAATAAAATCGTCATTGGCTCCTTACCGGGACGAACTGTTTATTTCTACAAAGGCGGGACACGACATGTGGCCGGGTCCGTATGGCAACTGGGGTTCCCGCAAACATTTGATGGCCAGCCTGGAACAGAGTCTGAAACGGATGAATCTGGAATACGTGGATGTGTTTTATTCGCATCGTTATGATCCGGAAACGCCGTTGGAAGAGACGCTTCAGACGTTGGTGGATATCGTACACCAAGGGAAGGCTTTGTATGTGGGCCTGTCCAAATATCCCCTGGAAGCCTATTTGTTTGCCAGCCGTTTCTTGAAAGAACGGGATGTGCCGTGCCTGTTGTATCAGGGACGTTACAGCATGCTGGTACGTGAGCCGGAATCTCAAGGAATCTTGCAGGCGGTCAGAGAAAATGGGGCGGGGTTTGTGGCCTTTTCTCCTTTGGCGCAAGGCTTGCTGACCAATCGTTACTTGCACGGCATTCCAGAGGATTCCCGTATTGCCCGTGGAGGCTTCTTGAAAAAAGAGGCACTAACGCCGGAAGTCTTGAGAAAGATTCAGGCATTGAACGAACACGCACGCTTGCGCGGACAATCGTTGGCCGAGATGGCATTGGCTTGGCTGCTGAAAGATGCGTCGATCACTTCCGTGTTGGTGGGAGCCAGTTCGGTGGAACAATTGGGTGATAGCTTGAAGGCGCTGGACAATCTTTCGTTCGAGGAAGAAGAGCTTCAGCGTATTGAAGAGATTCTTGCGTAGGCTTTTAATCTCGTGTGTTTGAGGAAGAAAGAGAAATGTAAAAAAGTGGGCTGTCTGTTTGTTAAAACTATTTAATTATAGACGGCTCACTTTTTTGGATATGAACATTCCTTTAAATTTGCTCCTTTGAAACACACTCGTTTTTATATATGGATGAAATAATCATTATTATCGGGTTGATAGTACTGAACGGTATCTTCGCCATGTCCGAGGTGGCATTAATATCAGCCCGAAAATCCCGGTTGTCGACCGACGTAAAAAAAGGTAATAAATCTGCTCGCGTAGCATTAAAACTGGCAGGGGACCCAGATCGTTTTCTTTCTACCGTCCAAATCGGAATTACATTGATAGGCATTTTGACCGGTATTTATTCGGGAAATAAAATTGCGATTGATTTGACCAATGTGCTGGTTTCGTGGGGAGTATCTTCTACTTATGCATCTGGGCTGGCTCAGGGGATTATCGTTGTCATCGTTACTTATCTGACCATCATTTTTGGGGAGTTGGTGCCGAAGCGTATCGGTATGAGTATGGCCGAGAGAATGGCCAAACTGGTGGCTCGTCCGATGAATGTGCTGGCCAAGATTGCTTTGCCGTTTGTCTGGTTGCTCTCAAAGAGCACGGAACTGATTTTCAATCTGCTGAATATTAAGGAAACCGATAATAAGGTAACAGAAGAGGAAATCAAATCGATTATCAAGGAAGGGGCCGATGATGGCGAAGTGCAACCTGTGGAACAGGACATCGTGCAGCGTGTATTTCTGCTGGGGGATTTGAAGGTCGGTTCCATCATGACACACAAAAGTGATATCGTTTCGCTGGAAAGCACTATGACGGCTGCCGAAGTGAAGGAGGTGCTGGTGAAGGAGTTGTATGAGTTCTACCCGGTGACAGAAGACGGAGATTTGGATAAGGTGAAAGGAGTGGTGAACCTGAAAGATTTGGTATTGCATCTCCCTGAGAAGGATTTCAATCTGCCTGCCCTGACGCATGAAGCTACGTTTTTCCATGAGAATATGAACGTATATAAGGCGCTGGAACAGATGAAGGCGCAGAAGATAAGTCGTGCGCTGGTCTGCGATGAGTTCGGGGCTTGTGTGGGAATTATTACTTTGCGCGACATTCTGGAAGGTTTGGTCGGATCGATGGATGATGCCGGAGAAGAGCCGGATATCATCAAGCGGATTAACAAGGAAGGATGGCTGGTCGACGGACAGTGTCCGTTGTATGACTTCTTGTGTTATTTTAACCGACAGGATTTGTTGGAGGACGTGGATTACCATACAGTGGGAGGATTGATTTTACAACATTTACAGCATATCCCTCAAAGTGGTGAAACATTGGAATGGAACAACTTCGTGTTGGAAGTGGTGGATATGGATGGAGCTAGAATTGATAAAGTATTGGTGACGATTCCTTCTTCAGAAGAGGAAGGTGAATGTGAGTTTTGATTTTGCATATAATTCGTGACTGAAAGGCTTTCCGGGCTTAGGCTTTGGAAAGCCTTTTTTGTTAACGGGGTTGAATGCATTTGCATTCTTGGTTAATATATGTTGTAAAGCATGATTTTTTGATGGCTTTCTTTGCGGTTTTAACCGGAATACTTACCTTTGCACTGTGTTTTTCATAGTATTAGATTTAAGGTTAACAAAGGTTGGAGTTCAGCGGAACTCCTTTTTTTATGTCCGTACGTGAGGTCTTCTGTTTTCAATCCGCTTTTATCTTCCTGGTTTTCTGTAAGTTTTCCCTCAGACTGTTTCCCCTGTTTTTCCGTATGCGGCTTTTCTGTTCTTTTCCTGTGAACGGTCCGTTTGTTTTTTTCTGTGTTTCGTATTCTGAAAATATCGGTAGGATAACCTTTCTTTTTCTTTATGTTTTCTATGTTTCCGGTGTGGAAACCGTAGGTTTTCCTGTCGGGAAACGTAGGTTTCCGCCGGGTAGAACGTACGTTTCCCGGCAAGGAAACATAAAAAATGCGGGCCGTTCTGTGCAAAAATGTCCCTGCGGTACGGGATTTCCGTGACGTCATTTGCCCTGCTGCATGGAAAAATCCCGGTTCTGTTTGTGGACATGTAGCTCCGTTTCCAGTTTTTCCGGAAATTTTTTTCGGATTTCCTGCCTTTCGGGGGAGGAATTTTGGTCGAGATTTCCCAGCCGGGCGAGGAAAAATGGTCGCCGGGTTCATTTTTTCGTCTTCCGGCTGTCATAAAACTGGCCGTTTTCGGGAAATTCTTGTCCTCCGGTTGGCAAAAAATGGCGATTCCTGGAAAATTTTTGTTCTTTGGATGACATAAAACTGACCGTCCAGGGGAACAGATCCGAAAAATCCGGGATTTTTTCGGGGGGAGGAACGGATTTTTTCAGGCTTTTCTTTCCGTTCCTTGAAAAAAATGTCCTTGATTGCGGATAAGCTTTACCGTGTTTCGGTTGTTTCTTCTGGTCGAGAACGGTTCTTCAATCTGTTTTTTTCGTGTGCACAGCTGCAATTTCTTTATGTGTGCATGCTTCTTCCTGTTTGTCTGCACGTGTGTACGCATGTGCGCGTATACGCGCCCGCGCGAAATACATAATGTAGGGCTGTTTCCGTCCGTTTTTGAAAGCATCAAAAAACGCTTACCTGCAACCGTCTTGTTTACAGCTGTTTACAAAAAATCTTCAAAATTTCCGCAAAAAAGTATTGCGTAAAAGTTGCAGAACCGGAAAAAGTGCGTACCTT
>OGRF01002219.1_pt1 | contig 11287 bp, 10 predicted proteins | sample 1553381 | NCBI WGS metagenome assembly OGRF01 (sample SAMEA2580060, study PRJEB22360) | human gut metagenome | biome: human gut; feature: human-associated habitat; material: faeces | place: Denmark | collected 2008/2010
GGCTTGTATTTTTCTATCTGATCAATCAGTTTCTGACGTGTTATCATTATGCACTCTGTCTCTTTCTTAAATATCCATAAATGTATTTTTAGTCAAGCGGATAAAAGCATCCGCTTCGCTACTTGCTCATAACCGGATAACTGCTTCACAGTTTATCAGAAGGAGCTTGTAACTATCTTTTTTATTTAATACCCATCCTTTAACCGGACAATATTTTTTAATTTTTTTCCATTCAGATATCGTTCCATATTTTCCATGCAGATGTTCCAGATCATATCCTGGACTTCAGCGTTTCCACCGAAACTCGGGCCTGCAATGTGTGGAGTGATAAGGACGTTTTCCATATTCCAAAGAGGTGATGTCTCCGGCAATGGTTCTGTTTCAAATACATCCAAGACCGCTCCTTTTAAGTAGCCTTCCTCCAGTACTCTGATCAGGTCTTCTGTTGGAATGAGGCTTCCTCTTCCTACATTAACCAGAATTGCATCTTTTTTCATGGAATATAGCCGTTCGTAATTCAGAAGGCCTTTTGTTTCCGGTGTTCCCGGGAGACAGCCGATCACAATATCCGCTTTCTGAAGCTGCTGATCCAGCGCTGTCAGATCATATACCTCATCAAACTCTTTCATCTGCTGCAAATGCTCCGGGACTGCAGTTCTTTTTATTCCAGTCACATGCGTTTCAAACGCTTTCATTCTATGGGCAATATTTCTTCCTATATCCCCTGTTCCCAGGATGAGAATGTTTTTTCCATATATGGTTTCTGATGATCGATTCTGTACCCAGAGGTGTTTCTGTTTGTTCTTCCAGTAGTTCGGAAGTTCACGGTACAGCGCAATGATATTCCCGATCACATATTCTGATATGATCTTTCCAAAAGCGCCGGAAGCATTGGTTAATGTAACTCCTGTCGGGAATGCTTTCATTTTTGTATATTTGTCCGCACCGGCCCAGGTCAGCTGGATCCAGCGAAGATTTTCTGCTTTCAGGATTTCTTCTTCCTCTGGCTCTCCGATCACTACTTCTGCTGCTGCGATCGCATCCTCAGTTTCTTTGCCCTGAAATGTAAATTCGCACTGATCTCCGAATTTTGTTGCAAACTGATTTTGAATTTCTGCATTACATTGTGGTTTTAGTAAAACTTGTATTTTTTTCATGTTTTTCTCCGCAAATCATCTTTATCAGCTATATCCTACCATAATTAACAGCCATCTGCTATTATTTTCTGTTATTTCTGCCGCTGATACCTGGTCACTGCCAGGATCATGCAGACAAAAACTACCGCAAACATAGCTTCCAGTCCAATGCCTTTCCACACCGATACAGCTGCCTCACCTGTTAGGTGGCTATAACTTCCAAGAGTCTCATTTACGTTTTCATACCAGTACACAGGAAGAAACTGAGACACCTTCAGGACGTTTCTGTCCATAATATTCATGGGAACAAACACACCACACAGAAAGCACATTCCAAGAGACAGGATATTTGCGATCCCGCTTAACATGTTACTGTTTTTTACAAAAAGACCGATCAGATAGGAAAGTGAAAGTGCCACTGCCATCATTACCAGAGTGTTCAGTACATAGTATCCGAAATTTTCTGAACCGAGAAATATTTTTCCATACATAAGGATGGCTCCAGCCATACCGATTCCCCATAAGCCCCCGCCCATGATAAACATGGCCAGAAGCCCTTCCAGACTCTGTCGTCTTGCAGAGATCACAGATGCCTGCATTCTCTTTGGTATATCGTCTTTTTTGAAAGCCATCAGAACATATCCCATCACATAGCAAAGTAATGCAAGAAACAGATATGGAATATATCGGAAATAATAGAGCCATCCGGACGTACCACTGTTTTCATCTGTATCCAGCATGGTGACTTCTCCTCTTTTTTTATCCAGGATCGCTGTTGCCGCTTCCTTCTGGGAAAAACCGGCTTTCAGATATGTCCGCATTGTATTCAGGCAGCTCTCAAGCTGCTGATCCACATAATATGCCGAATAAGATCCGGGCACCTTGGTCACAGAAATACTTTCGCCGTTTACCATACAGTTCTCATAAAAATCCTCAGGAATCACCACGATGTATTCTACATTTCTGTAAAAAAGCTCTTCCTGAAGCTTCTCCCTGCTGTCTTCCAGCATGGTCACATGATGGGTGTTTTCAAGCCATTTTACCAGTCCTTCTGCAAGTGGTCCGTTGTCTTTATCCACCACTCCGATCTTTATTTTTTCGCTTTCATAGCTGGTATAAGTTTCCTTACCGGCCGCTGCCTGAAGTGCCATTGTCACTCCGAAAAAAATGCCCAGATACAGGAGGATCAGACCTGTATTTTTTTTCATGATCCTCATATAGCCTTTAAATACTGTCATAACGTTCCCTCCTGACCATGAAAAAGGATGCCATCACCAGCACCACGCACATTACCGCCAGTGTGATCAGATTTCTATAGTATCTGGTCATATCATCATATACATTGATACAGTAAAACGCATCTGAGATCAGTGATGCAGGATTGATCCGGTTCACAAACGGAACACTTTTTTCCACGATATCCTTCATATTTCCGTTCATCAGTCCGGCAAGAAAGCTGCTTACCATAGAGATTCCAAGCATGAGCCCGATTCTGACGCCTTCCTGCATTTTTCCGAAGCTGCCTATAAACATTCCCATAGATACACCGATGAGACTTCCGAAAAAAGATACCACCAGCATTTTTCCCATCTGTCCCTGAAAATCCAGATTGAGAATATACCGGAGATACAGGATCAGAATGATCACGTCCACATAGCCCAGAGCAAAAGATGTCAGCTGGTCTGTAAGGATCAGCTTCAGCTTGTGGGTCGGCGTTACACACCGTCTGGCTGCCAGAGGTGTGATATTGGCCTGGATCCCGATCGCAGAGCCAAATCCGATAAAGCATCCATACAGGCAGGCCATGGCGATCAGTGCGTAAAAGAACTGCACATTTCCGTCAATGGTCCGGCCACCAAGAGAGACTTCCCTTACCAGGCTGTCGGAACTTAACAAGGATTTCATGGTTTCCATATCCATCTGCGGATTTTTTTTCATGATATTGGTGATGGTCGTTCTGGTGTTTTCGCAGCTGTCGAGAACTGTCTGAAGGATACTTTCTTCTATTCCGATTCCTGCTACTGTAAGGGAAGGCTCTTTTCCCACATAATAAATCCCTTCTACTTTTTTATCCTGCAGTGCTTCCAGCGCTTCCTTTTCCGACATTTCTTCTGCTTTTAAAAGATCCGGACTGCTTTTTTCCACTTCATCCAGATAGGTCATAAAAAACGTATCCGCAGAAGCTTCCTTCACCACTGCCACCGGGACCGTCTGAAAATCTGCTTCATTGATATTTCCGAATGCAAAATAGAAAAAAGTTCCAAGCACAAGCGGAAAGACCAGCGGCCAGAATACAATGTTAAAATTCCGGATCTTGGAAAGAAAACTGTATTTCAGTAAATGCAACATCTCCCATCCCTCCTAATCTCTCAGCTGTTTTCCGGTGATCTCCAGAAAGACATCATTTAATGTAGGCAGTTCGGAAAAGACTCTTCCAAAAGAAATATCCTGGCTTTGCAGATAATTAAGAAGACGGATCAGGTTATGCTTCGCATCGGTACAGCGCACGACCAGCACCTGTTTTTCATACTGCACATCAAACACATGCTCCAGTGTGCGGATATCCCGGAGATTTTTTTCTTCCAGGGCAATGGCTTCTACGGTGATGGTCTCTCCTGTTTTGATCATCTGCTTCAATTCTTCCTTTGTTCCCTGAGCGATGACTCTTCCGTGATCCATGATGGCGATCCTGGTACAGATCTGCTCCACCTCTTCCATGTAATGGGATGTGTAGATAATGGTGGAGCCCTGGTGGTTCAGCGTCTGGATCCCTTCCAGGATCTTGTTTCTGCTCTGTGGGTCTACAGCTACCGTCGGCTCATCCATAATGATCAGTCTTGGCTTGTGGGCGATCCCGCAGGCAATGTTCAATCTTCGTAAAAGGCCCCCGGAAAGCTTCTTCGGGTACATTTTGCGGAAATCTTCAAGACCTGTAAATTCAATGGCATCCTCCACCAGCTCTTTTCTCCGTTTCCTGTCCCGTATGTAAAGGCCGCAGAAATAATCGATATTTTCCTGCACTGTCAGCTCATCAAAAACGGCTACATTCTGAAGCACGATCCCAATCTGTTCCTTGAGCTTATAGCTGTCCGGCTTCATCTCTTCTCCGAATATCTTTATTTCACCTCTGTCATATTTCAGAAGTGACAAGAGGCAGCTGATGGCCGTTGTCTTTCCCGAGCCGTTGGGACCAAGTAATCCGAAGATCTCACCCTCCCGGATATCCAGTTCCAGATGATTCAGTGCGGTAAGATCACCGTATCGTTTTACCAGATTTTCTATGTGGACCATACTCTGTGGCATATGTTTTCCTCCTTTTTTACAGTCCATTAAGCAGGACTTTTATGTCTTTTTCGCAGAAATTCATATTTCTTCTATGATGCCATTATATCCTTTTCTTCTTTCTGCACCAAGTGTTGAATGTCACCACCTGCGAATGACAAATGTCATGTCTTTTTCAGAAGGATAGATTTTTCTTTGCAGGGAAGGAACCGGTATATTATAATAAAGACACATTGATTTCAGAAATTTGTGCAGCAAAAGGGGTTCTCCTGGAACAGGATACGATAATTTTAGCCGGTTATCTGCCTGACTTTCGGAAAATGCTGTAATTCTGAGAAAGGAGGGTATATTTTTTATGCGTTATTTTACAGATTCCATACTATTGCTTTTATACAGTACTTTAACATTTTTTTATGTGCCTGCAGATCAGGCTCTTGTGTTTGCCCTCCTTTTTGCGGTGATCCTTTGCTGCATTACTTATCTGTGCAAGGTATGTAAAACAGAATCCTGTTCACACAATTCTTTGCCAGTATTGAAACCCGCCGGAAATATCATTCCGGTTCTTGCAGGAAGCTATGTGATCTTTGGATTATGTTCCCTGTGGTTTTCGGATCTTCTTCTGTTTTTCCCGCTGCTGCTGTATCAGACCTTATCTGCCGGGCTTTTTCCTCTGGCAGTGGCTGAGCTTCCACTTTGGGGATTTCTGGTTTTTCAGATCAATAGATTTCCGGCAGTTCTTTGTCTGCTTGGGATTTTTGGTTTCATTCTCTCATTTTTTCTCTGGCTCTATGCCGGAAAATATCAGGCTCTTTACCAGGATTTCCATCAGATTCGGGATGACAGTGAGGAACATACGCTTCTTCTTTCTGAAAAAAACAAGGCACTTCTGGAAAAACAGGATTACGAGATTTATGCTGCTACATTGCGCGAGCGAAACAGAATTGCCAGAGAGATCCATGATAATGTGGGACATGTACTATCCCGTTCTATCCTTATGACTGCTGCCTGCAAAACCATCAACAAAAATGATTCTCTTGATCCTCTGCTTGGAAATCTGGAAGAATCCCTGAACGGTGCTATGAACAGCATTCGTTCCAGTGTACATGATCTTCATGACGATGCGATAAATCTGGAAGATGCCATAAAAGGACTTGTAAAGGATTTCACCTTCTGCCCGGTGAATCTTACTTATGATATGTCCAGGCAGATTCCAAGAGAGGTGAAATACAGTCTGATCAGTATTACAAAGGAAGGGCTTTCCAATGTGATGCGGCATAGTAATGCGGATTCTGTGAATATTCTTCTGCGGGAGCATCCTGCACTTTATCAATTGTGCATTGAGGATAATGGGACACCGGAAAATGGAATTCCGGATATGCAAACTGGATCAGACAGCAATAAGGCCAAAAATACTTCCGGTGGTATGGGACTGTCCAATATCCGTGACCGTGCAAAGGCGCTGGGCGGTACGGTCCAGATTACGCAGGAGAACGGTTTTCGGATCTTTGTGACGGTCCCGAAATCTGTTTCTAATTGAATCAGACAGATATTTCTCCCTTTGCCGGAAACCTTCCTGATTTGATCAAAGTACTTTCCCGGCATATTGGATCCGTCTGTTTTTTCTGATCTGTAAATTTACTTTTTATAACTCATAAACAGGAGATTTTGACATGAAAATTATAATCGTAGACGACGACTGCCTGGTTGCAGGAGCACTAAAAACCATTCTTGAAGCAAACCCGGATATCGAAGTGACTGCCACCGGCTCTGATGGTGAAGAGGCCTGCTCCCTGTATAAAGAATATCTTCCGGATATCCTTCTGATGGATATCCGTATGAAAGGAATGGACGGACTGGAAGCTTCCAGAAAGATCCTGGGCGAATTTCCAGAGGCAAAAATTCTTCTTCTGACTACTTTTTCCGATGATGAATATATTGTAAAAGCCCTCCGCCTCGGCACAAAGGGTTATCTTCTGAAGCAGGATCATACCAGCATTCTTCCGGCCCTTCAGGCGGTTTACTCCGGCCAGACCGTATTCGGCACAGAGATTATATCCAAAATCCCTGAACTCCTGCAGTCTTCCGACGGATTTGATTATGCTTCCAGAAACATCAGCGAACGGGAGCTGGATATCATCCGGCTGATTGCCAACGGATACAGCAATAAAGAGATTGCCACAGAACTGTTTCTCAGTGAGGGAACGGTACGAAATTATCTCAGTTCCATTCTGGATAAACTGCAGCTGAGGGATCGGACTCAAGTTGCTGTTTTTTATTATCAGCATAAGTAAAAATCTCCTGCATCCAAATTCCTGTAAATATTTATTAATTTAATAGAATCGGAGGATTCCTCACAATGAACCGCTATCTTACTATCTATATCCCGAAAACAGCTGTTCCGGCACCTGTCTCCCGCTTTCTTCGCACGCAGGCAGGTCTTACAAAAAAGCAGATCAGCCAGGCGAAGTTTCGTCCCGGTGGTATCCGGAAAAACGGACAGCAGTGCCGGGTAACGGAAACCGCTTATCCCGGGGATCAGATCATAATATGCCTGGAAGCGGACGATGTGGATTCTGCCCAGCTGGAATCTTCATCCTTTACTGTCAATTCGTCCAATCACAATTTCCAGTTCTCCGCAGACGCAATTTCATATTCTGATTCCGCAGCTTCAGAATTTGCAGGTTCTGATGTCAATTCTCACAATTATCATTCACCGGCTACAACGTCACAGTTTCTTCCTGAGTTGGCGATCATATACGAAGACCAGGATATCCTCGCCATAAATAAACCTGCCGGGATTGTCACTCACCCTTCCGGTTCTCACTACAGTGACAGTCTCGCCAACCAGGTGGCTTCCTATTTCCGTTCCAAAGGAGAGCCTACCAAAGTCCGGTCTATCGGACGATTGGATAAAGAAACCTCCGGTATCCTGCTCTTTGCCAGGAACCAGACTGCTGCCGCCAGATTACAGAACCAGCGTGAAGAAGGGATTTCAGAGAAAACCTATCTAGCTGCAGTTTCCGGTTTCATGCCTGTGGATGAAGATGGAGCTTTTCACAGAATCTCCGTTCCCCTTGCACCTGACCCGGATAACCGTCTGAAAATGGTCGTATCCACAGATGGCACGCTTCCCGGAAGCAAACATGCAGAAACCCTTTATTCTGTTCTGAAATCTACCGGCCCTGACGCAGCAGCTCCGGCTTCTCTTGTAATGCTCCGTCTGAAAACCGGCCGTACCCATCAGATCCGTGTACACATGGCATCTCTCGGGCATCCTCTTCTGGGTGATTCTCTGTACTGTTTATCGGACATATCGAATCCGTTTTCCCGGGCTGCACTCCACGCATGGAAGCTTAAATTTCAACTTCCATTTTCAATTGATGAATCTGCTTCCGACACCCGGGTTTCCATGCATCATGACAAAAATGCCAAAAAAGAAATCTCCCTGGAAGCACCCCTCCCGGAAGATTTCAAAAAATTCTATGAAACGATATTCTGAAGCCATACGCCTTTTTTTACAAGGATAAATCCAATGACACATTTCATCATATCCGCTGCCTGGACCATTGCGTAGATCACAAGTACAGGCAGACCTGTAAAACGGCTTAAGGTAAATGCGATCGTTACACTTACCACCCAGATAAACACACTGTCAAACAGAAATGTAACGATGGTCTTTCCACCGGAACGCAAAGTAAAATATGTTGCATGCAAGAATGCATTCTGCGGCATGAAAAATGCTGTGAGCATAATAAAATATTTCGCCAGAGTACGTGCCTCAGCATTAGTATTGTAAAGCCTTGGAAACAGTGGTGCCATTACAAACATCACAGCTGCCACGCAGGTACAGCAGAACACAGAAAATGCGATCATCTTGTTGTCCGTATCTCTGGCTTCCTTCATCTTACCTGCCCCCAGAAGCTGTCCTACAACAATGGCTACCGAATCTCCAAGTGCGATAAATACGATATTAAATACATTGTTGATGGTATTGGAAATATTTAATCCCGCAACCACGTTCAGTCCACGGACCGAATAACACTGTGTCAGCATGGCCACTCCGGCTGCCCATAAGGTCTCATTCAGAAGCAGCGGGGTTCCCTTAATAAGTATCTTCTTTGTCAGGTTCGCCGGAACCTTTAATGTTGAATACAGACCCTGTGCAAAAATATTCTTTTCTGTATGCTTATGTGTCCAGCTCAGGACAATGCAGGCTTCCACATATCTGGAGAGCACTGTGGCAACAGCCGCACCTCTTACTCCCATTTCCGGGAATCCGAATTTTCCATAGATCAGAAGATAATTAAATATCAGATTGATCAGCACTGCCACGATCCCGGCCTTCATTGGAAGTACGGTCTCACCGCATTCACGTAAAGTACTTGCATAGACCTGCACCATCATAAATGGCGGAAGTCCCAGAAGCATGATCCATAAATACTGTTTCCCATAAATAAGAGTATCCCTGATCTCCTGTGCGGTTCCGTCACCTTTTAAATACATGCTGATCAGTGACCCCCCTGCTGTCAGAAACAGTATAATGGTGATCGCTGTCAGAATCACTGCCATCCACAGTTTATAACGAAGTGTCTGGCGGACACCCTCATGATCCTTCTGTCCGAAATACTGTGCTGTAAAAATTCCCGCTCCGGACACCCCGCCGAAAATACATAGATTATATACAAAGATCAGCTGATTGACGATCGCCGCTCCAGACATCTGTTCGGTACCGATACGACCGATCATAATATTGTCCAGAAGACTGACAAAATTTGTGATCCCGTTCTGTACCATGATCGGTACTGCAATAGACAGGACCATCAGATAAAACCTCTTATCTCCTACGAACTTTCGGAAAAAAGAAGATTTCTCTTTTACCTTCTCCATAAATTCTTCCCCCTTGTTTTTCGTTTTCCTTCATCCAAAATTCTCCACAAAAAGGAGACTGCCCACCCGAAACAGTCTTCCCTTTCGTAAGCGTTGTAGCTACTACCTTACTACAAACTTCTTTTATTTTCAATAGTCTTTATAACGATAAATCTCCGCTTTTTTTGTATCTTTTTACTCCACCATACGACTCTCGTCTGCAATATCCTGATCTTTGAACTTTTGTTCCAGCTGTGTCACAATTTCAGTGTCAAAGTTTTTCAAAGTGATCTAAGCCGGCTGAAAAAAGATCTGGACCGGCTGAATCTGGTGCTGAATTATATTTCTGAGAATTACAAACGGCCTATTCTCTGGATGAGATCGCAGGTGTTGCTTATCTCCAGACTGGATATTTCTGCCGTTTTTCAAGAAAAAGATGGGGGTTACATTTTGGGAATATCAGAATGAATACAGACTTTCTTTTATCTACAAAAATCTGATCAATACGAAAGACCCCGTGCATGTGATCCTAGAACGCCATGGATTCACCAATTATAAGCTGTTTCGACGGATGTTCCAGGAGCACTTCGGGTGCACACCTACGAAGGTGCGGGAGAATATGCGGAAATAACAGTACCTTCTCTTACACCATCCAGTCTTCCCGCAAATACGAAGGAAAGTACCGCAGCAATCACTGCCATGGATACGTCAAAACAGATCTTGGTTGTTCCGAAATTTGTTTTCTATGTGAGGATAACCATATAAAAAATGATCCTATACACGCATAAAAAAACAGCGAAATGAATTTTAACTTCCATTTCGCTGTCTTGTGTTATTTCTTGTTTTTTATTATTTTTTTAGTATGTCGTTTTACGCAACCTGATTTTTGTTGTTGGTAACTGTGATCAGATGACTTTTGATCAGTACCGGACGTACTGCATTATAGATGATCGCTACCAGAATTACAGATACAACTGCATTGATAAAGGTTGCCGCCGCACTCATTTTTGCAAGTGCCTGTGCCAGTTCCTGTGGCTGTCCCAAAATGTACTGTTTGTAGAAATATCCTACGATAGGATCTGCAATTACGTTAAATGCAAGTCCTGCGACAGATGCGATCACACTCCATTTAAAAACATATTTTTTATCTGTACTCTCATTGATCTTTGCAACCTTGTGTGCCACAAGACCTACGATCAGACCGATACAGAATTTCAGTACAAAGGTTTTCGGTGCGCCTGTGATATAAACAGGGTCCATGATATCTGCAATTCCCATTCCGATAGCTCCGGCAAGTCCGCCATATACGCCACCCAGAAGCAGTGCTGCAAGTACGCAGAAAGCATTTCCAATATGAATGGATGTTGCGTCTCCACCCGGCACCGGGATCTTGATCTGCAGAAATGTGAAGGATACATAACATAAAGCTGCTAATAACGCAGTTTCTGCAAGTTTAACTACTGTGTTGTTCTGTGTGTTCATAATAATTCCCCTCTCGTTTCGTTATTACCTTTGTTATTACTTTAATGTATGATTGTATTAATGTAGGAATGTAATAACTTGGATGTTATAGTACCGCTTGTTTGGGTATATTACAAGGGGCAATTTTTATGTTTTTTTAGGGGACAGTTTTTATGGGTAATAAAAAAGTGGCTGTTTAAGCCACTCTTTCATGATTGTATATTCAAAACTACATACATGTTCTATTGATAATTGTTAATCTTTTTTGAATCAATTTTAACCTGCGTGCCGATTTGCCTTTTTTTCACGGGCTCGCAGCTAAAGCTGCATCGCCTGTTTAGTAGGCTACTCCAGCGGGGGGCATCTCACGACTTCGTCGTTCGATGTCATTTGCTTCGCAAATGTTCAGTCTGCATCATAAATGGTTCTCCACAAGCAAGCTTGTTCCGCCCCATTTCTGTTACATCCTGCCCGCTTCCTCGGCTGGTTGGTCAAGCCCTCACCCGATTAGTAACAGTCAGCTCCATGTGTTACCACACTTC
>OGRF01002224.1_pt1 | contig 11277 bp, 10 predicted proteins | sample 1553381 | NCBI WGS metagenome assembly OGRF01 (sample SAMEA2580060, study PRJEB22360) | human gut metagenome | biome: human gut; feature: human-associated habitat; material: faeces | place: Denmark | collected 2008/2010
CTCGTCATCGTGCAGCGCGTCGCGCGCATCCTCACGGCGCTGCTGTGCGTGCTGATCGCGGGGCTGATCGTGAAGTCGAGCGGCCTCTACGGCGCGATCCGTGACCGGTACGAGGTGCAAAAACCGGGTGAGGGCTGGGAGCGTTGGAACACGGAGACGCCGGGCACGCGCATTCCCATCGGCGATGATATCGTGCGCATTGATGCGGTCTCCTGCAGTACCCAGCGCGCAGAAGTGCAGTTGACGGCCTTCGACCGTATTCCCGGCGGCGTGGTCTATGCGCGGCTGCTGCATACGCTGCGGCTGGAAAACGAGCGCGGTGAGGTGATCGACGAATGGGAAGACTGCGATTATCCAAGCTGCGTGAGCAGCAGTGGCACGCTCTATGTGTGCATCGCGAGTCACCGCGTCAATATCGAGCCGGACGATACTTATATCAGGCTCATTTATGACCGGCTCGGCGAGCATGTTGCATTGGAGATCCCACTGCCGGGAAGGGAGGCGCAGCCGTGAAAACGATCAAGCGAAAACCGAGCAGAATGCGCCGCGCGGTCAGGAGCGTTGCCGTGCTGCTGTGCGTGCTGGCGGCGTATGTCGTTCTGTCCGACATGAAGCTCACACCGCGCGCGGCGATCCGCATGGGAGAGCAGTATTACGGCATCTATGAGCCGACGCGCACCGTTGCGATGCAGCGTATGCGCATCGGTTGGCAAAACTACCGCGTCTATCTGACGGCGGGAGAGAACTCGCTCTACTGCGGCGCGGCACGGCTGACTCCCTCCGGCTGGGACATCATTTTTATGGGCGATGCGATCTCCTGTGCGGATGGGGAAAGCGTGCATGTCGGCAATTGGTGCCCGGGCTCGCTCAATAAGATCATCGGACAGGAGATCATATTCGGCCGCGTCGACGATCCCAACATTGCGCTGCTCACCATTGAGGAATGGGGCGGCAGAGACTGGACAAAGCCGGGGTGCGAGAATGAAAAACTCCGCAGGCTGCGTACCGTCACGGTGGAAGAATTCATCGAGGACTGCCGCTATTTCCTTCTTGACGCGCGTGAGCGCGAGGAAAATACAAGATCCTATGCGGCGGAAAAGGGCGTTCTGTATATTACGGGCTGCGATGCCATGCACCGGGAAATTCTGCGCCGGGAAATTGAGATCGGCGCAAACAGCCTCCTATAGGCGCGGAGCGGGAGCGCGGCAGCTTTGCCGCGCTCCCTTTGCATCGATGCAAGGGAGAGGAGGCATGAACTTTCGGTGAATTCTTCCGCGCACACGTTGACGGTAAAAGGTCAAAATGGTATCCTACTCTGGAATTCTTATTTTGATTTACTCAGAAAGAAGGCAGGATATGCTGAAGCTGCAACAGATCGTCAAGGATTACCAGGCGGGCGACACCACCGTCCACGCGCTGCGCGGCGTGAGCTTACAGTTCCGTGAGAGCGAGTTTGTCGCCATCCTCGGCCATTCAGGCTGCGGCAAGACGACGCTTTTGAACATCATCGGCGGCCTTGACCACTACACGAAGGGCGATCTCATCATCGGCGGCAGATCGACAAAGGACTTCTCCGACGCCGACTGGGACAGCTACCGCAATCACTCCATCGGCTTCGTCTTCCAGAGCTATAATTTGATCCCGCACCAGACGGTGCTGAGCAACGTGGAGCTGGCGCTCACGCTCTCGGGTGTGAGCAAGTCAGAGCGCCGCGAGCGCGCGGTCAGGGCGCTTGAGAGCGTGGGCCTTGGCGACCAGCTCGACAAAAAGCCGAACCAGATGTCTGGCGGCCAGATGCAGCGCGTCGCCATCGCGCGGGCGCTCGTCAACGATCCGGACATTCTGCTCGCCGACGAGCCGACCGGCGCGCTCGACAGCGAGACGAGCGTGCAGGTGATGGAGATCTTGAAGAACATCTCCAAGGACCGCCTCATCATCATGGTGACGCACAACCCCGAGCTTGCCGAGACCTACGCGAGCCGCATCGTGCGCTTAAAGGACGGCGAGATCGTGGACGACAGCGCGCCGTATGAGGAGGACGTGGAAGAAAAGCCCGCCGCGGGCAAGAGCAAAAAGACCTCAATGAGCTTTGGCACGGCGCTGTCACTGTCGCTCAACAACCTGATGACGAAAAAGGGACGGACGTTTTTAACGGCCTTTGCCGGCAGCATCGGTATTATCGGCATCGCGCTCATTTTGTCGCTGAGCAACGGCATCCAGACCTATATCGACCGCGTGCAGGAGGATACGCTATCGAGCTACCCCCTGACGATTGAGAGTGAGAGCATGGACATGTCCAGCATGGTCAGTTCGATGATGGGCGTCCATGCGCAGGACGAGGGTGACGGGGAGCAGCATGACCTCGACGCCGTCTACTCCAACAACATTATGTACGACATGATGAGCTCGTTTGCCTCGGCGGAGACGCAGACGAACAATTTGAAGGACTTCAAGACCTATCTGGAGGGCGACAACGAGCTTTCGCAGCATATCAGCTCCATTTCCTATGACTACGACCTCGGCATGAGCATCTATGCCAAAGACACCGACGGCAAGGTCTTCAAGTCCGACGTGACGGAGCTTTTGCAGACCTGCATGAGCGAGCTCTACGGCGGCGATTACAGCAGCTATTTCGAGCGCTTCGGCTCGGCCTACTCCGCGATGGAGACCTGGGAGCAGATGCTCCCGCCGCAGGATAGTGAGAGCGGCGAGCTCGTGGGCGGCCTCCTGCACGAGCAGTATGACCTCATCTACGGCTCCTGGCCGCAGAATTACGACGAGGTCATGCTTATCGTCAACAAGGACAACGAAATTTCCGACCTTGTCATCTATTCGCTGGGCCTGAGCGCACAGGACGAGGTCGTGGAGTCGATGCAGCACATGCTCGACGGCTCGGAATTCGACAGCAAGGACATCCAGAGCTGGAGCTATAAAGACCTGTGCAATATGAGCTTCAAGATCGTCCTGCCCGCTGAGCGCTACCAGTACGATTCCGCAAGCGGCACGTATACCGACGTCAGCACGACGGACACGGGGCTCGACTTCCTCTATAACTCCGACGATGTCGGCACGCGCGTGAAGATCGTCGGCATCCTGCGCCCGAACGAGAACGCAGTGTCCTCGATGCTCTCCGGCGCGATCGGCTATACGTCCGCGCTGACGGACTATCTTGTCGAAAAGGCGGGACAGACCGAGATTTTACGCAAGCAGAAGGCCGACCCCGCGACCGACGTTATCCTCGGCCTACCGTTCCTGACCGATGACTACTCCGTGAGCGACGAGCAGAAGGAAGCGGACGTGACCGACTATCTCGAGGGCCTTTCCGTCACCGAACGCGCCGCAGCCTACACCGCGATGATGAGCGTGCCGAGCGAAGAGTATCTCTCCGCCATCGTGGACCAGCAGATGGGCTCGCTCGACCGCGCGAGCATCGAGCAGATGGTCATTTCGACCTACGCCCAGCAGATGAGTGTGGATGAGGCGACCGTCAAGTCCTATATCGCGCAGATGGACGACGAGACGCTTTTCGGCTACGTGGAGCAGTCTATCCGCGAGCAGGTGACAGAGCAGTACGCCGCGGGCGTGCAGGCGCGGCTATCTAACATGACAAGCGATCAGCTCGCCATGGCGCTCGACCTGGCGCTCGAAAAGTCGCCCGCTGTCACGCCGCTGACGAGCGAGCAGTACAACTGGCTTTATGATAACTACATGCCTGCGACGGTCTCGAACGGCACGTATGAGGACAATTTGAAGCTGCTTGGCGACGTCGACCTCGCGAGTCCCAAGACCATCAACATCTACGCCTCGACCTTTGCCGACAAGGATGCCATCGCCGATGCGATCGAGCAGTATAACAACAGCGTTTCCGAGGATGACCAGATCGATTACACCGACTATGTGGCGCTTCTGATGAGCTCGGTCACGACGATCATCAACGCCATCAGCTATGTGCTTATCGCATTCGTCGCGATCTCGCTCGTCGTGTCGAGCATTATGATCGGCATCATCACGTATATCTCGGTCCTCGAGCGCACGAAGGAGATCGGCATTCTGCGCGCCATCGGCGCGAGCAAGCGCGACATCTCGCGCGTGTTCAACGCGGAGACGCTCATCGAGGGCTTCTGCTCCGGTGCCATCGGCATCGGCATCACGCTATTGCTGATCATCCCCATCAACCTCGTCGTGCACCACCTGACGGGTATCGAGAGCCTGAACGCCATCCTGCCGCCTGTCGGCGGCGCGGCGCTCGTGGTCATCAGCATGGCGCTCACGTTTATCGCGGGCCTCATCCCCTCCGGCATCGCCGCGCGCAAGGACCCTGTCGAAGCGCTGCGCACCGAATAACACGATATTTGACCTTCAAAAAGGACGTTTTCCGACGGAAAACGTCCTTTTTCTCTTTTACCGCGATTTTACAAAAGGCGACTTTCTGATTTTACAACCTGCCTTTATGATGGCAAATGTAGCAAGGAACAACATCTTGGAAAAATGGAAAGGAAGTATTTCAAATGAAAAAGTTTCTCACTCTTGCGCTGACCGCTGTCATGGCGCTGAGCCTGCTGACCGCCTGCGGCAGCAAGAACGACAACAGCGCCGACACCAACACTGACGGCAGCAACACAGAAACGACCCTCTCCGGCACCGTCTCGACCGACGGCTCCACCTCGATGGAAAAGGTCATCAACTCTCTTGGTGAATCCTTCATGGCCATGAACAAGGACGTGAAGTTCACCTATAACCCCACCGGCTCGGGCTCCGGCATTCAGGCCGTTAGCGAAGGCCGCTGCGACATCGGCCTTTCGAGCCGCGCGCTCAAGGATGACGAAAAGGCCTCCGGCCTTGTTGAGACCGTCGTCGCGCTCGACGGCATCGCCATTGTCGTGAACCCAGAGAACCCTGTCTCCGATCTCGACATTGACACCATCGCCAAGATCTACACCGGCGAGATCACCAACTGGAAGGACGTCGGCGGCAACGACGCCGAGATCGTGCTCATCGGCCGTGAGGCCGGCTCCGGCACGCGTGACGGCTTCGAGTCCATCACCGACACCAAGGACGCCTGCCAGTACCGTCAGGAGCTCACCTCCACGGGCGACGTCATCAACACCGTGTCCCAGACCCCCGACGCCATCGGCTATGCCTCCCTCTCCGCGGTCGGCGACAGCGTCAAGGCGCTGACAGTCGGCGGTGTGGAAGCCACGGAGGCGACCGTCAAGGACGGCAGCTATGTGGTCCAGCGTCCGTTCGTGCTCGTCACGAAGGAGGGCACCGAGCTTTCCCCCGCGGCACAGGCCTTCTTCGACTACGCGCTGTCCGCTGACGCGGCAAGCATCATCGCCGCTGCCGGTGCGGTCGCAGCCAACTAACAGAACACAGGAACCATCACGGGAGGCGGCGTGAGCCGTCTCCCGCTGACAGCAAAAAGAGGAAACAATTATGGCGCAGAGGAAAAAAATGTTTGAAGCCGTCGTCCACGGTATTTTTCTGCTTCTCGGCCTCATTACGGTCGGATGCGTGCTGCTGATCACGGTGTATCTCATCATCTCCGGCATCCCGGCCATTCAGAAGATCGGCCTTGTGCCGTTTCTCACGGGCAAGGTGTGGTCGTCGACGTCGGCGGAGCCGAAGTACGGCATCCTGCCCTTTATTTTAACGAGTGTTTACGGCACGGCAGGCGCGATCGTCCTCGGCGTGCCCATCGGTTTTTTGACGGCGGTGTACCTCTCCAAGGTCGCGCCCAAGAAGGTCCGCACCGTGCTGGAGGCCGCCGTCAGCCTGCTCGCGGGGATCCCGTCGGTCGTGTACGGCCTTGTCGGTATGCTGGTGCTCGTGCCTGCCATCCGCAAGACGTTCCACCTGCCGGATGGCGCAAGCCTGTTTGCGGCCATCATCGTGCTGGCCGTCATGATCCTGCCGTCGATCATCAAGGTGAGCGTCACGGCGCTCGAGGCCGTTCCGCATGAATATGAGGATGCCTCGCTCGCGCTGGGCGCGACACCCATCGAGACGTATTTCCGCGTCTCCGTCCCGGCGGCGAAGAGCGGCATTGCTGCGGCGGTCGTGCTCGGCGTGGGGCGCGCCATCGGCGAGGCGATGGCAGTCATGATGGTCTCGGGCAACGTGTCGAATATGCCAACGTCGATCTTTGAGAGCGTCCGCTTTCTCACCACGGCGGTCGCAAGCGAGATGTCGTATTCGAGCGGCTTGCAGCATCAGGCGCTGTTTTCCATTGCGCTCGTGCTGTATCTTTTCATCCTGCTCATCAATGCGGCGCTCAACTTCTTCTTAAAGCGCGACAAGGAGGGTAACTGATGCTGAAAATGCAGTCCTCGGCCCGCCGCAAGGCCTATATCACGGCGATGAAGCTCCTGATGGGCGTCGCCGCAGTATTGACTTGTGCGCTCGTAGTCGGTATGATTGGTTATATATTGGGCAACGGCATTCCGAACGTCACCTGGGAGATGCTCTCCACCGCGCCGAGCTATCTTGCCAGCCGCGTCGGCATCCTGCCGGACATCCTGAGCACGCTCTACATCGTCATCGCGACGCTTTTAATCGTGCTGCCGCTCGGCGTGGGCGCGGCCATCTACTTAAATGAATACGCCGCGAACAAAAAGCTCGTCTCCATCATCGAATATGCGTCCGAAACGCTCTCCGGTATCCCGTCGATCATCTACGGCCTTGTCGGCATGCTGATCTTCTGCAAAAACGGCACGTCGCTTCTTGCGGGTGCGCTGACGCTGACGATCATGAACCTGCCGACCATCATGCGCACGACACAGGAGAGCCTCAAGACCGTACCGCAGAGCTACCGCGAGGGCGCGTTCGGCCTGGGCGCGGGCAAATGGCGCACCATCCGCACGGTGGTGCTGCCAAGCTGCGTGGACGGTATCGTGACGGGCTGTATCCTGTCGATCGGACGCATCCTCGGCGAGTCGGCGGCGCTCTTATTCACGGCGGGCTTGGCGCACATGCTCTACAACTTCTTTGAGGGCATGCACAACGCGGGCGCGACGCTGACGGTGGCACTGTACTTCTACGCCAAGGAGTCGAGCGATACGGGGGTGGTGTTCGCCATCGCGGCCATTTTGATGCTGCTGACGATGCTCATTAACCTCATCGCCGATCTGGTCGGCCGATACTTCAGGAGGAAACAGCAATGATACGACCTGTCAACGGAAGCGGCATGAAGCGCATGGCGCTCTTAAATGACCTTTCCTGCTTCGGCAAGTGTTCGCTGAGCGTGGCCATGCCCATCCTCTCTTCCTACGGGGTGGAGACGGTACCGCTGCCGACGGCCATTTTATCGACGCACACGGCGGACGGCTTCGGCAGCTACGTCATGCGCGATATGACGGACGAGATGAAAGCCTTTGCCGCGCACTGGAGACAGCTTCAAATCAAATTCGACGGCATCTGCATGGGCTTTTTCGGCTCGGTGGAGCAGATGCATTTTGCAAAAGATTTCCTCCGCGACTTTGCGGGGGAGGATACCATCGTTGTGGTCGACCCCGTGCTCGGCGACAACGGCGCGCTGTACGGCTGCTTTACCGAAGAGTACGTGCAGGCGATGCGCGCGCTGTGCGAGAGCGCACAGCTCATCACGCCCAACCGCACGGAGGCGGCGCTTCTCGCGGGCTGCGGGATGGACGCACCGATAGAAACGCTTCTTAAAGCGCTCACGGTGGAAAATGTCATCATCACCGGTGTCCACCGCGGGGAGGAGATCGGCTACTGCGCGCGGCTGAACGGGCAGTATATGGAAATTTTCAAGCCCTGCCTTCCGCAGACGCTGCATGGCACGGGTGATGTGTTCGTCTCCGCCCTGTGCGGCGAGCTGATGAACGGTAAAGGCATGCCGCAAGCCCTGAAAGACGCGGCGAAATTCTGCGACGACTGCGTGCAGAAAACGGCAAAACGCGGCGAGAGCCACTGGTACGGCCTCGCCTTTGAAGACAAATTGAAAGAGGGGAGAGGGCTATGAACAACATCCTTTCCGTTGAGAATCTGTGTCTGTGGTACGGGAGCCATCAGGCGCTCAAGGACATCAACATTGAAATTCCCGAAAAAAGCATTACGGCGCTCATCGGCCCGAGCGGCTGCGGCAAGTCGACGTTTTTAAAGACGCTCGACCGCATGAACGATTTGCTCCCCGATGTGAAGATCACGGGCAGCGTCCTCTATAAGGGCGAGGACATTTTTGACGCGTCCGTCGATGTGAGCGAGCTTAGGCGTCAGGTGGGTATGGTGTTCCAGAAGCCGAACCCCTTCCCAATGAGCATTTACGACAACATTGCCTACGGTCCGCGCACGCACGGCGTGAAGAACAAGGCAAAGCTCGATGAGATCGTTGAAAAATCCCTGCGCGGCGCGGCGATTTGGGACGAGGTCAAGGACCGCCTGAAGAAAAACGCGCTCGGCCTCTCCGGCGGCCAGCAGCAGCGCCTTTGCATCGCCCGCGCGCTCGCAGTCGAGCCCGAGGTGTTGCTGATGGACGAGCCGACAAGTGCGCTCGACCCCATTTCGACGTCGAAGATCGAAGAGCTCGCGATGGAGCTCAAGGAGAAGTACACCATCGTCATCGTCACGCACAACATGCAGCAGGCGGTGCGTATTTCCGACCACACGGCGTTCTTCCTGCTCGGCGAGCTCGTAGAGTACGGCGAGACGGAGAAGCTCTTCTCCCAGCCGCAGGACAAGCGGACAGAAGATTACATCACGGGGAGGTTCGGTTAAATGAGAAGCCGGTTTGATGAACAGCTTGCGCTTTTGAACCGCGAGCTCATTGAGATGGGCGCGCTGTGCGAGGAGGTCATCGCCCTTTCGGCACAGGCGTTGACGGAGGGCAACGCGGAGCTGGCCGCGCGCGTCGCACCGCTCGATCAGGAGATCGACCGCAAGGAGCGCGAGATCGAGTCGCTGTGCCTAAAGCTTCTTTTGCAGCAGCAGCCCGTGGCAAAGGACCTGCGCCAGATCTCGGCGGCGCTCAAGATGATCACGGACATGGAGCGCATCGGCGACCAGGCCGAGGATATTGCCGAGATCATCACGTTCCTCGGCGGCCGCGGCGCGGAGAATAGCCAGCTTCTGCGCGAGATGGCGCGCTCGACCATCAAGATGGTGACCGAGAGCGTGGACGCCTATGTCAAGCACGACACGGCGCTTGCCGATCAGGTCATCGCTGAGGACGACACCGTGGACGACTATTTCGCGCGCGTGAAGAAGGACCTCATCAAACGCATCGCGCAGGACCCCGATGATGGTGAATTCGCACTCGACCTGCTGATGATCGCCAAGTATTTTGAGCGCATCGGCGACCATGCGACGAACATCGCCGAATGGGTCATTTTCTCTGTGACAGGAGAGCATAAGGAGGGGTAAAATATGATCTGGTGCGTGGAAGACGATGCCAGTATCCGCGATATCGAGGTATATGCCCTGCAATCGACCGGCTTTGAGGCCAAGGGCTTTGAGGACGGTACTTCGTTCTGGGAGGCGCTGCGCACGGAAAGACCCGAGCTTGTCGTGCTCGATGTGATGCTCCCCGGCATCGACGGGATGGAGCTGCTGCGCCGCATGCGCGCGGACGCGGCGCTTTCCGATATCCCTGTCGTCATGGCGACGGCCAAGGGCGCGGAATACGACAAGATCCGCGGTCTCGACCTCGGTGCAGACTACTATCTGACAAAGCCATTCGGCGTGATGGAGCTCGTCTCCTGCGTCAAAGCGGTGCTGCGCCGCTGTGGTACGAAGACGGCAGCCCAGCTGCGCTGCGGCGGTCTGGTGCTCGACGAAGAGAGCCACACCGTCACGGCGGATGGAGAGAGCGTCGCGCTGACATACAAGGAATTCGAACTGCTGCGCCTGTTCCTCTCGCATCCCGGCACGGCGTTTTCGCGCGACCAGCTCATGGCGGACGTGTGGGGCACGGACTACTGCGGCGAGACGCGCACGGTGGACATGCACATCCGCACGCTGCGGCAGAAGCTCGGCGCGTACGGCGAGAAGATCGAGACCGTGCGCGGCGTGGGCTACCGGATGGAGGGCAAGGTGTGACAAAAAAGATCTTTCACTCCATCCTGCTTGTGGCGGGCACGGTGCTGCTGGCGAGCCTGCTCGTCATCATGGGCTGCCTGTACGAATACTTCGGGAGCGTCGAAAAAAAGCAGCTGCGCGACGAGCTGGAGCTTGCCGCCGTCGCCGTGAAGGAAAACGGGGCGGAGTATCTCTCTCAGCTCTCCTCCGAGCGCTACCGCCTGACGTGGATCGAAAACGACGGTACGGTGCTCTACGACACCGTGACCGATGCCGAAAGCCTTGAAAATCACGCCGACCGCGTGGAGGTCAAGCAAGCGCTGGAATACGGCGAGGGCGAGAGCACGCGCTATTCTTCGACGCTGCTGCAAAAGACGATGTACTGCGCGGAAAGGCTCGCGGACGGGAGCGTGCTGCGCATTTCGATGAGCCGCGCGACGGCGGGTGTGCTGCTCGTCGGCATGGGGCAGCCCATTTTAGTGGTGCTGATCGTGGCGCTGATCCTGTCCTCTGTTTTAGCCAAGAGCCTGTCGCACCGCATCGTCCAGCCGCTCAACAAGCTGGACCTTGAGCATCCGCTTGAAAATGACGCCTATGAAGAGCTCGCCCCGCTGCTCGGCCTTGCAGACGGCATCGTCGATATCGTCGAGACCGGCACCACCTTAAAAGAAAACGGTCTGGAGGTCACGGAGACCATCGCCGGTATCTCGGCGCGTCTCATCGCAAACACCGCCAGCCTTAAAATGAGAAAGCAGGAGATTGAAGCGCTTGCTGCCCGCATGGAAGCGCAGATCGAAAAGAACAGGGAGGAGAAATCCGTATGATCCGTATTGCCAAAGGCGATAGAGCCTACTGTGAAGCGTTTATTCAAAGCCTTAAAGCCCGCGTCAGCGAAAACGACCGCAGCGTAGAGGATAAAGTGGCCGAAATTTTGAAGGACGTGCGCGATAATGGCGACGAAGCCGTGCGACGCTATACGATGAAGTTCGACGGCTGGGCGCCGGAGAAAGCGGAGATTACAAAAGAGGAGATCGATGCACTCACCGCAGACTGCGACCCGGCGTTCATCGCTTCGATGGAGCGCGCCGCAGAAAATATCCGCGCGTTCCACGCCAGACAAAAGCAGCAAAGCCGCATCGACCCCTCGCCCACGGGTGTTCTGATGGGTCAGCGCGTGCGCGGCCTGCACAGGGTCGGTGTATATGTGCCGGGCGGTACGGCAGCCTACCCGGCCTCCGTTTT
>OGRF01002226.1_pt1 | contig 11261 bp, 15 predicted proteins | sample 1553381 | NCBI WGS metagenome assembly OGRF01 (sample SAMEA2580060, study PRJEB22360) | human gut metagenome | biome: human gut; feature: human-associated habitat; material: faeces | place: Denmark | collected 2008/2010
TGCCGGACACAGACCGGCAATGGTCGTGGAGTTAAAGCACAACAAATCTGCCGATTCTGCAATTGCGCAGATTAAAGAAAACAGATATCACGGGGCATTGACAGGGTATAGTGATAAAATTTTACTGGTCGGTATTAATTACGATGCTGAAAGAAAGGAAAAGAAGCATCACACCTGCGTGATTGAAGAATGGAACACCAACTAAATAAAAAGTTTGTAAAAATAAAAAACATAGAAGCCGCAGAAGTGATAGTACGCAAGAAAACTGTCACTTCTGCGTTTTTTTAAAATGAACTTGACATATACCCCACAGGGGTATAATATGTAATTAAAAATAAAGTTCAAATATATTGTAGTAGAAATGGAGAAAATATGCAGGAAGAAGAAATGTGCTGTTGCCATAAGCATAAGGAACGCTCTGAAAAAGAGTACCGGGATTTAATTAATCGTTTAAACAGAATAGAGGGTCAGATTCGTGGAATTAAAGGCATGGTTGAAAAGGATGCGTATTGTCCGGATATTCTGATTCAGGTGGCGGCAGCCAATGCGGCGCTGAACAGCTTTAATAAAGTGCTGCTTGCCAATCACATCAAGACTTGTGTCACAGATGATATCCGTGCAGGAAAAGAAGAAACGGTAGACGAGCTTGTAAAAGTTTTGCAGAAATTAATGAAGTAACAAAAGATATAAATAACATGAATAAAGCGAATAAAATGGTGCCGGGGCGCAAGGTTTTTACTTCTACCCACCGGATATCATAAAGACTGGAGGGAATCATAAAATGGAACAGTATACAGTAACAGGTATGAGCTGTGCGGCATGCAGTACGCGTGTGGAAAAAGCCGTATCCAAAGTGCCGGGCGTAACATCCTGCTCGGTCAGCCTGCTGACCAACTCAATGGGTGTGGAGGGCACCGCCGCTCCGGCAGATATTGTGGCCGCAGTGGAAGCCGCAGGCTATGGCGCAAGCCCTAAAAACGCTGCCGCCCAGTCCGCCGCGCCGTCAGCAGATGCCTTAAAAGATACCGAGACCCCGCGCCTCAAACGCCGCCTGATTGCCTCGCTGATCTTCTGGGTGGTGCTGATGTACTTCTCCATGGGGCACATGCTATGGAACTGGCCGCTGCCGGGCTTTATGCAGGGCAACCATATGGCAATGGGTATTTTACAGATGCTGCTCACCATTATCATCATGGTCATCAACCAGAAGTTCTTTATCAGCGGCTTTAAGGCGCTGTGGAACCGTGCCCCCAATATGGATACCCTGGTATCCCTTGGCGCTACTGCGGCCTTTGGCTACAGCACTTACGCTCTGTTTGCCATGACGGTGGCCCAGGTGCAAGGGGATGCCATGGCCGTGATGGGCTATATGGAGGAGTTTTATTTTGAATCCGCCGCAACCATCCTGACCCTGATCACGGTGGGCAAAACGTTGGAAGCCCGCTCCAAGGGCAAGACCACCGATGCGCTCAAAAGCCTGATGAAGCTTGCCCCCAAGACCGCTACCCTGCTGCGGGACGGCACCGAGGTGACCGTACCCATTGAGCAGGTACAGAATGAGGACATCTTTGTGGTGCGCCCGGGCGAGAACATCCCCGTGGACGGCATCGTGCTGGAAGGCACCAGCGCCGTGAACGAGAGCGCCCTGACCGGCGAGAGCATCCCCGTGGACAAGGCTGTGGGCGATAAGGTGAGCGCTGCCACCACCAACCAGTCCGGTTTCCTGCAGTGCCGGGCCACCCGCGTGGGCGAGGACACCACCCTTGCCCAGATCATCCGGATGGTCAGCGATGCCGCCGCCACCAAGGCTCCCATTGCAAAAATCGCCGATACGGTGTCCGGTTTCTTCGTGCCTGCGGTCATTACCATTGCGGTGATCACCACCATCGTGTGGCTGCTGCTGGGCCGGGAGCTGGGCTATGCACTGGCCCGCGGCATCTCCGTGCTGGTCATCAGCTGCCCCTGTGCGCTGGGTCTGGCAACGCCGGTGGCCATCATGGTGGGCAACGGTCTGGGTGCAAAGAACGGCATCCTGTTCAAGACCGCCGCCTCGCTGGAAGCTGCAGGCCGCACCCAGATCGTGGCGCTGGATAAGACCGGCACCATCACCAGCGGTGAACCCAAAGTGACCGACATTCTGCCCGCCGAGGGCGTTTCCGAGACGGAGCTGCTCACCCTTGCCGCCGCACTGGAGCGCAAGAGCGAGCACCCGCTGGCAAAGGCCGTGCTGGCCTGCACCGACGCGCAGAAGCTCACCGCCCCCGAGGTATCCGGCTTTGCCGCCCTGCCGGGCAACGGTCTGGCCGCAAAGCTGGACGACGTGGAGATCTTTGGCGGCAATGCGTCCTTTATCGGCACCAAAGTCACCGTGCCCGCACAGCTGCAGGAGAAGGCCGCAGCCCTTTCCGCACAGGGCAAAACGCCCCTGTTCTTCGGCGGAGCAGGCCGTCTGCTGGGCATCATCGCGGTGGCCGATACCATCAAGGAGGACAGCCCGCAGGCCATCCGGGAGCTGCAGACCATGGGCATCCGCGTGGTCATGCTCACCGGTGACAACCAGCGCACTGCCGACGCCATTGGCAGGCAGGCCGGTGTGGACGAGGTGATCGCAGGCGTGCTGCCCGACGGCAAGGAAGCGGTCATCCGCCAGCTGCAGGCATCCGGCAAGGTGGCCATGGTGGGCGACGGCATCAACGATGCCCCGGCCCTGACCCGTGCCGACACCGGCATCGCCATCGGCGCAGGCACCGACGTTGCCATCGACGCGGCGGACGTGGTGCTGATGAACTCCAAGCTGTCGGACGTGCCCGCCGCCATCCGCCTGAGCCGCGCTGCCCTGCGCAACATCCACGAAAACCTGTTCTGGGCGTTCATCTACAACATCATCGGCATCCCGCTGGCCGCAGGCGTGTTCATCCCCTTCGGCCTGACGCTGAACCCCATGTTCGGTGCTGCTGCCATGAGCCTTTCCAGCTTCTGCGTGGTAAGCAACGCCCTGCGCCTGAACCTGTTCGACGTGCACAGCACAAAGCACGATCGTGCGGCAAAAAATGCTGCTTCCCTGCCCGCTGTCTCCGCACAGCCCGCAGCGGTTGCAAATAAAGAGAGTACCAAGGAGGACACTGCTATGAAAAAGACCCTGAAGGTGGAAGGCATGATGTGCGGCCACTGCGAAGCCCGCGTGAAGAAGGCTCTGGAAGCCCTGCCCGAGGTGGACGAGGCCGTGGTGAGCCACGAGGCCGGCACCGCCATCGTCACCCTGAACGCCGAGGTCGCCGACGACGTGCTGAAGAAGGCCGTTGAAGATCAGGACTACCCTGTGACCGGCATCCAGTAAACCGCCGCTGAATACTCCCCATCAAATGGAAAGGCCGCTGCATTTTTGTCTGGCTATAATATGAAATCTAAGGAAGAACGAAAACAGTATGATGAAAAAGAAATGTGCAGAGTATATGGAAATCGGATGATGTGGATGGCACTGCCATTTGTAGTCGGTGCAGCCATAGATTTATTATACAGTGGAATCGGGTGTTTTGCAGCGTGTGTAATATGGACCTTTCAATTTGTTTTATTGATGAAAGAACGTATGAAACGAGAAAAAATAGAAAAGAACATTTAGGCAAAAATTATATGCGAAAGAAGATATACAAGCTATCCAGGAACAGGATAATACTCGGTAACAAGAGGAACTTTAACTACTTAAAGGAGATGACGTGAATATGAGATGTCCATATTGTGAAGGAAAAATGCGCAAGGGTCAGTTGCATGCGGTTGGTGCAGGGGCAGGACTGGAGTGGAAAGAAGGCTCTGAGAGTTTGCGGTTAAATACGGATCCAGAGTTGGCAGCAAGGATATCTGGAGACCGCATAGCTGCCTATAATTGTGATTTCTGCAGAAAGATTATTGTTTCTTACGAATATTGAGATTTTCAATTCTTTAAATTGTAATGACCGTAACGGGAAAGGATAAAATAGAGATAATAGAAAAAGATCCAGAGGGCGAGGAAGGCCGGATAAAAGTTAATTTAAGTTTCCTACAAATGTGTCATTATTTGCAGATTGTTGAGTTGATCGTGGAATTAGGCCCAGAGGAACAGGAAGACTGGACATTTGGCTCTCTCGTATATGAGGAAGAAAAGTATTCTATTGGAATTCCTACGGTTTTGTATAAGGAACTTCTGCCAATAGCAGAAGGTAAGGAAGAAAATTTACTGGAAAAACTTCTTGAAAAAATTTCTTCTAAGGAAACATATTTACTAGATATCGTTCCAGATGAGGCACTGTTATGGATGGTATAAGCAGCAGGAAATTAACATGGGGAATTTGCATCGCTGGCATTGCGATTGCAATAATAAGCTTCTTTTTCTTACCGGAGATTATTCCCGTTCACTTTGCTGGGAATGGAGTCGCAGATGACTTTGGCAATAAGATAGAAATTTTTTTAATGCCGATACTCCTTCTGACTGTTACAATCTTGAGTGGTATAAAAAGTATAAAGTATGTTCTGATGCATTCGAAGACTTGGCTAACAGTTGGTCAATATAACCTGATGATTGATTGTGTTTTAGGAATTATATTGATCGCAGAAATTTTTATGATTTATGCTTCGTTTGTTTAAATGACTACTTGAGTAGCGAAAACAAGGACTAAAAAGGGAACGCGCAAAATATCGTAAAAAACAGTAGAACCTGTATAAAATGATGAAAGAGGAGCATTGTTACTGTAAATATCAGCCTTTGCGGTCAGAAGACTTGCTTATAAATAAAGAAGCAAATATATGGCAGTTTCTGGTTCATTGGGCAGGCTGTTTTATATCAAAGTGTGAAGAGGAGCTGGTTCATGATGAAAAAAGTAATTCCAATTATTTTATTTACGGTATCAGCAATATTGCTTTCTGCATGTGGCAGAAAAGAAGAACTGTACGAGATTCCTAACCTGTCACAGTACAAGACAGATTATGTAGGAGATTCTTCGAATGTTATAAATATTGTAAGTGGGCAAGAGTATCAGGAAGGATATTCTTATGATAGCATACAGATACAGTCTGAAACGAAGCCTTATGGATTAACAGTATTTCTAAAAGTTGAGCCGTCTGCAGTTAAGATTGAAGATGAATTGCAAGTTAATGCGGATATGACATTTGATTTGATTGGTAATTTGGAAACGCTTGATTATAAAATAGCGGATAGTAAGGAAATCATTGCATCGTATGAACGGTAGATCATTCAGTGGTTAATATTTTGTCTGCTATTATATAGTAAGAAAAATAGGAAAGCGAAACATATATTTGGAGGACAGCAATGAGAAAATGTGAAAAGTGTGGAACAGTCATGAGAGCGGATTTAAGACTTAAAGTTAATGGCGGTGGCTATGGGATCGTTGTAGATGTAGATGAAAAACAAAAAACGACAACTATAGATGATGTTAAAGTTGCAGTCTGTCCAGAGTGTGGACATACAGAAATGTATTTAGAGGATTTAACTAAATTGAAGTAAAATTAGATATGATTGAAACAGGATAAAAAATTTTGATGGAATGCTTGTGGAGAAAATAAATATGAAAAAACTTAACTATACAGAAGATTTATTGAGAGTTATCTTCTTTTGGATAGGAATATTCTTTCTTGTTTCCGGTGTCTTAAGTTTTCTTGGGATATTAAAACCAGCAGTAAACTCAGGCATTCAGAATCCAGACATGTTGGGAACAGTGTTTTCTATAGCGGGAGTGCTTTTGTGTATAATAAGTGCTGCTCTTGGAATTTATACTGCAAAACTTGATAAATTACATTTACAATTAATCGAAAATGGTACAAAAGTGAAGGGCTTGGTAGAAAAAGTATATTTGCAAAAATACACAAGATATAGAAGACAGATTCCATACAGGATTTTATATAGTTTTACATATCATGATAAAGTGTATTATCACAAAAGCCGTTTGATATGGGAAAAGCCGGATCTTAAGAAAGGCGACTTGATTACCGTATATGTAAATAATCTTGGTAAATCAACAGTTTATAATTGCAATGAAGCGGTCTGATATCTAGCCTCTATATTTCGGAAAAATACTGCACGATCTGTGATTTACAGAAGAGCAGCTTCAAAGAATGCTGAGGATGAAAAATGCAAATCCATCAGATGTATGAAAATTCAGAGATTATTAATTGGACAAATTGAAAGCTGAAAGGAAAACGGCCTATCCGTTTTCAGCATTGGCGGATCCGTCTGCTAATAAGTGGTTTACAAATCAAAAAACTTGGTAAGAGTATTTTCATAATTCTGTTCAATTTTGTCTATGTTTTCGAGAATCCTGTTCATGTACAAATGCAACTAAATTAGAGTATAATAAGGGAAACCATTGAAACTGGGTTTCCGTATTGGACATTCCTGTGATGGCAGGAATGTCCTTTACATATAGCGGTAAATTCTGAAGTAGTTGGCATAGAAGTTCATGAGGTAGTTGACGTATGCTTTAAATCTTTTCATTTCGTTTTCCTCCTTTCTTTATCTTACAAGCACATTATAATATCAGAAGACGTATATTACTTGCCAAATGGGAAGAAAAAGTAGACAAAACTTGCAGGAGATTAATTGGAATGTACTGATAAGAGCATCACAGACATTTGCCTGGATGCAGGATTTGAAAGCCAAAGGACATTTAACCGGGTATCTCGTGAAAGATATAAAGTAATGTCAAGGGAATATCAGAATCTTTATCGTGAACAATATTTAAGTCAGACCCAGGATGAAATATCTGGAATGGAGAAATAGGATGGCATTTATAATCTGTATAGCAGCACTCATAATCATGATGTTTGTATTTACCAAAATGTTGTTAAGCTTTGGCAATAACAGCAGTGCGGCAGTTGAATCTGTTGATGCGACTGTAGTTGAAAAGAAGCAAGGAATCTATATCCATATGCAGTCTGAAGCACATGTACCTTGGTTTCGTGTTGTGTTTGAGATGACGGATGGAAGTTTGATGGAATTTCAAATACAACAGGGAGATTTTCGTGAACTGGAAAAAGGTGATCGAGGTATGCTGACTTATCAGGGAAATCGGTATATATGCTACCAAAAATATAAATTTAAAAGTGAAGCACAGGAGGAAGAAAAATGTTAAGTGAAAGCATTGCAAAACTGGTACAGTATGGAATTACAACAGGTCTGACACCGGAATGTGAAAGAAACTACACAACAAATCTTCTGCTGGATGTTTTTCATGAAGATGATTATGAAAAACCGGACAACATTGAGGAACCTGTTAATCTTGAAGAAACATTGGACGAATTGCTGGATGAAGCCGTAAAAAGAGGTCTGATTGAGGACAGTATTGTATACCGGGATTTATTTGATACCAGATTGATGAACTGTCTGATGCCACGTCCGGGTCAGGTACAAAAAGAATTCTGGGACAAATATGCAGAAAGCCCGAAGAAAGCTACTGATTATTTTTATAAGCTGAGTCAGGACAGCAATTATATCCGCAGGTATCGTGTAGAGAAGGATCAAAAGTGGAAGGTAGACAGTCCATACGGTGAGATTGATATTACCATCAATTTGTCCAAACCGGAAAAAGATCCAAAAGCAATTGCCGCGGCAAGGAATGTAAAATCCGGAAGTTATCCGAAATGTCTTCTTTGCCCGGAAAATGAAGGATATGCGGGACGTGTTAATCATCCGGCAAGGCAGAACCACAGAATTATTCCGATCACAATCAATGATACTCCTTGGGGATTCCAGTATTCTCCGTATGTGTATTACAATGAGCATTGCATTGTGTTTAACTGCCAGCATACTCCAATGAAAATCGAGAGAAATGCATTCATTAAACTGTTTGATTTTGTAAAACTGTTTCCGCATTATTTCCTTGGATCTAATGCAGATCTGCCGATCGTAGGCGGATCGATCTTAAGCCATGATCATTTCCAGGGTGGACATTATACATTTGCAATGGCAAAAGCACCAATTGAGCAGCACGTGGTACTTCCGGGATTTGAAGATGTAGAGGCTGGAATTGTAAAATGGCCATTATCTGTGCTTCGTATTCGACATAAAGATTTCAACCGTTTGGTAGATCTGGCAACACATGTGCTGGAAGTATGGAGAGGTTATACTGACGAAGCAGCATTTATTTATGCTGAAACCAATGGAGAGCCTCATAATACAATTACACCAATTGCACGTAAAGTAGGTGATACCTACGAACTGGATCTGACATTAAGGAACAACATCACAACAGAAGAACATCCGCTGGGAGTGTACCATCCGCATGCAGAATATCATCATATTAAGAAAGAAAATATCGGTCTGATCGAAGTTATGGGACTTGCAGTTCTTCCGGCCAGATTAAAAGGTGAGATGGAACTTTTGGAAGAGTATATTCTCGAAGGCAAAGATATTTCTTCAAATGAACAGATTGAGAAACATGCAGAGTGGGTTAAGAAGTTTCTTCCGAAATATTCGGAAATCACAAAAGAAAACATCCATGGCATTCTTCAGAAAGAGATTGGAATCGTATTTACCCATGTTCTGGAAGATGCAGGAGTATACAAATGTACGACCGAGGGAAGAGAAGCATTCATGCGTTTTCTTGAAACATTATAAAAATTGAAATAAAAGGATTCTTTGGGAAATGGGAGGTAAGTGAAACCTCCCATTTTTTTTAAGGAAGATGATGAAAATAGAATATTTTTTATAAGGTGTGAAACCTTCCTAGGCTTTTCTTTTAGATGTAAGAAGAAGTAGCAGTGGAACAAAAATAAAGATCCTCCATAGTGCAGGAATGGTGATATTGTTTCGGAATGCAAATGCACTGCCAGAAGAATCTGCCGGTATGTAAATGCGAAGATCTACAGTACAGGATGAACTTTCATCTCGTATATCTAAAGGAAGCTGAGAATGATATACTTTGCCTTCATGGGTGAATTTAACAGGCAGTGCCCAGTAATAATGACGCGGACTACCAAAATTATAAAGATAATATCCGTCTGCTTTGATTAAATTTGGATTTTCATGGTAAAGAAAATAGTTTTTATTGGCATAAAAGAATGTCCCGCCCATTAATAGAAGCCAGATCAGCACCAGTGCAGCTTTATTCAAAAAAGGACTATCAAATACTCTTTTCAAAAAATCACCTCCTGTTAGATAAGGACATTTTATCAAATGAACCAGGAAAATTCGATAGAAAGAAAAAATTTATTATTATGAGAACCGATTTGCTTGTATCTGCATCTGATTAGTGTAAAACAAACACGTGTATAATCCGGCCGGACAGAAGGAGAAAACAGAGAAGCGATTTTGTATAGAAGAAAATAAGTGAGATCTGATTAGGTGCTGTCATGAATCAGTCTAGGATGAAAAATCCCTGACCGGTCACGGCAGCCCTTTTTTTCCTGTTTTCAGGGTTCTGTTCACAGAGAAAAAGGAAAGTGTCTGAAAGTACCCCAAAAGTGCTAAATGTGAGATAAATGATGATGCGGTGTTCCTATCCGTAAAAGAGCAGGGGAAAAATGTTTTGTAGAAATCAGCTTACTGTTTGTAAAAGAAAATGTTTTTTCCAGCAGCCTTGGTTATTTTTTATTAAATCGGAGATATTAAAATCAGACGATTTAAAAAGTTTGTCTGAATGCTGTTTATCGTTAAAAACAGGGGGCATGGATGGGAAAAAGAAAAGAGATAACCGGTAAGGATAATGGAAAGCAAAAAATGTGGATAATGATCACTGTCATCATAGTGTTCTTTGCTATGGCTGGCTATGCAGGAATGTCTTATTACTATTCAGACAGATTTTTTCGGGGAACAACGATCAATGGAATTAACTGTTCTGGAAAAACATCGGAAGAGGCAGAACAGGCGGTTGCAAAAAAAGCAGAGGATTATCTGCTGGAAGTAAAGGCAAGAAATCTGAAATCACAGAGTATCAATGGAAAATTGATCGGATATCGTTATGTTTCGGATGGCAGTATTTCCCAATATCTGGATGAACAAAAACCATATAAATGGGTTCGGGGATTTTGGAAAAAGCAAAATTATACAGCCAAGGAAAACATGACCTATGATAAAGTGAAGTTAAAAGAACAGCTGGAAAAACTGGAATGTGTAAAAAAAGAGAATCAGACAGCACCAGAAGATGCTTATGTAGCTTATAAAGATTCGAAGTTTGAAATCGTACCGGAAACAGAAGGGAATACCCTGGATTTCAATGGAGCTTATCAGGCACTGTCAGAAGCGATTACTGACAAAAAAAGAACGATTGACCTGAATAGCTGTCCGGCTGTTTATGTAAAAGCGGCAGTAATGAAAGATGATCCAGATCTTAAAAATTCATTGGAAGAATGCCAAAATCTGATCCGGACCAAAATCGTATATATATTTGGAGAAGAAACGGTAACATTGGAGGGAGACGAGATCAGAAACTGGCTTATTTTTGATGAAAGAGGAAAGCTGCAAAAAAATGAGGATGAACTGAGACAGTACGTGGCAGAATATGTGGCAAAGCTGGCTGCCACACATGATACCGTAAATACAGAGAGGGAATTTTGTACAACAAGCGGACGTACTGTTCAGGTGTATAGTTCCGTTTATGGATGGAAGATCGATCAGGAAAAGGAAATAGAAACCATTATGCAGGAAATGATTGCAGGAGTACAGATAAACCGGGAACCGGTATACGCTATGCGGGCAAATGCACGGGGTATGAATGATATAGGCAGCACGTATATTGAAGTGGACCTGTCTGCACAGCATTTATATTACTATCAGGATGGTTCGATCATTTTGGAATCGGATATTGTGTCAGGAGATATGCAGTATGCAGAACGGCAGACACCACCGGGAATTTTTCAACTGTATTACAAGAAAAGTCCATCTGTGCTGAAAGGAAAGATGTTGGAAAATGGGAAATATGAATATGAAAGACCAGTAACTTACTGGATGCCTTTTAATGGGGGGATTGGATTTCATGATGCTTCATGGCAGCCATACTTTGGAGGAAATCGTTTCCGAGAAGGTGGTGGATCCCATGGATGCATTAATCTTCCGGCGGACAAAGCGGCAGAACTTTATAATAGGATAGACGAAAGTGTGCCGATTGTCTGTTTTTATTAAAAATGGGCAGGATATATAGTTTTATATAGAGGTTTGTTTATAAAATGGAAGATCTTAATTGGTCTTCTGTTTTTTTATAATTATCAGCAATAATTTCATGGAAGAAAAGTGTGTATGTTCCGTCCAGATATGGAAAGAAGTCTTTGACCATTTTGAC
>OGRF01002229.1_pt1 | contig 11244 bp, 10 predicted proteins | sample 1553381 | NCBI WGS metagenome assembly OGRF01 (sample SAMEA2580060, study PRJEB22360) | human gut metagenome | biome: human gut; feature: human-associated habitat; material: faeces | place: Denmark | collected 2008/2010
GGAGCATTCCCCCGCGTGGACGCACGCGGATCTCGAGCACGGGTCCGGAACGCAGCGGCGAATCCGTGATCCGCACATCCTCGACCACCGTGCCTTTGACGTTGAGAAGCTGTTTGAATATGCCGTTCATCAGGCGCCTGCCGCCGGGTAGTACGTTTTTCTTGGTCGATGAACATCCCACCCAAAAAAACGCCCCCCAACGACTCAACGACGAACCGCCACCCACGAAAACAGCAATAGGGCCCAAAAAATCGGACGTTATCTTATTGCTACGGTACATAACGCACGCATATTCGCGAGGGAATGCTCACTGGAATATATGAGGGAATGCTCACAACACTTGAGAAGGGACGTTGTTATGCAAATCATGTATGTATGCACCGGCAATCAATGCCGTTCCGTGATGGCCGAATACTACACCCGAGCCAAGCTTGCCGACCGAGGAATTGGCTTGCAGAGCGGCAATATCACCGTGCGCAGCGCGGGTACTCTGCACTATCCCCCGCATCCCGCTGATCCGATGGTTATCGATTTGCTGAAGAACGACGGCATTGACGCGAATTCCCATTCTTCCACCCCTCTCACCACCGATATCAGCCGGCAAGCCGACCTGATTCTGTGTTTTGAGCGTGAGCAAATATCCGATTTGCTTGAGCAGAATCCACTGGCTATTCGCAAAGTATTTCTGTTCAATGACTTCGTGAACGCTTGCAAACATATGCATGCTGAGGGTCCGATTGCCGGCGATACCGCCGCAGACAAGCTTATCGAAATCATGGATTGCGTACCTATGCTGCGGCCGTTTTTGCCTACGGCACTCGAAACCGAAGACCCTCATCGTCAATCACGCGAGGTGTTTGAACGCGTGTATGCGGAAATCAAGCACGGCGTCGATATTATGCTCGGTGCTGTGGCCTGAATGCGATATCGGCGAATAGAGCCAGCAAAAAGACCGTCAGTTATTGCGATGTTGAAATTGCATATTTCTATATTCAATACGGCTGATATTGCGGGTTCTTGTTTCCTCTTTTCTTGGTATTGGTTAAATCAGTGCTATTCGGGGAGCGCAATACGTAGGTCAAATGTTCTTCAATTATGCAATCATGCATGCATATGGTTTGTATAATGCGAAATTAGCTGGTTACAATTAGTGGCGTAAATAAAAACACGTTACCAATGCAATAAGGAGAGCAATTATGGCTTCATTGCTTCAGGGATTCGAAGAGGTTCAGCTGGTCAAGCCGGTGGGCAAGACCGTTCTGACCGTCACCGATTCCGCCATTCGTTTCAACAAAGCCACCGCTGAAGTGCTCGGATTCCCGGCGTACGTCAAGGTGCTGATTAACGACAAGACCAAGCAGATCGCCGTAACCCCGACCACCGCCAAGGCCGACAACGCCATTAAGTTCAGCAAGCCCGAAGGCAAGCAGGCTGCTTCGGTAAGCGTCAAGGAAGCCACGCTCATTGAAGCAGTGAAGGCATACTTCACTCTGCCTGAGGCTCCGGAAGGCGAAATCGCCTACCAGTCCGTCAACGGTACCGCCTACCCCGAAAGCAAGACCGTGATCTTCGACGTGGCCAACGCCACCGCTGGCACCATGAAGCGCCGCGGCCGCAAAAAGGCCGCCTGATTCGACACATCGAACTGGATGCATTCTTGCCGGTAGGGCCAAGGGGACGTCAACCGTGAAGGTTGGCGTCCTTTTGTTTGCACAGTCCATGCTCGGTATTTCATCGTCAGACAAGGCGTGATATAACCTGAGAACAACGGATTTTCAGGGAGGACAGTGGTTCGGATGCCTGCATACGCACATGACCAGTACGAACGCGGACGGCATGTTATGGCCGAGACCGAGACGGACAAGTCATCTGCTGCATCCAGCGTCGAAAAGGGCAGCAGCGGAAAGCCACACTCCATCATCACGTATGGCATTAACATCGCGATCACGACGGCGAATCCCGACGAGAACATTTTGGATCGCCGGCTCAAGCGGGCCGCCGTGGATTTCGCCGAAATCATCGCCGCAAACCAATTGGCAGCAGTACAGTAGACGATACATGTGCAGCAGCTTCTGCACACGCACACCACCATGGTGCGCGTCTCAAGTAGCCCTGCGATTATCAATCTCTCCGGTTTCATCACCCTCAGCACGTGGAAGGCCATTAGCATCAAGACGACCTTCACCGGCGCAAAATGCTTCGTCAACATGGAGCAGCAAAAGAGAACGGCAGCCCGCGCCTACCAGCCAGCCAACGCCAAGGCCAGCACTAATCTGCAAGCGATTGCCGACCTGCGCGACCTGACCAACCGTGGCCGCGTCACCGTCGACATCGACGCCGAACCCACACGCTCCAGCCTCCCCCAGCGCAAAGCCCACAAGCATATACAGCTGCATTAAACTATGAGTCATAGTGAAGACGAGGGGCCGGAACCCGTCAAGGGTTCCGGCTATTCCGCTGACGAATCAGCGGCCTCGCCTGAGGCTCAGACCAAGCAACACCAGTGTGGCGATGATGATAGCCGTCGACCATCCCTGTCCAACTTGGTTGGCCAGAGCGATCAACAGGCCCGTCATCAGGCCTTCCCGGTATTGCCGGTCAGATCTCGGACGGTTGTCATGGTCATTGCCTTCCATGAGAACCTCCTCTTTAGTTGTAACCAGTCACTATGCCTGCTGGCACAATGACACCGTGCCAAGACGCCACGCTAGTAGTTCCTTGGTTTGGTCTGTCCAGCGTACGGGGGAAGGTTCGATGGATGCTGGTATGCTGTGTTCTAGCAGAAAGGTCGCGCTAGCTTCGGGGCAATCTTCTAGGCGGCGCCACTGACTTTCGCCTCGTTGGACCTGACTGCCGAGGTTTCCTAAACCTCAGTTGTAATCAGAAAGGTCTCTGGCTGGTGAATTCAGTCGGAGACCTTTTACTTTTTCAATTCCAACCGCCGGATTATAGGCCAAAATGTGTGTCTGGTGGTTTAGTCGTTCGACTGCCATTCGACCCTGGTGTGGAAGTCGTTCCAGTCGATGCCGGTGCCGTATCTTGCGGGGGTGCCGAACGTCTCGTACTGGCCTTGCGGGCTCCTTTCCCATGCCTGCCGGTAGAGGCGCTCGAGTCGTTCGTCGGTCATCGCGTTGGCCGCGAGCCACGCGTCGGTCTCGGGATGCGCCGTGTGCTGATGGCACCACCAGCAGATCGCCTTCAGCCGTCTGACCAGCCGCAGTGTATTTCGTCAAGTCGGTGTTTCGTGTTTAGTCATGTATTTTTTTCGGGTTTAGGCAGTTGCATGCATTTTCCTTATTTTTCCGGTTGCGCGGAGGTGTTCCTGCCGAACATGAGGGCCTCACTGACGCGGCGGCTCTGGCCGGTGAACTCGAGGAGCCGCCCGTGGTGCACGATGCGGTCGATGATCGCTGCGGCGAGTTTGTCGTCCGCGAAGACCGTGCCCCATTTACTGAACTCGATGTTCGTGGTGAATATGATGCTCCGTCTTTCGTAGCTGCCCGCGATGATCTGGTAGAGCAGGCGCGCCCCGTCGATGTCGAAGGGTACGTAGCCGAACTCGTCCAGTATGATCAGGTCGGCACGGCCGATGTCCCGGAGCATCGTCTCGAGCGTGCCGTCGCGTTTGGCCTTGCCCAGCTGGAGGACGAGCTCGGCGGTCTGATGGAACCGCACGCCCAGCCCCATGTCGATCGCCTTCATGCCCAGCCCGATCGCGAGATGTGTCTTTCCGCGCCCGGTCTTGCCGTAGAACACCAGGTCCTGCGCGCGCGGGATGAAACCGAGCCCTAGGAGCTCATCGAGCATGTAGCCGTCGGGGAGCCTGACGTTCGTGAAGTCGTAGCCGTCGAGACCCTTGACGACGGGGAACCGGGCGCGGCGCAGGAGCCTGTCGTGCTTCGCGCGTTCCCTGTTCGCCAGTTCCGTGTCGAGCAGGCGGTGGACGGCGTCGACCTGGCGGGGCGTGGCCCAGCCGGCGAATTCGTCGATGCTCGCCTTGGAGATGAACAGCTTGCGGGCCTTCTCGTAGAGCCCTTCGTCCGTCTTCGTGTTCATCGCCCGCCTTCCTGCACGCCGACGTCCGCGGTGAACGCGATGTCGTATTCACCCGGATCCGGCCTGTCATCGTCGTATTCGATACCCGCCACGCCCTCGGCGAGCCTGGCCGCGAGCAGTGTGACACCGGCGCGGTCCGCCCCGCCGGTCGATTCGAGGATGGAAAGCATCGCCTCGACCGCGTTCGCCCACCCGGATTCCCTGTCAACGCGTTTGAGGGTCTGCAGCGCCTCGTTGCGTGTCTGTCTGTCCTGCCGATCCAGCCATTCCCGCAACGGGTCCGGCAACGCGTCACGTACCCGGCTGTTGGGCCAGGACGCGGGCTTGTTGCACAGCAGCGCCAACTGCATGGACGGGTCCTCGCTGTTCGTGCTGGCCTGGCCGTACGCCCGAGGATGGGTCGCCAGATGCTTGCCCGACGAGTCGAGGACCTCGACCTCGAGCGCGCGGAGGCCCACGATCACCCCTCTGCCCGCGTTCGCCCGGTCCGCGGAACAGCGATGCCGTCCCTCGAGCGTGACCACGCCGTACCGGTCGGCCTTCATATGCCGCCACGTGACCACGTCGAAACGCTTCCCGGGCAACGGCAGCAGCGCCGCACGGTCCTCGGAGAACAGGCCACGTTCCTCCGTGTCCTTGCGGTAATGCGGTTTCGTGGCCAGCTCCAGGCACCGGTCCGGCAGCCCGGCGCTGAAGTTCTCCAGGCTCCATACGCTCGGCCGGGGCACGAACAGCTTGCGCCGCACCATGCCGACCTTGGACTCCACCGCGCCCTTCTCATGACCGGAATACGGGTTGCAGAACGAACAATCGAACCCGTAATGCGCCTGGAAGGCCTGGAACAGGTGCGTCAGGCGCGGCTCGCGCTCCCCGTACCCCTTATGGCCCACGCCGGCGGCGTTATCGAACACGATCCGCTCCGGCACACCGCCCAGCCACTCGAACAGGTTGCGCAACGCCAGGCACGTGCACTCAGCGTTCTCGCCCGGCATCAACTGCACCAGACCGACGTTCGAATACGGGAAATCAAGCACGAAATGATGCATCCGCTGCACCACGCCGCGCAACAGCACGTCGACCTCGCCGAAATCGGCCTGCGCCTCGCCTGGATGCCATACCAGATCCATGAACGCCTCATCACGCTCCGCCGCGAACTCACGCCTGAGCCGCGCCACCGCCCGCGTCACCGTGGACAGGGAGACCTCCGCGCCATGCTCGTCCCTCAACCGCTCCCAGATCCTGGTCGCGGTATGCCGCTGCTTGCGCCAGTTCGCGCGATCCTCCGCGAGCCACTGCTCGATCACGGGCAGATACGGGTCGATCACCGACGCGCGCGGCTTTCTCACCGACGGCACGGCCGACAGATCCTCCTTCGCGAGGTACTTACGCACCGTCGGCTCGCTGACATGTGTTTTCCGCGCGATCGACGCGACGGATTCCCCGTTCCGCCGCAAACGACGGATAGACTGTACTTGGGGCATGCTGATCATAATCCTTTCCGGTCCTTTCTGGCGGAGATACAAGCACCATCCAGTTAAGACCATTCCGTGGTCGGCATGCTCTGCCTAAACCCGAAAAATCATCGTGACTAAACCCGCAACAACTAATTGAACACAAACAGCCCGGCCGTACTGGTCGAACCGCTGCGCAACTTCTACCCGGCCGAGGCACATCATCAGGACTATCTGGTGAACAATCCCGGCGGCTACTGCCATGTGCCGATCGCCGCAATCGCGAACGTAAAACGCCGTCAGAAGTACGTGGAACGCATCTGGGATCTGACGCTTGAGCAGTTCGCGGTCACACAGAACGCCGCTACCGAGCGCCCGTTCGTCAACGAGTATGACGAGGAGTTTGAGCCCGGCATTTACGTGGACATCGTCAGCGGCGAGCCGCTGTTCTCGTCGCGAGACAAGTTCGATTCCGGCTGCGGCTGGCCCGCGTTCTCCCGCCCGATTGCCGGTGACTTGCTGACCGAGCATGAGGACCACCGCATTCCGGGCCGCGACCGCATCGAAGTGCGCACGTCGGACACACAGATTCACTTGGGCCACGTGTTCACCGACGGCCCGGCCGACCGCGGCGGCCTGCGCTACTGCATGAATTCCGCCGCCCTGCGCTTCGTGCCGCGCTCGCGCATGGCCGAGGAAGGCTACGGCGACTGGATTGCGGTTGTGGATGGGATGATCAGGCATGAGCATGGAGAATATCGCGGGCGCTCGCAAGCCCGCCAAGCGTGAGGATGAGCACACGGTCGCCGGCGAGCATCGCATGATGCGCCGCGCGTAACCGTGGCATCGCCGCCACGTTCGTGTCGCATAATTGCTGCCCGGCCACGTCATAATTCGCCGTGCCGCGTGGGAGCGCTGTGGCGGCTACGACGAGTCGATGCGCGGCGACGCCACCGCCAGTCAAGCCTTCATGGCCCACCCCACCTACGGCGACGGCGGAATGGCCGCCGCCGTACGGTTGAGGAGCTGATGGTCAGCCGGCTAAATGCCGATAGAGCTCTGGATCGATTGGCCGGGCCAAACGCAGGACCGACAGGGTGACCTTCACACTGCCCTGTCCGGTTGCGTCAGGCTTGGTGGTGAGCTGAGGATTCTCAAACGCAGCGACGTGGCCAACGTAGTAGTACTTGCCATCGGCCTCTTCCGCCTTGCGCATGACGAATAGCGGGACGAAATGTGTGTGGTCCCAATTCGGGCCAATGCCGCTAAGCGCCCATCGGAATTCCGGAGACTGCGGAGTGCGTCCGTTCTTGCTGAAGTATTTCATTTCCTGTGTGCTCAGGAATTCATCCTCGTATTGGCTGGCCGCGTATTTCACGAAGATGGGCATGGTGTTGGTTTCCTTGTCGAGCAGGTAACCACCCACGTTTTGCGGAGTGTTTTCCTTCTTCCATCCGCACAGGCGCATGACGTCAGCCATGGAATATTTGCGCTCGTACAAGAACATGTGGTCGAAGACCTGTTGCCTGGCGGCGGCCTCGCGGAACATATCTCGGCAATTGGCCATACCGGTGCGCAAAGTGTCCGCGAAGAAGATGCGGAACGTTCGGTTCGTGGCAAGTATGTCGGCGAATCTGCTGCTCAACCGATATGCGGTGTCGCTTCCTGTGCCGGTGCTGTTCAAGGTTTCGACCAATGGCTGGTTGCCAAAACGATTGCAGTTCGGGCCGGTGAAATATGAATAATCGAGCACGCTGATCGCAGAGTCGAATTGCGCGTCTGAACCATCGGCCAGCGGGAATTCAGTACGAATCGCATCGAGCAGTTCGCTGCGGCCGATTGACGAGCCCGCACTCCAATGCTGAGGTACGTCGTCGTCGAGCCGTTCGCTGACGAAATGGCATAGCTGAGCAAGAATGACCAATTCGTGCGGTCGCAATCCGGGCAGCAGCAGCTCCGCTGCCATCTTGAGTATCGCGTCTTCAACGTCGGTCACCGGCTCCAACTGATCCTCAAATGTCGCTTCATGATGTTTGCCTTTGCCCAGGCTTTTTTCACGGGAACGCACGAAATCAAGATAGTTGCTGCGCTTCGATGCGATGGTATACGGCAGTGAGGGGTCGTAGTTATAGATGTCCGTAAGCATGGGGATGCGGCCCAGCTCGTAACGGACTTGGCGATACTGTTCGGACAGCTTTTTCATGTCGGACCAGTCGGCGGTGTCCAAAGACTTAAGGATGCGCTCCTTGGCGATCGGGTCGAAACTGATGGACGACAGGCCGATTGACTTTCGCTGCAGGTTCTTGCGAGCCCTGTCGCGGTCGCCAGTGTTGCCGTATAACGCCACCGGAATCAGATAGTTGTTGTTGTAATTGCCGATGAAATCGATAACCACAACGCTTTCTTTGTGAGGGAATTTGCGCAGTCCGCGCCCGAGCTGCTGCGTGAAGATAATGCTGGATTCGGTGCTGCGCAACATGACGATTTGGTTGACGGCGGGAATATCGACTCCCTCATTGAACATATCGACAGTGAAGAGATAGTCGAGTTCGCCTTCAGTGAGCTTGCGGACGTATTCGTCTCGCTGCGCTTGGGACACGGGCCTGCCGTCATCGTCCGTGCTGGTAACGGCAGCGGTGCGATAGGGGCGTTCATCTTGTTGATTCCACTGCTGGTTAAACAGCTGGGACAGCTTATGGGCTTCCTCCTGTCGGCTGCAGAACACGAGTCCGGTGACCGGAATGTTGAACTGCCCATATTCCTGCAACTTGTCAATGATGTAGCGGACTCGCTTTTCGGTGGCAAGCTGCTCGATCTCGTACTTGAGCTGTTTCGAGTCCTTCGCATCAAGACCCTTGGAGACATCGAGACGATGGGCGATTCCATTCGGATCGTCGTCGGAGCCAAGGTATTCCGCAACGCCGTAGTAGTGGAATGGACAGAGCATGTTCTCGTCCAACGCCTTTTGCAAGCGAATTTCGTACGCGATGTTATGCCCGAATAGCTCGAAGATGTTGATGCCGTCGGTGCGCTCTGGCGTGGCGGTCATGCCGAGCATGAAGTCGGCATCTTTGAAATGATTGATGACGCGCTGATATCCTTCGGCTCCAGCGTGATGAACTTCGTCAACCAGAACGTAGTCGAATTCATCGGATTTGAATTGCGCCAAAACCTCCGGCTGCCGCATCGTCTGTACCGTGGCGAATACGTAGCGGCGGTCCTGTTGCTTGCTGGTGCCTGAATACAATCCCAATTCGGATTCATCACAGCCGAGCACCTTTTGGTAAGAGTTCATTGCGGTTTGAAGAATCATCTGCTGTTGGGCGATGTACAGCATGCGCTTCGGCTGGCATTCGCGTACGTCGAATGCGGAAAGGTACGTCTTTCCGGTGCCGGTGGCCGACACGATAATTGCGCGGTGCTCGCCTTGTTCACGAAGTTTCTTGAGATTCGCCAACGCCTCCTGTTGCATGGCGTTTGGCTGAATGTCATGCCCCTCAAACGACTGCAGAATCTCATGACGCGGTGGGGCGTATTTCTTGAAATCTTCCTCATACTGTTTGATCCACTCTTCGGTCAGCGGAACGGAATCGGCCACCTGTGAGTCGATTTCATCCTGGAACTGCCCGACCAGCTCTCCATCCGCCAGCGATGAGACTTTGAGATTCCATTCGCGTTGCGTGGTCAATGCGGCTCCAGTGAGATTGGAACTGCCAACGTACAGGTCGTAATAGGGCGTACCGTCTTTCATGCGGCGAGAAAAGATATATCCCTTTGGATGGAATGGCTGTCCTTGAGCCATTGCGGCCACTGAGGCATTGCGGGAGCCTTCCCACACGCGAACGTCAACACCAGTGGTGTTCTGAAGATGCAGCAGCTCCCAGAATGCCCTGGGATCGTTGAAATGATTTTTCGTTGAGGTAATCAGTGTGCCCGCTCGGGTTGCTGTTTCATGGTGACTTCTGAAGTCTTCAAATAAGCTGAGCACGGCCTCAGCCGAGACGAATGCGACAGAAATGTCGAAGGAATCGCTAGTAGCCAAGGAATTGCCGATTTCCTCGCGCATGGTCAATCCACCGGGGCGATTTGCGATGAGGGTCGGCTTATATTCGCCGGGAGCATCTGAGCGCGGCTCGATCAGACCTGAGATGACATCTTCGAGGATTGAGGGTGTCGGGCCAGGATCACTATGTTGCGTGTTGGCCGGAGAGCTTGAGGTGCTGGCCAGATTGATAGACATGTTGTCTTGTTCCCTTGCGATTCGAATTGTTTGTTGATGACTGCATGACTGCATGGCTGCGCTATGGCGCATTCATCGGAGCGTCAGCTGTTTGCTGGCGATAATCGCGACTGCTTCGCGATCTACCGGAGCCCAGTTCAATGTCGGCATATCGGCAGGATTCAGCCATCGGATATCAGTATGCTCGGTGAGATGCGGTGTGCCGGCGATGAGGTGACAGACGAATGTAGTGAGCCGTACGGTCCCAAAGTCGTAGGCGTATTCGCTGGTGCACACTTCTTCCGCGACTTCAACTTCGCATAACAGCTCTTCTTCGATTTCGCGGTGTAAAGCCTGCCGCGCTGTTTCATGAGGTTCGATTTTGCCGCCGGGGAATTCCCAGTATCCGGCCAACGACTTCCCCGGACCGCGTTGTGCACATAGTACGGTGCCGTTGGTGACGATTGCGGCTCCCACGACGTTAATGATTTTGCGTTCCGGATCCATGAACAACCAGGATACAACGCTTCAAGATCCACAAGCGATCCACGATCCTCGACAGTTTCGCAAGAACGATCCTGATTCAATCGGAACTACTGGAATCGCAGTGTTCTAGGGCATTTGTGGAACGAAAAGAAAGGCTGATCAATGGTGAATGAACGGCAGACCGATACGTGTGCGGACGTGATGTACAGGCGTGAACGGCAGAGAGGCTGTGGCGAAGCAGGGCTGGACTTCGCCCCTTTCATTCCCTCACAGGATGAAGTTGATCAGCAGATGAGCGCATTGGATGACAAGCTTGTGTCCAAGGCTCAGGAACAATACGCGAACCGAGAAATCTATCCTTTGGACGAGTGCTATCAGTTGGACGGGTCGACGTTTATCTCAGCCGAGGCGTTTGAAGAGATTCTTGGCGACGAGCAAACGCATTATATGGCTTGGAAAAACGGCTGTATTGATAAGCTGTCCATTGATTATTGGGAGATGCCGGATGTGATGGCCTATCTTGTGGAGCGCAGCATTGCGGAAGGTGACGGCGGTGAATGCTGTTATACGGATGCTCAGCCGATTGATTATGCGGAAGATTGTGCGTACTCGCCCAGCGAGATGTTGGAGTGCTTAGGCGCCAATTGGCAAGAGCAGGGTGTTGCCGATGATGGTTTGAGTTACGCGTTGTACGGGCACCCGAATATCAATGTCGAGAACGTGTCCGGTTCGATGATGGTCGTATCGACGGAGCAGCCTGGGCTTTCGGTGATGGTTGATTATCGCAGCGGAATTTGGGTGGTCCAGCCGTTTGCCCATGACGAGTCATTTGGGTCTGCGATTCAGTTTGGTGAGCGGCTTGCGCCCGTTGAGGCTGGCCTTTTGCGGCCCAATGTCTATCAGCATTTTTTGGAGGCGAAACATGCGTTTGATTACGCAATCGCGTGGATTGAAGATGTTGGGGAAGGCGCTCTCGACTATTGTGGTAGCCAAGAGAAGCGATCCGTTTCCGAGGTGAGATTCGGGAGCGAT
>OGRF01002232.1_pt1 | contig 11225 bp, 9 predicted proteins | sample 1553381 | NCBI WGS metagenome assembly OGRF01 (sample SAMEA2580060, study PRJEB22360) | human gut metagenome | biome: human gut; feature: human-associated habitat; material: faeces | place: Denmark | collected 2008/2010
TCGGCGACCTCGATGGGGTCGAGGTCCTCGCGCTGCAGGTTTTCAATCAGCGCCAGCGCGGCGGCCTGCTCGTCGGTCACATCCTTGATGATGACCGGCACCTCGTCCAGCCCGGCCAGGCGTGCGGCACGCCAGCGGCGCTCGCCCGCAATGATGATGTACCCCGGGCCGACCTTTTTGGGCCGCACCGCAATGGGCTGCAAAAGCCCGTTCTCGGTGATGCTGTCGGCCAGCTGATTCAGCGCGTCGTCGTCAAACCGCTTGCGGGGCTGCTCGGGGTCAGGCTCGATTTCCCGCAGCGGCAGCGTTGAGTTGGACGCTTCGCTGCCGGTATCGTCGGACAGGTCGGCAAACAGGCTGTCCAGCCCCTTGCCAAGCCCGCCCATCTTCTTTTTGGCCATCGGCGTCCCTCCTTATCGTTCGTTGTTTGCCAAAAATTCCCGCGCCAATTCCATGTACGCCTCGCTGCCCCTGCCGTTCGGCTCATAGAAGTTGATCGGCATACCGAAGCTCGGGGCCTCGCTCAGGCGCACGGTGCGCGGAATGACGGCGCGGTAGACCTTGTCGCCAAAGTACTTTTTGACCTGTGCGACGACCTGCATCGTCAGGTTGAGCCGCCCGGAGTACATCGTGAACAGCACGCCCTCGATGTCTAAGTACCGGTTGTACTTTTTGCGCACGGTTTTCAGGGTCGCCATCAGCTCGCTCAGGCCCTCGAGCGCGAAGAACTCGCACTGCATCGGGATGATGACGGTGTCCGCCGCGCAGAGCGCGTTGACGGTCAAAAGGTCGAGCGACGGCGCACAGTCGATGAAGATATAGTCGTACAGCGGCACGACGGGGGCCAGCACGGTGCGCAGGCGCATTTCCCGCCGCGGTACCGACACAAGCTCGATGGGCGCGCCCGCCAGCTGGGTGTTGGACGGCAGCACATCGGCGTTGTACTCGCTCTTGATGATGGCCTCGCGGACGTCATCATCGTCGATCAGGCAGGTGTAGGTGTCGGCCTCCACCTTGTTTTTGGAGATGCCATACGCCGATGTGGTGTTGCCCTGCGGGTCCAGATCGACGATGAGGACCTTTTTGCCGAGTGCCGCCACACAGGCGCTCAGGTTGACGGCGGTGGTGGTTTTGCCAACGCCGCCCTTCTGGTTCGCAATTGCTACAATTTTTGCCACGCACAATTCTTCCTTCCGGGAAAATTTAATTGTTCCATGTGGAACATTCGCAGTCATGCCCGCCGGTTTCCCGTCCATACAGGCACCTTAACACCTAGTATAGCACATCCAAATCGGTTTTTGAACCATCTGAAGCTTTTTTCCGCTGGATTTTTAACTTTTAGAGGTGGGAAAATCAAAAAATGCACGGTTTCGGGAGACAAAACAAACGATTTTGAATGAGCGCCGGGAAGCTGGCTAGCCCTCTCAGTCAAGCCCTGTCGGGCTTGCCACCTCCCTCATAAGGGAGGCTTTGGCAGTACGGTAAAGTTTCTGGGCAGACCACAAAGCTTGCGGTTTCGCCAGAGGCTCCCTCTTTGAGGGAACTGTCGCGCAGCGACTGAGGGGCTTCCAATCGGCGGAACACAAAAAATCCTTTAGCGAAGCGACTTGGATTTTTTGTATGGAGCCCAACAGCTTTGGGGTCTGAAAGGGGCGAGCAGCCCCTTTCTCGTTGCGGGGTGGGTGGAGTCCAGAGGCAGGGAGGGGGGACTCGAAACACCCCTCCCTGCCTCTGGCCCAGCGGAGCGTCCCCGGCGGCGATGATTTTTATAAAAGCTATGAAGCCTGTCCCACGCGACTGCTCTCTGCACAAGAAGCAACTTTTTCTGTGAAAAAGCAAACAAGCCAGCTCCGCAGGGCTGGCTTATTTGCAATAAAAAATAATTTTCCGCTAAAAATGCCCAGAGTGAAACGGAGGGCATTTAAATGGTTAGGCCTGCGATAGCACAGACAAAAAGAAAAAGCGGTGACTCGTGCAGGTTGAGTCATCGCTTTTCTTGCCCCTTGTGGGGCAGGCAGGGTAAATGATAAGAAGGTAAATGAAGAAAATAGCAATTTTAAGAACAAAGGTTTTGTGCTGAGCGAAGAACCGCTCGTAGAAGTTCATGTATCCAACGTGATGCCTTTGTTGGATACAACATACCACTTTTTTGGAAGAATTACAAGCCCTTTTTTCGATTTTTCACCAATAAACGTGCGAAAAATCGCATTTTTGGAGAAACGCACAAATTCAACGAGAAGTTCCCGGCAAACTGACGAACAAGCATAAAAATGAGCAGGTGCGGCCCGGAACGGCGGCAAAAAAGACGCAGAATGCGACAGTTCTTTACAAGAACCGGTCCGTGTGCTAAGATGAATACATTCAATGGAGAGTCTGCCCTGCGAAGGGTGGGCGTATGTGTCCGAGCGGGATGGCCCGGCACGGGGAAAGGAGCATATCAATGGAAAATCAGGCGGTGAGCGGAACAAAAAAGCCGCTCTTCGGAGGGCGGAAGCCGCTGTTCACACAAAAGGAACTGCTGCTGCTGACCGGCCCGCTGCTGGTGGAGCAGCTGCTGGAAGTGACCGTGGGTATGGCCGATACCATGATGGTGTCCCGCTGCGGCGAAGCGGCCATTTCCGGTGTCAGCCTTGTGGATATGATCAACAACCTCATCATCGTGCTGTTTGCGGCGCTGGCCACTGGCGGCGCAGTGGTGGTAAGCCAGTTTTTGGGTGCGCGGGAGCAGAAGGAGGCCGATGCAAGCTCTGGCCAGCTGCTTTTGCTCAGCGGCGTATTCGGTTTGCTGGTGGGGGCATTCTGTTTTGTTTTTGCAAGGCCGATGATCCGGCTGTTCTACGGCGCCATCGAGGCCGATGTGCTGGATGCCAGCGTGCTGTACCTGCGCATCATCGCCATCAGTTATCCGTTTCTGGCACTGTATAACGGCGGTGCGGCACTGTTCCGCAGCATGGGCAACTCCAAGATCTCCATGCAGATCAGCTTTTTGATGAACGTGATCAACATTGTGGGCAATGCAGTGTGCATCTTCGGATTTAAAATGGGCGTAGACGGTGTTGCATGGCCCAGCGTGCTGTCCCGTGTGGTGGCAGCGGCCCTTATCCTGCGCAAGTGCTATCAGAAGGGCAATGCCATCACGGTGCCCAAGACCACCCGGCTGGATGCAAAGATGACAAAGCGCATTCTGGGCATCGGCATTCCGTCCGCCTTTGAGAACAGCCTGTTCGAGGCCGGACGCATTCTGGTGGTGAGCATGATCTCCACCTTCGGCACAGTGCAGATCGCAGCAAACGCCGTGGCAAACAATCTGGACGGCATGGGCGTGATCCCCGGCAAGGCACTGAGCCTTGCTATGATCACGGTGGTGGGCCGCTGCATCGGTGCGCGGGACGACGAGCAGGCTGTTTATTATACCCGCAAGCTGACGGTGTGGTCTTACATCGCAATGAGTCTTTCCAACGGTGCCATCCTGCTGTTTTTGCACAAGCTCATCGGCATCTACGCGCTGTCCGGTGAGACGATGGTGCTTTCTGAGCTGCTGGTACGTATCCATGCAGGCTTTGCCATCCTGCTGTGGACCCTGTCCTTCGTGCTGCCCAACGCCCTGCGTGCAGCCAACGATGTGAAGTTCACCATGATCGTGTCCATCCTGAGCATGGCGGTGTGGCGGCTGGGCTTCAGCTACCTGCTGTGCGTGCGCATGGGCTGGGGCGCTGTGGGCGTGTGGATCGCAATGATCATTGACTGGGTTTGCCGCGTGACATGCTTTGTGCTCCGCTTCCGCAGCGGTGTATGGAAAACCAAATATCAGGCATAACATAAAGAGGAGTATACCTATGAAACTGATCAGCTGGAACGTCAACGGCCTGCGCGCCTGCCTGACCCATGGCTTTGCCGAGAGCTTTGCGGCTCTGGATGCCGATATCTTTTCGGTGCAGGAGACCAAGATGCAGCCCGGTCAGGCGGATTTTGCGCCGGATGGCTACACCGAGTATACCTATTCTGCCGAGAAGAAGGGCTACTCCGGCACGGCCTGCTGGTGCCGTGAGCAGCCGCTGACCGTGACCGCCGGCATCGGCATTGAGCAGCACGACCACGAGGGCCGTGTGCTCACGCTGGAATACCCGGGGTTCTGGCTGGTGAACTGCTATACCCCCAACAGTCAGGACGGGCTGAAGCGTCTGGACTACCGCATGGAGTGGGAGGATGCCTTCCGTGCCTACCTGCTGGCACTGGACGCAAAAAAGCCGGTGATCCTGTGCGGTGACCTGAATGTGGCCCATAGGGAGATCGACATCAAGAACGACAAGACCAACCACATGAGCGCAGGCTTTACCGATCAGGAGCGCGGCAAAATGACCGAACTGCTGGACGCAGGCTTTGCCGACAGCTTCCGCGTGCTGCACCCGGATGAGGTGAAGTACAGCTGGTGGAGCTACCGCTTCCACGCCCGCGAGAAGAATGCGGGCTGGCGCATCGATTACTTCATCGTGTCCCGCCGCATTGCCGATAAGATCCGCGCGGCGGAGATCCACAACGAGATCTTCGGCTCAGACCACTGCCCGGTGGAGCTGGACATTGACCTGTAACCTGTAAAAAATGCCTGCTCTCCCGGAAAGAGCAGGAAAAAGGAGACTCTATGCTCAAAAGCTATCTGCTGGTATTTTTTGTTTCCATGGTGCCGCTCATTGAACTGCGCGGAGCCATCCCCATCGGGCTTGGCATGGGCCTGCCCATCCTGCCCACCTATCTGGTGTGCGTGGTGGGCAACATGATCCCGGTGCCGTTCATCTATCTGTTTGCACGCAAATTCCTGATCTGGGGCTACCACAAGCCCCTTATCGGGCCAATCTGCAAGTTCTGCATCGTCAAAGGCGAGAAAGGCGGCCGCGCACTGGAAGCCAAGGCGGGCCGCGGCCTTGTGGTGGCGCTGCTGCTGTTCGTGGGTATCCCGCTGCCGGGCACCGGCGCGTGGACCGGGACGCTGGCGGGCTCGATCCTGGATATGAAGTTCAAGGACGTGGTCAAGGCCTGTATGGGCGGCGTGCTGCTGGCGGGCATCATCATGGGTCTGGCCAGCGCGGGCCTACTGGGTGCGCTGAGCACCCTGTTCTCGGTGGGCTGAGAAAAAAAGACTGTGTTCTGGCAAAGAACAACAATTGACAATGGCATTTTGCCGCTGAGTATGCTAAAATAAAAAGGTGTTTTGAAACCGGCGGCGCAAAGCTGCCGGACAGAAAGGAACGATAAGATCATGGATCAGGCACTGAATCAGAAAATCGACGCATATATTGCGCAAAACAAGGAACAGCTGCTGAAGGATATTGCCGCTCTGGTGGCAGTCAACAGCGTAGAGGGCACCCCGGAAGAGGGCGCACCCTATGGCGCAGGCCCCCGCGCCGCACTGGACAAGACGCTGGAGCTGGCTGCAGGCATGGGCCTTGCCACCCGCAACTGTGAAAACTACATCGGCTATGCAGAGCTGGCCGGCAAGGACCCTGAAAAGTATCTGGCGACCATCTGCCATGTGGACGTGGTGCCCGTGGGCAACGGCTGGACGGCCGACCCCTTCACCATGCGCATTCAGGACGGCTGGCTGCTGGGCCGCGGCGTTGCCGACGACAAAGGCCCCATGGTGGCTACCCTGTATGCCCTGAAGTTCCTCAAGGAGCAGGGCTATGAGCTGCGCTACCCCATCCGCGCACTGGCAGGCACCAACGAGGAGACCCACATGCAGGATGTGGACTACTACCTCAAGAACTACCCGGCTCCCGCTTTCTGCTTTACCCCGGATGCCGAGTTCCCGGTGTGCAACGGCGAGAAGGGCCTGTTCGGTGCCAAGATCGTCAGCCCGGTGTGCAACGGCGTCATCGTGGAGATCGAGGGCGGCGTGGCAAACAACGCCGTGCCCGACCGTGCAAGCGCGCTGGTCAGGACCGACATCTCTAAGCTGAAGAATGCCCCCAACATCACGCTGGAGCCGGAAGGCGACGGCGTGCGCATCCGCGGCTGGGGCAAGTCCGGCCACGCAGCCATGCCGCAGGGCACCGTGAACGCCATTGGTCTGGTGGTGAACTACCTGCTGGACAATGGCCTGTGCAATGAGACCGAGCGCGCCTATCTGGAGGCCGTGCGCAAGCTGCACGCTTCTACTGCCGGTGAGGGTCTGGGCATCAACTGCGCCGACGGCCCCTTTGGCCCGCTGACCGTGATCGGCGGCCGCATCTACATGGAAGATGGCCGCATTTTCCAGACCATGGACAGCCGCTTCCCCACCTGCACCAACGGCAAAAAGATGACCGAGCAGATCCGTGCCGCACTGGGCGATGGCGCTGAGCTGCGCGATGTGACCGCTGCCGAGCCCTTCTATATTGAAGCCGACAGCCCCGCCATTCTGGCCTGCATCAACACCTACAACGAAGTGACCGGCGAGAACGCTAAGCCCTTCACCATGGGCGGCGGCACCTATGCCCGCCACTTCCCCTATGCTGTCAGCTTCGGCCCCGAGCACACCGACATTGAGATCCCGTCCTTTGCGGGCCCGATGCACGGCGCGAACGAGGCCGCTCCCATCGACAAGCTGCTGGAAGCCCTGAAAATTTATATCATCGCTCTGCTGCGGCTGGAGGAGATCGACTTTTGAGCCGGGTGCGCGTCTTAGTCATTGACGGGCAGGGCGGCGGTCTTGGCCGTCAGCTGACGGCGGCGCTTGCCGCCGGATGCCCGGACATCGAGCTGACCGCCGTAGGAACCAACAGCATCGCGGCTTCGGCCATGCTCAAGGCGGGGACGGTCCGCGCCGCCACCGGCGAGAACGCCGTGGTCGTGAACTGCCGCACCGCGGATATCATCGTGGGGCCCATCGGCATTGTGATCGCTGACGCGCTGCTGGGCGAGATCACCCCCGCCATGGCAGCGGCAGTCTGCCAGAGCCCCGCCCGGCGGGTGCTGGTGCCCATCAACCACTGTGAGAACATCGTGGTGGGCGTGCCCGACCAGCCCATCGGCCAGCTGGTGGCGGCAGCGGCACAAAAGGTCAAAGAACTGGTGGCAACTCCTTGTAAATAACAGAAAAGCAGCTGCGTTCCGTGTGTGCGGAGTGCAGTTGCTTTCGTTTTGCAGAAGCTTTGTGCAGTTTTTGCGGATAGTACCGCCATGCCAGCGGCTCCCCTATGAGGAAAGCTGGCACGCAAAGTGGGACCGAGAGGTTCAGCGCTGCTGTTTCTGGATGACCTCGTGGATGCTGGGGGGCACATCTCCCTGTGCGTCCTTTTCCAGCCTGCTGATGCGGCGGTCCAGCTCGGTGAGGCGCTGGGCCATGACATCCGGCAGATCCTGCTGGTCCAGATCATCGGCGGGGTTGACGGCCTTGTTGTTGATGCGCACCACCTCGGCGGGCACGCCCACGGCGGTGCAGTTGGCGGGCAGGTTGCGCAGCACAACGCTGCCTGCGCCGATGCGGGCGTTATCGCCGATATACACCGGGCCCAGCACCTTGGTGCCCGCGCCGATCAGCACATTGTTGCCCAGGGTGGGGTGGCGCTTGCCGGTGTCCTTGCCGGTGCCGCCCAGCGTCACGCCGTGGTAGATGGTGCAGTTGTCGCCGATCACGGTGGTCTCGCCGAACACGATGCCCATGCCGTGGTCGATGAACAGGCACCTGCCGATCCGGGCACCGGGGTGAATTTCGATGCCGGTCTTGTGGCGGCCATGCTGGCTGACCCAGCGGGCAAGGAAAAAGTGCCCGTGCTCATACAGCCAGTGGGCAATGCGGTGGTAGACCAGGATATGGAAGCCGGGGTACAGCAGGATGACCTCCAGCACACTGCGTGCGGCGGGGTCTTTGCGCTGGATGTTCCGTGCATCCTCCAATAAGCTCATGTGGGGAACCCTCCCTTTTTGTTCAGCCGCCTCGGTGCGGCTCTCTCTTTTTGACAGATACTATAATAACACATGCAAACTTCAATGTACAGTGCTTTGGTAGGAATTGACGGAGAAAAATCCCCCTCCGCGCAGGGATTATGGGGCGGGAAACGGGTTTTCGGTAGAGTAGCCAAAATTCCGGGAGATACAGCCAAAACCTTTTCACACAGGAATCTTACAGAAAGCATTGACACATTTTGCGTTTCTATGATAAAATATAACGAAAACAAATGCGAAGGAAAAGGAGAAGCGGACGAATGCTGTCAAAAATGAACGCTGAACTGAAAAAGCAGTTTGCAGCCGTTTTTGCGGTGGGTTCCGTGTTTCCTTTTTTCGCTTTTTGAACTTTTCCGTTTGTGGAAAAGTTCTTTTTTTTGCCTGTCCGCGGGCTGCAATGCCCGCATCCGCCCATCCGAAATACGAACAGGGAGGTAAAAGAATATGCTGCTCATCAACGCTGTAAACGCTGCGGGCCGCCCGGTGGAGCTTTTCGTGAAAGACGGAAAGATCGCCGCCGTGGGTCAGGATCTTTCCGCACTGGCCGGGGAGGGGGAGACTGTCCTCGATGCAGGCGGTCTGACCGTGCTGCCTGCCTTTGTGGACCTGCACTGCCACTGGCGCACCCCGGGCTTTGAATATAAGGAGGACATTGCCACCGGAAGCATGGCTGCGGCCGCAGGCGGCTACACCTTTGTCAACCTGATGCCCAACACAAAGCCGGTCTGCTCCTCTGCCGCACAGGCAGCCATGGTGGAGCAGAAGGCCGCCGAGGTGGGCCTGTGCGATGTGAACCAGACCGTTTCCATCACCGAGAACTTTGACGGCAAGACCATCGACCACCTCAAGACCCTGCCCGCCAGCGTGAAGTTCATCACCGAGGATGGCCACGGTGTGCAGGACAACGCCACCATGGCCCGGGCCTTTGCCATCTGCACCCAGCGGGACTTCACCGTGATGAGCCACGCCGAGGATATGGAGATCAGCCCCTGGGATTACCGGCTGGCTGAAGACCTGGAGACCGTGCGCAACTGCTGGCTGAGCGAGTACTACCAGACCAGGCTGCACATGTGCCATGTTTCCACCCGGGGCGCGCTGGAGGCCATCCAGATGGCCAAGCTGCGCGGCGCACCCGTGACCTGCGAGGTGACCCCGCATCACCTGTGGTTCAACAATGAGACCTGCGATTACCGGGTCAACCCGCCCATCCGCACTGCGGATGATGTGCAGGCGCTCATTGATGGCATTCGTTCCGGTGTGGTGGATGCCATTGCCACCGACCACGCTCCCCACTCCGAGGAAGACAAGCTGAAGGGCATGGCCGGTATGGTGGGCAGCGAGACCGCCTTTGGGGTCTGCTACACCAAGCTCTGCAGGGAAGAGGGCCTGCCGCTGGAACTGCTGGTGCACCTGATGAGCACCCGCCCGGCAGAGATCCTGGGCCTTGCCAAGGGCCAGCTGGAGCCCGGCTACGATGCAGACTTCGTGCTGGTGGATCTCGACACCCCCTACACCGTGGACAAAGAAAAGCTGCACTCCAAGAGCCATAACTGCCCCTTTGATGGTGCACAGCTCTACGGCAGGGTCTATGCCACCATCAAGGGCGGCAAGCTGACCTATCAGGCTGAGGAGTAAAAGTCAGAACGTATCACTTCACCTCTTTGCCAAGGGCTCCCCTACTAGGGGAGCTGGCAGCGCGTCAGCGCTGACTGAGAGGTTTAATTCGTAATAAGAGAGTATGGAGGAACCCGACAATGACAAACATGGACAAGCTTTACGAAGCAGTTGCAGCCCGCGGCCCGGTGTGTGTGGGCCTGGACACTGATTTCAGCTACCTGCCCGCTGACTTTGTGGACACCACCCTGACCAAGGGGGAGAACATCGTCCGCTTCAACAAGAAGCTCATCGATGCCACCAAGGCTGTGGCAGGCTGCTACAAGGTGCAGATCGCATACTACGAGTCCCTGGGTCTGGAGGGCATGAAGGCCTACGCCGAGACCCTGGCCGCTGTCCGCGAGGCTGGTATCCCTGTCATCGCCGATATCAAGCGCGGCGATATCGCCAAGACCGCCGAGATGTACGCCATGGGCCACTTCACCGGCGATTTCGAGTCTGATTTCGTCACCCTGGCCCCCTACATGGGTCTGGATTCCATCAGCCCCTACCTGCCCTATGCCGAAAAGCAGGGCAAGGGCATGTTCGTCCTCTGCCGCACCTCCAACGGCGGTGCCAAGGACTTTGAGTATGAGAAGCTGGCAGACGGCCGCCACGTCTACGATCTGGTGGGCGACAAGCTGAACGCTCTGGGCAAGGACTACATGGGCGAGCACGGCTACTCCTCCATCGGTCTGGTCATCGGCGGCACCCACATCGAGGAGGCTACCGAGATCCGCGCCAAGTATCAGGACAGCTTCTTCCTCATCCCCGGCTACGGCGCACAGGGCGGCAAGGCGGAGGATATTGCTCAGTACCTGACCAAGGGCAACGGCGGCGTGGTCAACTCCAGCCGCGGCATCCTGCTGGCCTACAAGAAGCAGCCCGGCGTGGCCTTTGATGAGGCCGCTTACAACGAGTGTGTGAACATGAAGGAGGCCATTGCTCATGCGTGCAGCCTGCTGTGAAGCCACCGTTCTGAGCCATGAGAGCATCCTGCCGGACATCCGGCTCCTGCGTGCCCTCTGGCCTGACCGGGAGCATGCCCCCCACGCCGGGCAGTTCTTTACCCTGCGTGCCTGGGGTGCCGATGAGGCCCCCTTCCTGTCCCGCCCCATCAGCGTGCACAAGTGGGAGCCTGAGACCCAGACCATTGAGTTCCTGTATCAGGTCATCGGCGAGGGCACTCACAAAATTGCCCAGCTGAAGACCGGCGATACCTTCCAGCTGACCGGCCCCATGGGCAACGGCTTTGATATCCCGGCCCTGGCCGAACAATACCATAAGATCGCCGTGGTGGGCGGCGGCATTGGCACCGCCCCCATGTATCAGGTCACCCGGGAACTGGCAGCTGCCGGTGTTAAGCCGGACGTGTTCTTCGGCTTCCGGGATACCCCTTACTGCATGGAGGAGTACCGCTCCATCGCAAATGTGGTAAAGGTCTCCACCGATACCGGCGCGGTGGGCTTCCACGGCTTTGTGACCCAGCTGTATGACCCGGCAGATTACGATGCCGTGCTGATCTGCGGCCCCACCGTGATGATGAAAAACGCCGCCCGGATGTGTGCCGAAAAGGGCACCCCCTGCTTCGTGAGCCTGGAAAAGAAGATGGCCTGCGGCATTGGTGCCTGCCTTGGCTGCACCTGCGAGAC
>OGRF01002245.1_pt1 | contig 11186 bp, 8 predicted proteins | sample 1553381 | NCBI WGS metagenome assembly OGRF01 (sample SAMEA2580060, study PRJEB22360) | human gut metagenome | biome: human gut; feature: human-associated habitat; material: faeces | place: Denmark | collected 2008/2010
TTTTCTTTGCCGTATTACGTTCTTACCTTGTTCTTAAGTAATTCAAAGATTATTATATATAATCTACCTCGTATTATAGAGTCATAGTTTAAATTTTGATTTTTTCTTAATTTTAAGCTATGCTGTTTTAGATACTGTGGATTAGTTCTAATCCCCTACTACCAAGATATTTTTAATAAGGCTCTAACCACAGTCTCTTTGCTCATTTGTTAATCAATTAGATACCGCATGACGGTTTATATAGAACGAGATTACAATCGCAGAGAGTACCCGTGGTTCTAAAACAGTATCAATTCTATTTCTAAAGAGGTGTTTTTCCGTGATTTTAGTCGGTATTGACGTAGCCAAAGATAAGCATGACTGCTTTATCATGAATTCTGATGGAGAAATTCTTGTTAAAGCGTTTACTTTTTCTAATAACCTCGAAGGTTTTAACTTTCTTTACGAGAAAATTCGTTCTGTAACTAAACCTAAAGATAAAATAAAAGTATGGCTCGAAGCTACTGGACATTACAGCTATAACCTTCTTGGATTCTTACTCAACAAAGGTTTGCCCACCTTTGTTATTAATCCACTACATACTAATCTTTTTCGTAAAAGCCTAACTCTCAGAAAGACTAAAACGGATAAAGTAGATTCCAGAACTATAGCTATGATGTTAATGTCTGATGTAGCTTTAAAGCCCTACACAGACACATCTTACCACAACGAGGAACTAAAGTCACTATCCCGTTATAGATTTACTAAGGTTCAGGAACGTTCCAAACTCAAAACTTCTGTTTCCCGTTTAGTCCAGATTCTTTTCCCAGAGCTTGAAAAGATTGTTTGTACCATTCATATGTCTTCTATTTATCACCTTTTAGAAGAATATCCCGGAGCTTCTTACATCGCTTCAGTCCATCTTACCAAGCTTACTAATCTTTTAATGAAAGCTTCGCATGGCCGTTATAACCGTGATACAGCTATCAAATTTAGGGAAGCTGCACGTAATTCCATTGGTTCAATTCTGCCAGCCAAATCTCTTGAACTTAAACATACTATTAAACTCATTCGAGAATTAACTGTTGAGATTGATGAGATAGATGCTGAAATAAAGAAAATGATGGATAGTATAGCTTCGCCTATTACTACTATTCCCGGTATCGGTTACAGCATGGGAGCTATGATTATTTCTGAAATAGGCGATTTCAGCCGTTTTTCTTCTCCGGATAAAATATTAGCTTATGCTGGTTTATCTCCATCTACTTACCAATCCGGACAGCTTAATAACTGTTATTCGCACATGGAGAAACGCGGTTCACGGTATTTAAGATATGCTTTGTTTACCGTTGCCCAGAAAGTATGTATTTGGGATAATACCTTTGCAGAATACTTATCTAAGAAAAGAGCAGAAGGAAAACACTATTATGTAGCCATATCTCATGCAGTTAAAAAGCTCGTAAGAGTTATATTCCATTTAGAAAGAACAGGACAGGCTTATTTAAAAGCCGCATAAAAATAGAATAATTGAATACTTTTTTTGAGAGCACCGGTAACGATGCTCTATTTGTCATGCAATTTTTAGGCTAACTGCGAAAAATTAAGAATTATTCATATTCTTTTAAATATAGCTAATTTATATCTTGACTTTTTATAGTTAGTCTTGTTCCAAATACTACTAACGTACGTAAGCAGTAAAACCTGACAGTCTTGTGAAAAAGTATTTAGCGATATGCGCGCTTGTTGTGCAGGAATCATCCACATTGAGGAAGAAAAAACACTTCTTGATGCAAATAGAACTGAGCACAAAGTTCTTAATGAAAATGTCCTAATTGAAATTGGGGCGGCTATCGCTATTTATGGTAATAAAATAATTTTACTATGCCATAAAGGAATTTCTCTCCCTTCAAATTTGCAAGGACTTTATCGTTGTGAGTATGATGGAAATAAGCTGGATTATGATGCTACTATAAAATTGCTTAAAACATTTAATAGCTTTAAAAAGTGACTGTCAAAAATTTTAAAGATATTGCTACACAATAAAAACGCTATTTTAAGTATATGAGTATAAAATCAAAACCGCCGGCTCAGCCGGCGGTTTGCAGTCTGCCGAAAAAGGTCGCCGAAAGGCGGCTTTTTTGTTATCATAGATAAGGGTGAAGAAAATGTTAGTAAAAGAAACCATGGAAAGAAACATCTTTGAATTTGTAGATATAGAAAGTTTAGTACCTAAAAACCATATCTTGAGAAAAATAGACACAGCCATAGCTTTCAGTAAAATATATGAAATTGTCGGTAATCTGTACTGTCAGGATAACGGCAGACCCGGCATCGACCCTGTCATCCTCTTTAAAATAGTTTTAATCCAACACATTTTCGGTATCCCATCCCTGCGCCGTACATTAGAAGAAGTAAACCTCAACATAGCTTACCGCTGGTTCATCGGCTACAGCCTTAATAAACAGGTACCGCACTTCTCTACCGTAAGTTTCAACTTTAAACACAGGTTTACAATAGAAGTAGTAGAACAGGTATTTAACTGGATATTACAGGAAGCAGCAACAGCAGGTTTCATTGACACAAAAGCAATTTTTATCGACGGCACGCATATCAAAGCCAATGCTAATATAAAAAAGACAGCAAAGAAAACAGTAGAAATAACTGCCAAAAGATATACCAAAGAATTACTGAAAGAAATTAACGAAATAAGGGAAGAAGAGAACAAAAAGCCCTTTGGTGGAAATAACGGCAGCGGAAAGACCAAAGAAATACTTACGTCAACAACAGACCCGGAAAGCGGAATCTTCCATAAGGGAGAACATAAAAAATGTTTTGCCTATGAAGCCCATACAGCCTGCACAGAGAAGAACTTTATAATAGCAGTAGAAGTAACACCCGGTAATATCCACGACAGCATAGCATTTGACGGATTGTACGATGAAATAAACAGAAAATACCCTGAACACGAAACAATAGTAGCAGACAGCGCCTACAAAACACCGGCTATCTGCAAAAGGATATTTGAAAACGGGAAAGTACTGTCAACGGCATATAAAAGGCCGATGGGAAAGAAAGGGTATTTCAAGCCCCACGAATATGTATATGACGAATACTATGACTGCGTAATATGTCCTGAAGGGGGAATATTAGAATACAGGACAACGAACAGGGACGGATACAGAGAATATAAGAACAGTAAAGCAGAATGCCGTAACTGCCCTGTAAGGGAAAAGTGTACAGCAGGCAAAAGTTTAGAAAAGAGGGTATTAAGGCATATCTGGAGCGGATGGGTAGAAAAAGCGGAAGAAGCCAGATATATACCGAAATACAAAGAGTTGTATAACAAGCGGAAAGAAACGATAGAACGCATCTTTGCAGATGCAAAAGAAAAATATGGTATGCGGTATACGCAGTATAAAGGCTTAACACAAGTAACAAAATGGGTTAAGCTTAAATTTGCTGCAATGAATTTAAAGAAGATGGCAATGTGGAAATGGGATAATGGCAAAGGAGGAAAAAACAGCTTTTATTTTTGGCTTATTTTAAGAACTTCAGCAGAAAAATTTACGATAAAGATAGGAAAAGACAGCTTCAGCTTTTGCTGAAACTGTCTTTTTCGACAGACTGAAAACCGCCGGCTCAGCCGGCGGTTTGTTCGCCGCTCGAAGCAGCTGATACAGCTGCATCTCAAGATGCCTGATTTTTATTCGCCAGCTGCAATTATTTTTACTCACTGCCCCTCATACGGGGCTTTTTTATTGCTTCTTTCCTACTGGCTCACCCGTAAACGGGTCTATATACTCCTTCATATTCATTTTGTCTGCCATTATATCTTCTGTTATTTGTTTTTTTTATATACTCCTCTATTTTCTTTGTGTTTTTCCCTACTGTATCTACAAAATATCCTCTGCACCAAAAATGCCTGTTCCCATACTTATACTTCAAATTTGCATGTCTGTCGAATATCATTAGTGAACTTTTTCCCTTGAGGTATCCTACTATCTGCAACACGCTGTATTTGGGCGGTATTTTTACCAGCATATGTACATGGTCTATGCAGCATTCTGCTTCTATTATTTCTATTTCTTTTCTTTCGCAGAGCATTCTTAATATTCTTCCTATATCCCGCCTTAATGCTCCATATATTTCCCTTCTCCTATACTTCGGTGCAAATACTATATGAAATTTGCAATTCCAAGATGTGTGTGCTAAACTTTCTTTATTATTCATAAAAAATTCCTCCAATTCTTTCCTTAATGCAGCTGACGAACTACATTATTGTACCATTGGAGGAATTTTTCTTTAATCTAAAGATTTTAATCTCACCAGCATAGCTGGTGGTTGTTGTTCTTTCGCTCCTTCGTCGCTCAGAACCATCGCTAAAGCGCATAATTCTTACCTTGATTTACGCGCTCTGAAAACCGCGTAAATCAAGGTAAAATCAGCCTCTACTGCGTAACTTCCATAATTGATTGAAAGCCGAAGCTGTTTATACGATTATGCTCTCTTAACTGCCTAACATCAGAGACAAGGAAAGCCGTCAATTAAACAGACAGGAAAAATAGATTGCTTACTACTGCATAGCGACCAGGGGTGGCAATATCAACATGAAATCTACCGAAAGCTATTAAAAGAAAATGGCATAATCCAAAGCATGTCAAGAAAAGGGAATTGTCTGGATAATGCCGTAATAGAGAATTTCTTTGGGCTGCTGAAACCAGAATTATTCTATTTTGAGAAGTTTAAGTCAATAGAAGATTTTAGAGAGAAGTTAGACGAATATATAGATTATTACAATAACCGGAAAATAAAGGTAAAATTAAAAGGACTCAGCCCGGTAGAATACCGGACCAAGTCCTTACGTACAGCTTAATTATTTTGTCCAACTTTTTGGGTGCATATCAGAATTTAAAATTTACTGTTTTTAACTTTTAAATCCTTCGCTTGCGCGGATATTATCAGAACGTCATTTCCGCTCCGACGCGCCACATACGGCCGGAATAAGCCATATCATCCGGAGCAGTATCAAACACGTTATCTATACCTACATAAGCACGGTATTTATCGCCCCAACGTTTGTTGATAACAAAATTAAAGGTATTGAAGCTGCCATTTTTTTCATCGCCGCTAATTTCCTGATATTTATAATCAGAATACCATTTATTCCATGCCATTACACTCCATTCCTGTTTAACAGGTTCAACCCATTCCAGTTTAAGAGTATAAGTATTACGTGCGCTCCAGTCCAGTCTGGTATTATACTCTTTATCTATTGCATCAAGATAAGCATAATTACCAACTAATGCAAAACCATTTCCAAGCGGTTTTTTCACTTCAAATTCTACGCCTTCGGTAGATGTTTCATTAATGTTTACATACTGGTAAATTCCCGGTCTGATTAACCTTTGAGAAATTGCATCTTCTTTTTCATTTTTAAAATAAGTTAATTTGGTTTCGGTATCGCCGAATTCCTGTTCATAACTGATTTCATATCCTTTGGATGTTTCAGGTTTCAAATCCGGGTTGGCTATTAATTGCCCCATGCCCATCATACTTGATTCACTGTACAACTCCTTAATGGACGGGGCTCTGTAACCTTCACCATAATTAAGTTTAATTCTCTGATTATCAGTAAAGCTGTACGTTGTGCCAATATTAGGCGTTGTTTCACTTCCGTAAGTGTCATGGTGATTATAACGGACAGAAGGAATTACCAGCAGTTTTTCTCCAACTTTTAATTCATCCTGTACATAAACAGCATATTCCGTAGTATCTTTAGTAATATCACTGGCATCCTGGTCATGTCTGAGTATTTCGGCACCTACGGTAAGCCTGTTATTATCATCCAGTTTTATAGAATCACGTACATCGGCACTCCAGAATTTATATTCATCATCTTTAGAAGTTTGGCCTTTTTTCAAAATACCGTAAGTAAAGTTTGCGCTGTAATTACTATTTTCATTATTTCCGGTATAAGTTAATGCCGCAGTCTTTTTATCAACTCTTCTGTTTTTATAACTTCCCATCATATTATATGCCTGGTCATCATTTTCATAGTCAAGATATAAATTAAGTTTGTTGTTTTCGTCCATTTCATAATCAACATCCAAACTATAAAATTGTTTCGGTCCATAAAAATTGCTCATTGATGCTCCATCCCATTGATTAAAACGCACTTTGGTAAAATTAGCATCAAAAGTTGCACTTAACTTCCCATCTTTACCGGTATCAAAATGATAATAATTGCTCATTTCTCGGTCGCTTGTAGTTACACCTACGGTAATTGATTGTTGTTCAGGTTTTCTTGTAATGATATTAATTACACCTGCCTGCGCATCACTGCCATACAAAGCGCCAGCAGGGCCGCGTACAATTTCAATACGTTCAATATTATTAACATTAATTCTGCTTAAAACGTAGTTGTTACCACCAGCAGATGATAATGATCCTTCACCAGGTATTCTGCGGCCATTGAGTAAAACAAGCACATCGTTTGTTCCGCTGCCTCGAATAGAAATAAAACCATCCATTGTTCTTGCTTCAGGAACTTCAACGCTGGATGCAAGCCTTAATGCTTCACGTGCATTGGAAGCACCGATATTCTGTATTTCTTCTTTAGTAATTATTTCAACGCTTTGCGGTACTTCTTTGGTTGTAAGTTCCGTTCTTGTCGCAGTTACGACATATTCATCACCCTGATAAGAATCAAGGTTTTCGGAATGTTCTGCCGCATTGGCAACTGCGCCTGCAAAAACAGAACCGGCCGCACACAAAGTTACGGCAATATTTAAAAATCTGCTGGGTTTATTTTTCATTTGCTTTCTACCTCTTTGTTAACTCTTTCAAAATAAATTAAATATTCCCCATCGGTTTTATCATCAGCATAGTTTTTCATATAATCTTTATCTGCAGGCATATCCTTGGGCGATATTACTGCTACCGCCAGATCTGGATTAAGTTTTTCAAGTTTTTCAACCGTACCTAAATGCCCGTCCGAATGGAAGCAGCCGTTAACATGGAAAATTACGCTGTCATGTTTGGCAGCAAGATAATAAAAAATGCTTTCCGCCATTTTGTCATCTTTAATACATTGTGCAGCAAAAACCTGATTAAATTTTTCCTGCGATATTTTCATTACCTCGCCGCCGCGTGTCATATAATCGGCAAATTTTTCTTTATAAGCACCTTCAGGTGCATATGTTTTATCCGGCAGATACTGCCTGTAACGCGGTTCAATATTTTCTACCGTGCCCTGCTTGGCAAGCGTTGATGCCAAAAAGCGCGGTATATTGCTGGCAATAACCGGAATTTTATGCGCTTTGGCAAATTCAATCATCGGTTTATAATCGGTAATGTAACGCGGCCACGGACGCGATGTTTTAATAAATTCTTCTTCCGTAATTTTACCGGCAAGATAATCATTTACTTTTTCCTGATTATCCTTTTCAAACATTTCCATGGATAATACCAAACGGCTGCCATATTTTTTGTACAGCTTTTTCAATACGTCATATTCTACCGAATGGAGTACATCCTGGTCATGAAATTCCCCAAAAAATATTACGTCATACGGTGTGAATGAATCTACCATTTGCTGCGCAGTAATAACTTTGTCAAGTTTGGTATCGACAATTGTTACATCACTGCTTCCAGCAGCGCCTGCATTTGCCGTACACGCCATAAGTCCTAACATAACACCTGTACATAACATTCTCTGAAACTTTTTCACAGTATCCTTCCTTTCAAAATTTAACTTAATTTGTTTATTCATTTTCTTCTTTCCCCTCATCCTCCTTTATCTATCACAAAAGCGTTAAAATTCTTAAGTTAGCTTTTGCTAACCACAATTTATTTTTTATCCCCTTCACCGCAGTAGCAAAGGGGTAAAATAACTTTGTTTATTGGGTTTTACTTTTTATCAATAAAGCTGCTGGTAATAAAGCTCTATCGTTTCCATTAAATAATCGGCACCTTTAATGCCCATAAACGGCAAATGCGTTGCCACCTGGCTGCCGTTTATAACAGGCGCGCTGATGCGCAGGCATGTATTTGTGTTATCACACTGCATTATGGATACATCATCTGCCAGCACTAATGTGTTTTGCAGACTACGGAAAATATCCAGCCGTTCTTTTTCATCGGCGTAAAATTTTACGTCCGGCACAGGGTTCATAACAGATTTTAACGCATGGCTGCAAATTTTATGCGTTACGTCAAAACCAGCTTCTTTTAAAAATTCGGCAATGCAGCAAACTGTGTCGTAATCAGCTTTTACAACTGCCTGCGGGCGTTTTTTTAAGCCGCCCATCATGGCATACATACCCAACATACCAAAGCTGCGCATTTTTTTGCCAAGCTCTGCCATCAATGCTGGCGCTATGGGCTTGCCTGCCGCAGCGCTTACCTGTTGCAAAAAAGCCATTGTTTTTTTATAGCCGTAAGGCGGGCAGTAAACGTAGGGCGTGCCGAATTTTTCTTTTAAATATTCCGCCGCTTCCAGTGCTTCGCTGCAAAACACAAGGTTCAGTGATGCTGCTGCCATATTTTTAATCTGCTCAACAGTTGTATCGCAGCACAGGCAGGCAACTGGCTGCATGCCAAAGGCGTCACGCATAAGGTTCTGCACTTCCCACACATCCGATTCCATGCGGTAACGCCCCATGGACGCACCCAGAATATTATAGCTGCCGTCAATTTTATCCGATTTTTGCGGAAGGTTTTTGACAAGAAGTTTGTAAACTTCGTTCAGGCCGATGCCGTAATCGCCGCGGAAACCGCCCTGCTCGAAGCTGACGAGTTTAGCCTTTACTTCGTTTTGCATGTAGTTGCAAACGCCTTTGATATCCGTACCGATAACGGCGGAAACCGACGATGCTACAACAAAAATCACTTCCGGCTCATAGCTTGCGTCAAGTTCTTTAATGGCGTTTTCAAGCCTGGTAACGTCGCCCATTACCACATCGTCTTCGCTCATGTGCGTTGTAAACAGGCGGTTTTCAAAATCAATGCCAAGCGTACCATACAACCCCATGCTGAAATGCGTTGTCCCTGCCGGGCCGTATTCCAGCACAAGGCTGTTTTTTACGCTCAGCAGACTCCAGATTATCGCCATTCTGTCAGATGGGACGGGTAAATATCTGCATAAACTCATAATCCGGCTTCCTTTCTGTAAATTTTAGCTTCTTCTGCCGCCACAGTTATCTGCTTAAGCAGATAATTTGTTACTTCAAAGCCAAGCATGCTGCCCGCGGCGTCGCTGTGCACAATGGCGATACCTTTTTTGCGCAGGCGCGCGCCAAATTCATGCCCCATATAAAGCCATGGGTGCAGTTCATCATATACATACTGCATGGGCGCAATGTTAGCAGCCTTGCATACCAGTGGGTCTGTGTGTTTTAAAATTTCCTGCACATAGTAATCATTTTCCTCGCTGAAGCGGTTGGTTTGTATTACCTGCGGCACCATCCCAAGCGATGCCAGAAAGGCATTCATCTCAAAACAATAGTATGGTGTATTGCCATAAATATAGCTTACGCCGCCGAGGGCTTTGCCTGCCGCTGTTACAGCTTCTTTTGCTTCATTATAATAGGCGGCAATTTCTTCCGGCAACGGCACGCCGAGATATTCAAAAAGTTCTTTATAGCTTGCATAAATCTTATCAGGATAAACAAATTTATTAAAATACACATAGGGAATGCCGAAGCGGGCTTTCATCTTTTTAGCCAGCGGCAGTGCGATATCATTTACCACAATGTTTACGCGCGCGGCGGCAGCGTTTTTAATTTCATCCACGGTTGTGCCGGCAGGAAGCTGCATACCGATTTTAACACCTGCTTTAACCAACATTTTGTAAAGTTCCGTTGTTTTAAATTCGCCCATGCGTTGACCCAGCACGTTTGCGGTATCGTTCTGCGGCACTTTTTCCATCATGTCAAAGCAGGCAGTAATTGTACGTTCCAGTCCGGGCAGGTGGTCCTCGCATTTAAAATGTTCGGTATGCACTGCCATAACGGGTATGCCGTAAGCATCGCTCAGCTCAGCAGCAATGGCATCGTAGTCATCGCCGATAACCTCTACCACACAGGTAGTTACCAAAAATACACATTCAGGTTTGTATTCGGCAACAATTTCTTTAAACGCTTTATGCATTTTGGGCGTGCTGCCGAAGGTTACGTCGTGCCCGTCCAACACTACCGATACGCAGCGCCCGCCCGGACCGCCAAAACGCTCCGAATGCAGCGTCATGCTTTTGGTGTAATAGGTGCATTCATCTGTGCCTACAACTACAAGCAGCGCGCCTTTAATGCCGCCAACTGCCATAGCCGCACCCATCAGCGGGCAGTGCGTGCCGGGAAACATGGCCTGCGTAAGCTGCGGTATGTCCTTAATGCTTTCAACACTGCTCAGCGGCTTTAATTTAGCCACCAAGTCTTTTCCGTTTATAGTCATAAACTGCTCCTTTCGGTTAAACTATCTCTTTAAATGCCAGCAGCGGCTTGCTGCGTCCGGGTATTTGCAGCACATCACATTCCACGTTGTAAACCTCGCGCAGCATTTGCGGCGTTATTACTTCCAACGGACCGCCTTCACTGTATTTGCGTCCGTTTTTTATAACGATAATGCGGTCGCTTACTTCAAGCGCCTGGCTTAAATCGTGCAGCACCATTACCACGCCGATGCCGTTTTCGCTGTTCAGTTTTTTTACAAGCCGCATAGTTTCCTGCTGATGCGCTATATCAAGGTAGGTTGTAGGCTCGTCCAAAAACAGGATATCCGGCTGCTGTGCCAGTACGGTTGCAATCCACACGCGCTGTGCTTCACCACCACTGCATTCGTTGATAAACTTGTCACGCAGCGCCCATGTGCCTGTTACCTTCAGTGCCCAATCCACTACTTCTTCATCCTGCCTGCTGTTGCGTTGATACCACTTCTGGTATGGCACGCGCCCGTAACCGACAAGGTCACGCACTTTAAAATCCGGCGGTGCGTTATGCCGCTGCGGCAGCACGCCCATGCAGCGTGCCAGCACGGCAGCATTTACATTTTTCAGGTCCTCACCGTCCAGATAAACCGTGCCTTTAGTATATTTTAAGAGCCTTGTTACAGCCTTCATAACAGTTGATTTGCCGCTGCCATTAGGGCCGATAATTGTGGTAATTTCTCCGCGGCGCAGCGTAATGTCAAATTCCGGCACAACAATGCGCCCG
>OGRF01002260.1_pt1 | contig 11141 bp, 8 predicted proteins | sample 1553381 | NCBI WGS metagenome assembly OGRF01 (sample SAMEA2580060, study PRJEB22360) | human gut metagenome | biome: human gut; feature: human-associated habitat; material: faeces | place: Denmark | collected 2008/2010
GGTAGCCGTAGCGCGCGCCCGACGTGATGTTCGCCGCCACGTTGCCCGGATCCACGTACGCGACCGCCGCCACGAACGCGGGGCCGAGGATGCCGGCGAGCGCGTGGCCGTGGTGGTACGGCCGGGCGGATCGGTCATGCTGCGCAGTGATCGTCATATTCTTCGAATCCATATCGTTCTTCATATCCACGCAACGTTATAGTGCGTTTTCCGCGCAGAATTGTTACGTCTGTTACGGAAAGCTGAACAGCTGCCGAACATGCGCCGATTGTGGGGCGGACAGGCCGCGATCACGGAAGCCGCTAAACTGGTGCAGAGAACATTGCATTTCGACTCAAGGGGTTGTTCCATGGCTGTTTTCCACACTCCGATGATCACGCTTTCCGACGGCAATCTGATTCCACAGATCGGCTTGGGCGTGCTGCGTATCGACGATGAGGGCGTTACCCCCGTGGTGGAGAGCGCGCTGGAAGCCGGCTATCGTCATATCGACGGTGCCGCGGGGTACAACAACGAGGCGGGCGTCGGACGCGCGCTGAAAAACGCGGGCTTCACGCAGGGTGAGAATCGCAAGAACCTGTGGGTGACGACGAAGCTGCGCGATTCGGAACAGGGGTACGATTCCGCACGCAAGGCGTTCGACCGTCAGCTTGGCCTGCTGCAGCTCGACTACGTGGACATGTACATGCTGCATTGGCCGACCCCGTTCGACTGGCGTTCCGGCGAAACCTGGAAGGCGTTCGACGAATTCCGCGCGGAGGGCCGCGTGCGGTCGCTTGGCGTGTGCAATTTCCTGCCGGAGCATCTTGAGCGGCTGCATAAGGAGACGGGCGAGTATCCGGCCGTCGACCAGATCGAGCTGCATCCCACGTGGCAGCAGCGCGAGGTGGTGGCGTATTGTAAGGCGCATAATATCGCGGTCGAGGCGTATTCGCCGATGGCGCGTGGCGCGGATCTCAATGCCGGCGATGGTGTGATCGAACGCATCGCGCGGGCGCATGGCGTCACCGAAGCGCAGGTGATCCTGCGGTGGCACATCGAAAACGGCACGATCATCATTCCCAAGTCGGTGCATGCGGACAGGCAGAAGCAGAACCTCGACCTGTTCGGATTCGTACTCAGCCCGGCCGAGCATGCGGCCATCGATGCGCTCGACGGGCCGACGCGCGCCGGGCACGATCCGATGACGTTCACGTACGCGTGAGACTGCTTAGGGTGCGATGACAAGGCGCGGATCGCGTGACGGCACGCATTTTCGTAAGAAGCTGCTCAATGCCGACGGGCCGGTGGAACGCATACTGATCCTGCTGGTGATCGCCGTGGTGGCGGGCGTCACCATCGGCCTGCTCATGCCGAAAGCAAACCCGACCGTCGGCGAAATAACAGGCGAATACACCGCGTCCGGCAGCGCCGCGCAGACGCTGCAGCAGCTGACGGTCGACGATAATCAGCGGCACGCCGGCTACGATCGCGACCTGTTCGGCTTCCGCCAAACCGACGACGACGGCAACGGATGCGACGTGCGCGAAGACGTACTGGCGCGCGACCTGACCGACGTGCGCTACCGGCAGCATGGATGCAAAGTGGAATTGGGCACGCTGGCCGACCCGTACACCGGCAAAACAATCCACTTCGTACGCGGCGCGCGCACCTCGTCGGCGGTGCAGATCGACCATGTGGTGGCGTTGGAGAATGCCTGGCGGTCGGGCGCGAGCACGTGGGACCAAGCCAAGCGGTACCGGTTCGGCAACGATATGTACAACCTGCTCGCGGTGGACGGGCCCGCCAATCAGGAGAAGGGATCCGCGTCGGCCGCGTACTGGCTACCCACGAACGGCGCGTACCGGTGCGAGTACGTGGCCCGGCAGATCGGCGTGAAAGCCAAGTATGGGCTGAGCGTCACCACCAAGGAAAAGCGGGCGATGCTGTCCGTGCTGCATGGCTGCCCGGCGCAAAGCGTGCCGGAGCGGTGAGGCGCGTGGCAGGTGGCGGAGCGTAGGTGCGCGGTGAAGCGTAGGTGAGTGGCGGAGTCTCCCGAAATGTGTCACGATTCGAAATTTCGGCTGTTTTTTCGAATCGTGACACAAAACAAGCGACACGGGCAGTACCGGAAGAGTAGGTCCAAGGCCTGCTCTGGAAAGGGCGGAGCTGGCGCACAGATAGCGTGGGCAGTGCCGGAAGAGCGGAATCAAGGCCTGCGATGGAAGCGAGGAGGGCACTCAGGGGAGGAAGGCATGCGGAAAGCGGGAAGCACTAGGCGGCGAGAAACCAAACACGCGACACTAGGCACAGGCAGCTAGGCACAGCCAACGCGACACTAGGCACGGGTGGTGGCGCGGGCTATGACGCGGGATTGGGTGGTGATGAGCTCCGGTTCCAGCGTGCGGCTGCCGTCGATGCGGTTGATGATGCGGCTGACCGCAGTTGGCGCGATCCAGTCAAGGCAGGAATCCATGGTGGTCAGCGGCGGCTGGAAATACGCGGCTTCCTCGTTGTTGTCGAAGCCGATCACCTGCACCCGGTCGGGCACCGCGATGCCGTTCGCCGCCAAAGTGAACAGCGCGCCCAACGCGAGCTGGTCGTTGAACGCCACGATGCCATCGAAAGGAATGCCGGAGTCGACGATATGCTGCGTCATGCGCGCGCCCGAGCCGATGGTCCAATCCTGGCCTGTGTTGGGCACAAGACGCGCATCCAGTTCGACGCCTTGGTTGGCGCACGCTTCGAACACACCGCGCATGCGCAACTGTGCGTTGCCTTCCATGGCGTCGCGCAGATCGAGGATATGTTCCGGATCGGTTCGCGAGCCGATCACCGCAAGATTCGTGGCACCGTGGTCGAACAGGTATTGCGCGGCGAGACGCGCCTCCTGAACATCATCCGGGGTGACGTGGTCCGCCTTGTCGTGCGTGGATCGCGCGCCCACGCAGACCAGCGGATAATCCACGTCCAAATCCTTGGGATCGAGCTTCTCGACTTCGGAAATGGACAGGATCATGCCATCCGACACTGTGGTGTTGAAGTTCCGCAAGAGCGTGCGGGCACCCTGCGCGGATCCTTCGGCGTAGGTGGTGACGTATACGGAATAACCGTAGATGCGGGCCGCGTCGATCACCCGGTTGGCCAGTTCGGCCAAATATGGCGCGGTCAGGCTCGGCACCGCGAGCGTGATGAAGCCGGTTTTGCCGCGATTGAGGTTGCGGGCCGACACGTTGACGCGGTAGCCGAGCCGGTCGATGACGTCCTGCACTTTTTCGCGTGTGGCGTCGGCCATGCGGCCGGAATGGTTGATGACGTTCGACGCGGTTTTGAGGGAGACTCCGGCCTCTTGCGCCACTTCACGCAGTGTGACGCGTTTCCTGTCGGACTTGTCCGGCCTCGTATCGGCCATGTCTCCCCCTAACCGCATCCGTCATCGATATTCGGTTTCCGACTTTACCGCCTTACCACGAGCACGCCGTTGCGATGCACGGTGTATGAGCCGGGCTTCTTCCCCCGTTCCGTTTGGAACAGGATTACCGGTTCGCCTTCGATGCCCTGCAATTCGACCGTCTCCTTGCCGCGGGGCAGGTAGAAGTCGAAAGTGGCATCAGCGGATTCGCGCACGGTGTGCAACACGTCGGCATTATCCTGCGACGGGGCCGCGAGATATGCGCGGACCAGCTTCGTCAGATCGGCCACATCCAGATCGCAGCCGACGAAATACGCTTCGCCGGAGCCGTACGGATTGCGGGTGACCGCGGCCGTGCCGTCGAGCTCCCATTCGTCCGCTTCCTCGCCGGCGTACGTGGCGAGCACCTGCGCGTGCTCGCCGGTGACGTTCACGTCGTTCTGCCACAGGCGGGTCGTCAGACCATTGGACAGGCTGATTTCGCTGGGCTCGCCTTCGGCTTCTTCACCGAGGATGTTGAATTCTTCGGAGCGGATGCCGAGCATGTCGCGTAGGAGCCCGTTGCCGGCGCCGGGGTAGCCGCCGAGGCCGATGTGGAAGTGCTCGTCGATCAGTCCGGTCGCGTAGCCGATCACCACGCGGCCGCCGGCGGCTGCGAAGTCGGCCAGCCGCTGCGTGTCGGCGGCGCTCAGGATCAGCACGGTCGGCAGCACGACGGTCTTGTACGAGCTCCAGTCGTAGGCGAGCGGCACGATGTCGGCGCGCGAGCCCGCGTCCAGGAACGCGCGGTACCAGTCACGCACGTCATGCCAGTGGTTGAGTTTCATGCTCGGCAGGGTCTGGGAGCGGGTGGCCCATTCCGATTCGGCGCTGAAGAGGATCGCCGTGTCGGAATGCGCCAATTCGGTACCCTGCACGCCGGCGTCGGCGAGCGTGTGCAGCGATGCGCCCAGCTCGCACACTTGGCGGAACAGCTTCGTGTCCTCGCCGGCGTGCGGAACCATGGCCGAATGGAACGCTTCGGCACCGAACGCGGACGCGCGCCACTGGAAGAAGTTGATGGCGTCGGCGCCCATGGCCACATGGGCCAGGGAGTCACGCACGGTCTCGCCCTTGCGCTTGCGGGTGTTAAGCGGCTTCCACTGCACCGCCGAGGTGGAGTGTTCCATGACGTACCACGGCTTGCCGAGCGCGAGCGAATCCATGAGAGCGTCGGAGCAGGCCAGCTCGTCGAGGTGGGATTCGCCCTCGTGGAAGTAGTGGTCGTTGGATACGAAGTTCACTTCCTCGGCCCAGGCGGCGTAGTCCATGCAGCACTGGTCGGTGGAGACCATGAAGTTCGTGGTGAACGGCTTGTCGGGGCAGATTTCGGCGATCGCGTCGCGTTCGGCTTTGTAGAAGTCGAGGAGCATGTCGTTGCCGAACCGTTCGAAGTCGAGCTTCTGGCCGGGGTTGACCATCGAGTCGGCGCCCATGAACCGTGGGATGAGCACTTCGTCGAAGCCGTTCATCTCCTGGCCCCAGAAGGTGGTGCCCCACGCCTGGTTGAGCGCGCCGATGGTGCCGTACTTGCGGCGGCACCACGCGCGGAAGGCGTCGAGCGCGTTGTCGGAGTAGTCCTCGCGGTTGTTCCAACCGTATTCGTTGCCCATGTGCCATGCGGTCACATACGGGTTGGTGCCGTACCGTTCGGCGAGCTTGCGGCACAGGGTCAGCGCATATTCCTTGAATACCGGGCTGGTTGGGCTCCAGGATTGGCGCGAGCCGGCGTTGACGGGGTGGCCGTACTTGTCACGCGGAAGGACCTCCGGGTGGCTTTCGTACAGCCACAGCGGCGCGGTCGCCGTCGCGGAGGCCAGGTCGACCGCGATGCCGGCATTGCCGAGTTTGTCGATGATGCGGTCGAGCCAGCCGAAATCCCAACGATCCTCGGTGGGTTGGATGCGATCCCAGCTGAAGATGGCGAGGGCCACGGTGTTGACGCCGGCCTGCTTCATCAGGCGGATGTCGTCGTCCCAGATGTCCTCGGACCATTGGTCGGGATTGTAGTCGCCACCGAAGGCGATGCCGCGGCCGTCCGCGGTCAGCAGTTTCGGCCATTCGAAGTTGCGTCGCATGCTCTCCTCTTTTCCTTGCGAGACTTCCTCTTCACGGAAGGTATTGTTCAATCATTCTTTGACTGCGCCTGCGGCGAGGCCGGACTGCCAGTACTTCTGCAGGCACAGGAACGCGATCACCAACGGGATGATCGTGACCAGCGAGCCCGTGATCACCAGGTTCTGGATCGCCTGCCCGCCAGCGGTGGACGCCTGGTCCTTCCACTGGTTCAGACCGATCGTGAGCGGATACCAGTTCGAGTCCTTGAGCATGATCAACGGCAGGAAGTAGTTGTTCCACGTCGCCACGATCGAGAACAGGGCCGTGGTCACGATGCCCGGCGCGAGCAATGGCAGCGACACCTGGAAGAACGTGCGCAACTCGCCCGCGCCGTCCACGCGAGCGGCCTCGAGCAGCTCGGTCGGCACGGCCTGCTCCGAGAAGATCCACATCAGGTACAGGCCGAACGTGGACACCAGGGACGGGATGATCATGGCCCACGGCGTGTTCGTCAGGCTGAGCTTGGCGAACAGCAGGAACTGCGGGACCGCCAACGCGATGCCCGGCACGCTGATCGCGCCGATGATGACCGCGAACACCGCTTTGCGCCCCGGGAAGCGGAACTTGGCCAGAGCGTAGCCGCCCATGATGGCCAGCAGTGTCGCGCCGCCGGCGCCGACCACCACGTACAGGAGCGTGTTGAGCAGCCAGCGCCCGAAGATACCGTCCTGATAGGAGAACACCGTCGCGATGTTGTCGAACAGGGCGAACGTCTTGCCGAAGCCCAAGCCGAACGTACTGGTGAAGTCGGCCTGCGTCTTCGTCGCGTTGATCAAAAGGTAGACGAACGGGAACAGGCAGTACACGGCGAACACCGCGCACACCAGGGTCAGCAGCCTGCTGCGCCTCGGGTTCGACACGTTCGCGAACCCCGATTTCGCCGCGCGTTTGCGTTCCGCGGCCTCGTCCCTGGCGACCCTCCTGGCGCGCTCCCTCTCGGCCCTGCGCACGGCCCTGTCATGCTCGCGGGCCTGCGCCTGCGCGTTGTTGCTGCTCATGATCTTTCGCTCCTTACCGGATGGAATCTTCCGTCTCCCTTGCGCCCCGGGCGCCGTGGTCCGGGCGCGCGGCCCCCTCGGGGCCTCACTTCATCTGTTCCTTCATGCTGTTGATCTGCACCACGTACGCGATCGCCATCGTGATGACCGCCATCGTGATGGCCAGCGCGGCCGCGTAGTTCGACTGGTTGCCCGCGAAGGACAGGTTGTACGCGTACATGTTCGGCGTGTAGTACGTGCTGATCGCGTTGCCCGGGACCATGTTCTGCATGATGCTCGGCTCGTTGAACAGCTGGAACGAGCCGATGATCGAGAAGATCACCGTGATCGCGAGCGAGCCCTTGAGCTCGGGCAGCTTGATGGACTTGATGATCTGCCACTCGCTCGCCCCGTCGATCGACGCGGCCTCGTACAGGGAATGCGGGATCGTGGACAGCGAGCTGTAGAAGATCAGCATGTTGTAGCCCGTGAACTCCCACGTCACGATGTTGCCGATCGACGCGAGCAGCACGCTCGGCGAGAGCATGTCCAGGTGCGTGCCGAAGAACCCGTTGAACGAGCCCACCAGACCGTACTTCGCGCCGTACATGAAACCCCAGATCAGGGTCGACACGACAGCGGGCACCGCGTACGGCAGGAACGTGGAGATGCGGAAGAACTTCGTGCCGTGCAGCTTCATGGAGTCCAGCGCCAGGGCCATCGCCGCGGCGAGGAACAGCATGATCGGCACCTGGACCACGGTGAACAGCGCGACCCTGCCGACCGCGCTCCAGAACTGCTGGTCGTGGAACAGGCGTATGTAGTTCGCGAACCCCACGAACTGGGTGCCGCCGATCATCCTCTTCTGGAAGAAGCTGATGTAGATTGCATACATGATCGGGATGATGAACACGAACACGAACACCAGGGCGAACGGCCACATGAATTTCCATCCGCGCCAGTCCGCGTGGTGCCTGTTGACGCGCACCTGGTCGGCCGGCGTGTGCAACGGCGCCGCGACACTTGCTGCTGCTTGAGTCATGGTTGCTCTTCTTTCTTCACACGATTGTCTTCGCACAATTGCGGGCATAGACAAGGCGGGGATCCTCCCGAGGCGTTTCCCCGCCTTGGTATGTGCTTCCTTGGTTCTTGCTGACTGGTTGCCTGCAGGCGTGTTGGCTGTTACCTGCAGTCTGTTGGATTCAGGATGCGATACCCCCGATCAGCTCTTGTTGGTGACGGTGTAGCCCTGCTGGGTGCCGTGGTCGGCGAGCGCCTTGGCATAGTTGGCGAAAGCTTCCTTGAGGGTGATGTTCTTGCTGAAGGCCTTGGAGATCTGGTCGCCGAAGCTGGACTGCGCGAACGGGTTGTACGGCAGGTAGGCGAACTTGGAGACCTTGCGCTGGGCCGCTTCGGACAGGACCTGGTTGACGTTCTGGCCGCCGAAGTAGTCGTTGACCTTCTTGTTGGCCTCAGAGTTCGGATCAGTGAAGCTCTTGGAAGTCAGGATGCTCTTAAGACTCGGGAAGGTGCCGGTGTCGGCCATGGTCTGCGCGCCCTTGCCGTGGGTCAGGTATTCGACGAACTTGTAGGCCGCAGCCTGCTGCTTGGACTGGCCGACCACCGCGAGTGCGGAGCCGCCGTCTTCGGCGGAGGTCTCATCACCCTCGTTCCACTGCGGAAGCTGGGCCACGCGCCAGTTGCCGGCCTGGTCCGGCGCGCCGTTCATGAGGTTGACCGGCATCCAGCCGCCGATGGTGAGGGAGGCGATGGTGCCGTCGTTGAGCTCGCGGTTCCAATCGTCGGACCAGTTGGCGGTCTTGGTGTCGATGAGGTCCTCATCGATGAGCTTCTGCTGGAAGTCGATGTACTTCTTCATGCCGGCATCGTTGGTCATGTCGATGGTGATCTTCTCGCCGTCGACCTTCCACGGCTGGGCACCGGCCTGCCAGGCCTGCGCGGTGAAGGGCTGGTATTCCATGGAGGAACCGGAGTTGTTGGTCATGTAGGAGCCGGCTGCCTTGACCTTCTTGGCGGCCTCGTAATAGTCGTCCCAGGTCTTGATCTTGGTGCCGTCGACGCCGGCCTTCTTGAAGACCGCATCGTTGTAGAAGAACATTTCAGGGCCGGAATCGATCGGCAGCGCGTACGGCTTGTTGTTGTACTGCAGCTTGTTCCACGGGCCTGCGGAGAAGTCGTCGGCGAGCTTATCGGCGCCGAACTGGCTCAGGTCGGCGAGGTCGCCGGTGACGGCGAACTGGGTGACGGTCGGATCTTCAAGCATCACCACGTCCGGAGCGCCCTTGCCTGCGGCGATGGCGTTGCTCAGTGCGGTCTGGGTGTCGGAGGCGGTACCGGTGTTGTTGAATTTCACGGTGATGCCGGGGTTGGCCTTCTGGAAGTCCTTGATCAGGTTGGTCATGGTGTGGCCGGTGTCCCAGCCCCAGAACACGAGCTCGGCTTTGTTGGCGTCTCCCGTGCTGCCCTTGCTGGCGTTGTCGGATCCGCCGCCGCAAGCCGCCAGGCCGATGAGGGTCGCAGCTGCGGTCAATGCCGCGAAAGCCTTCTGTGTGGTGCGCATGTTTCCTCCTTCAGGTGCCGACAGGCTTCGAAACGTTGGCTGGATGACGCTCATCCATGCCGGACGTTCCCCGCCTGAGTCGCTGGTGCGACCGCCTTGTCCCTGGGCGGTGTTCCTAGCTTCCAGACTTTCCTTGTCTGGGCTTCCTCAGACTTCCTCCCTCTTTTGGTACACCGGTGTATCATCGGTCAAGAACCGACCACTGTCAGTTTCCTGACGTTTCCAGTGTCCAATTGAGTTCGGCCGCCTTCGTCGGCCTTTGTTTCTCGCTGGTACAGCCGTGTACCAGTAGCTCTTATGATACACGGCTGTACCAATAAGTCAAATCTTGATGCGGAACCGCTTGAGCTGAACCGCTTAACATGCTGTGCGATTCGGCGTTTCCTGATATCGACATGCCGGCCGATGTCTTTACGCACAACCGCTTACGGCTTCCCGGGCGGAATGTGGACAAGTCGGTGCATTACGGGGGATTATTTTTCCGATGAATTCCCCAGTATTGGTTGGGATTGGAAACTCTGAGAAAGTCCCCAGATAAAAAATCGGCGGCCCCAAGGGAATACCTTGGAAGCCGCCGATATGCTTGCATGCGTTGCTGCCATGGGCTCAAGCTGTGGGCTGCACAGCCCGTGAAGCTTGCACATAGATCGCAAGCTGCAACAGGCTGCAAGCTACAAACTCAGGAACAGCTCGTGGATGCGGGTGTCGTCGGTGAGCTCGGGATGGAACGCCGTGGCGAGGATCTTGCCTTGGCGCAAGCCGACCACATTGCCGTCCACCGACGTTTCGACGGTGGCGGCCGGTCCGACTTCGGCCACGAACGGCCCGCGGATGAACACTAGCGGGAAATCCTTCAGCACGATGGAATCGGAGGAAATCTCAGTAGTCGAACCCGCGCCCGACGCGGAATCAGCGAACCCCGGCACACGTTCGCCCGGCTCAACCAAAACGGCGGAATCGCCAGTAGCAGAGCCGAAATCGGCGGTGGCGGCGAACGAACCAAGCTGACGGCCGTACGCATTGCGTCGCACGACGGCGTCAAGCGCGCCAAAGTAAATGTTCGAATCATTATCCAGCTTGCGGGCTAGCAGAATCATGCCGGCGCAAGTGCCGAATACCGGCTTTCCGGCGGCGATGTGCGCTGCGATGGGTTCGAACAGGCCGGTCGATCGCAGCAGCTTGCCCTGCGTGGTGCTTTCGCCACCTGGCAGGATCACGCGATCGATCGAATCGTCGAAATCCTCGGCGGCACGCAACAGTTTCCACGGCGCGCCAAGACGATCCAGCATGGCCGCATGCTCGGCGAACGCGCCCTGCACCGCCAGAATGCCGGTCACGCCGTGCTTCGCGGATGCCGAGCCTGCGGCGACGTCGGCCGACTCTTCCTTTGAAATGTATTCAACTGCTACAACCAACGGATGCTCCTCATTCAGGTTGTTCAACAAATCGTTCGGTGAATCGCCGAACATCACAACAAAAAGCGGCAGGCACGTGCAGCACCGAAAATCACACGCACCCACCGAGTCCTTCAAAGTCGATCACACGACCGGCTTATGCAATCCTCGCGGAATTGCAAGCAATCAAGCAATCGACGAATCAACAGATCACTCGCCGCGGGCGGCCATGATGGTTTGGATTTCGTCCTCGTTGATGCCGACCATGGCCTCGCCGAGGTTCTCAGACAGGCGCGCGAGCAGGTCGGCGTCCTGCCAGTTGGCGGTGGCCTTGACGATGGCGGCGGCGCGCTTGGCCGGGTCGCCGGACTTGAAGATGCCGGAGCCCACGAACACGCCATCAAGGCCGAGCTGCATCATGAGAGCGGCGTCGGCGGGCGTGGCGATGCCCCCAGCGGCGAAGTTCACCACAGGCAGACGGCCTTCGGCGCGGATCTTGAGCACGAGTTCGAGCGGCGCGCCGTTTTCCTTGGCGAAGTTGGCGACTTCCTCTTCGGGCAGGGCGCACAGGGCGCGGACTTCGCCGAGGACCATGCGGCAGTGGCGCACGGCTTCGACGACGTTGCCGGTTCCGGGCTCGC
>OGRF01002262.1_pt1 | contig 11127 bp, 8 predicted proteins | sample 1553381 | NCBI WGS metagenome assembly OGRF01 (sample SAMEA2580060, study PRJEB22360) | human gut metagenome | biome: human gut; feature: human-associated habitat; material: faeces | place: Denmark | collected 2008/2010
AAACCTCGGTCCAGTTATGATTGCCCCGTTCGTCGTGCCAATTGGGAGTACCGGCCACCCGTGAAGGAATTCCGACAGCCCGGAAAGCATCCGTCAGCAAGATCGATAATCCGGTACAGGAAGCCATATGCTGCCGCATGGATTCGAACGGACTCTGATCCGGTTTTTCACGTTTGGTATTATAATCGACCAATACTTCATCCCGGACATTCCGGTTGACCGAATCGATGGCTTCAAAAATCGTCTTACAATGCTGTACATACTTCCCGAAACGTTCGTAAAATTCCTTTCTCCACCCTTCACGGGTTTCATTCAGGCTGACATAAGGCAGTACATCATTCAGAAAAACAGTATCGGGAATCTCTCTGGCCCAAACGTATTTTTCACGAGCCTGATAAGCATAGGCTGTATTCTCCAATAAAAAATCCGCTGTCAATTCCTTTAAATCTCTTTCCGGCATATAAGCAATCAGGAAAGCCATCCCTTCCTTTTGGTTATCAGGAGCATTTTTCAATGCCGCTGTCAATTCGGTTGCATTATCCCCGGCTTTTACCAATGCCTGATCCAACAAGGCATGATATTTCTCAGGAATACCTGCATATTTATTCTCCGTACAAGCTAACAGACAGAGCATAAACAACCCTAGTACACACTTCATATTTTGTAACATCGAAATTTATTTATGATCACTAAAATATTTCATAAACTGTGCTCTCTCATAGCGGGCAGCATTACCTGCATCGGCATAGGATAATCTTCCCCGGAATTCATCTATCGACTCAAAGCCTTTTTTATCCATCCAGCTATTCAAAAAATGATTCATCGTACGGATCGTACCGATTCCCTGTTCATACATAGCCGAACATACCTGCACAGTAGTCGCCCCCGCCAGTAAAAGCTTCACAACAGCTTCTCCATTATGAACACCTGTTGAAGAAGAAAGTTGCAAAAGTTTATCTTTCCCCGACAGAATTCCGGTCCAGCGCAAAGTTGTCCTCAAATCGGCCGGCATACTGAACACAGAAGCCGCTCCGACAGCTATCCGTTCGATATCGATATCCGGTTCGTAAAAGCGATTGAAAATAGTAACGGCATCCGCACCATAAGCTTTCAGCTTACTCACAAAAGCCGGCAAATTCGTAAAATAATGGCTGATCTTGACAATTACCGGAATTTTAACCACCTTTTTCACATGTTTAACGATATCGAAATACATGTTTTCAACCTCCACACTCTCAGCAAACTCATCCATCGGCAGGATAAAGGCATTCAACTCGAGCGCATCGGCACCGGCTTTTTCCAGTTCACTGGCAAAACTAATCCATTCCCCGTCCCGTAAGCAATTGATACTGGCGATAACAGGGATATTCACTTTATTTTTTACTGCTTTCACCAAATCGATATGTTGCTGGACAGTATTAGCCCGAATATAGTTCTGGATATAATCGGCACTTTCAGGATAACTATTATCGGTCAATGCTTTAGATGCATCCATATTTATTTGTTCTTCAAATATAGATTTCAACACTATAGCTCCGGCCCCGCTTAAAGCAATTTCTTCAATCTTACTGACCTCGGAAGTCAAACCACAGCTCCCGGCAATAATCGGACTCTTCAATTCCAATCCGATAAATTTTGTCTTCAAATTTACCATAATCTCTATCGTTTATTATTTATTGTTATAATCTCTGGCTCCAAAAACCGCACTTCCTACCCTCACCATCGTACTTCCTTCTTCAACAGCGATCGGATAATCCCCGGACATCCCCATGGACAATTCCTTAAAACTTTCTTCCTCCTGGAAATACGTCGCTTTCAACAACCCGAATATCCGGTGAAGTTCCCGGAATTCCTTTCGGATCTGTTCACGGTCTTCGGTATAGGTTGCGATCCCCATGACCCCGACAATCCGGATATGCTCCAACACTTTAAACTCATCACTTTCAAGCAGCCTGCACGCCTCCTCCCAATCCAGACCGGATTTAGTCTCTTCTTCAGCAATATGAAATTCCAGCAGACAATCGATCATACGTTCGTTTTTCAACGCTTCACGATCGATTTTTTGCAATAATTTCAGGCTATCCACGGAATGAATCAATTTCACAAAAGAAGCAATGTATTTTACATTCTTCTCTTGTAGCTGTCCGATCATATGCCATTCGATATCCTTGGGCAGTTGCCGGTATTTAGCAGCCATTTCCTGTGGCCGGTTTTCACCGAAAGCACGCTGTCCCCCTGCATAAGCTTCTTCAATATACTCCACCGGTTTCGTCTTCGATACGGCAATCAGCCTGACCCCTTCCGGTAACGTTTTCACAATCTCTTCTATATTTTCCTTGATATTTAACATCATAGCGATAACTATAAAAAGTAGCGACAAAAATATCAAATAAGACCCAAAATTAACAAACAACCTAGCACAAATATAGGATAAAATTATCTATATTTCTTTCCACTCTCGAAATTAATACGAGGAAAACCGGAGAACGATGTATTTTACAACAAGATTTTTTTTTGTTCTTATGCAACGTTTTGTTTCTCCCATGCATCTTATTGACGAAAAAAGAAATCACGTGAATGGATGAAGTGTTACTGATTCAGGAATGCCTTAAAGGAAAGCGGAAAGCTCAGGGAGAACTGTACCGACGATACGCCGCTAAAATGATGGGTGTATGTATGCGCTATTCCCGCAACCGGGATATGGCACACGATCTGTTACAGGAAGGTTTTATAAAGGTATTTACGAATCTGAACGAATATAGCGGAAATGGGAGTTTCGAGGGGTGGATGCGGAAAATTTTTATTAATTGTGCCCTGGAAAAAATCCGTAGATCCAAAGTTTTCCCTCTGACCTTCCCCACTGAGGAGACAGAACAGGAAACTTCTTTTCCCAATGCTTTAGAAGAAATATCGGCCCAGGAAATGCTGGATTTAATTCATCGTTTACCTCCGGGATATCAAACGATTTTCAACCTGTTTGCGATCGAAGGATTCTCACACAAGGAAATCGGAGCTATGCTCCGAATCACAGAAGGTACTTCCCGATCACAATATGCCAGGGCACGTTATACTTTACAACAAATGATAAAAAATTTATATTGACTATGGATAGAAGAGACCGATTTGAAGAATTGTTCCGGGAACGGTTGCATAATTGGGAATGTGAACCGGATTCAGAACAATGGAAAACCCTCGCTGGTTTTCTTCCTCTACGACCTACCCGGTTTTCCACCAGATCCATACGCCGGACGGCAGCTATCGTAACCCTCCTTTTACTCGTGGGAGGCGGACTCTTATACGATCGTCTTATCCCGGAAACTACGACAGAAATAGTCCGAAACAGAATACAACCTTTTATTGTGGATCATATACAAATACCACAGCTTACCGGAACAGTTACGACGGATCAAATAGCCGATTCACTCCTCCCTGTTCTCACTCGAAAACCTATCTACACAACTGGAAAAACGATTTCAACGGATAAATATAAAAGTCAAGAAACTAAAATATTACCTATAGCCATTGCAAGTAAAGCTCTGGAAACAGATTTTTCACCGGTACTGATCGTCCGCAACACGAAAACCGAACCGGTAAAAGTCCGAAAGGCCTCACGGAAATGGCATTTGGGCATGGGAGGAGGTAATTTTAATATAGCCGGTATTTCCAGCAACTCCGCCGGCTATCCCGATTATGCCTGTAACGATCATCTTCAGGGGAATACCCCCAAACCTCCTCTGACGAAGGCCGGAACATCCCCTATTTCGACACGCACCCTGTTATCCGATCTGAAACCGGATAAAGTGAAGCATAGCTCTCCCATCTCTTTCGGAATAAGTATATCCCGCACGTTGTCGGACCGTTGGAGTTTCAATACCGGACTTACCTATAGCTATTTACGCAACCAGTGGCGATATGAAAGTTCGGATTACGATGTATTGCGTCAAAGATTGCACATGCTGGGAATCCCGGCATCTTTCAGTTATCGCCTGACCCATTGGGAACGTTTCTACTGTTATTGGTCTGCCGGTATTGTCTGTGAAGTTAATCTTTCAGGCAAAATCTATTCGGCCTATAAAAGTCAGCGTCGACGAATACCGGGTACGCTTTGGTCAGCGAACACACGAATAGGTATTGCCTACCCCATTATTCGCCATGTATCGGTCTATGCAGAAGGAGGATTTTTATGGAATCTGACCCCGGCCAGTGAAATACAAACGATTCGCTCGGAACAGTTTTTCAACCTCACGGGGCAAATCGGATTCCGTTTGAACTTTTAAATACAACTCATTATATGAAAGACCTTCGATTTCTCACCGTCAACCTGTCCGGAAAGGCCGACCTCAAGAAAATCAAGGCATTTAAACAGTTTAATCATAAAAAAACAAACCATGAAAACATTACATTATCGCTGGAATCGTAGCCTGAACTGGATATTGACTACTTTATTAGGATTTTTAGGTTTCTCCTCCTGTGAGGATAACGGGGACGATCCCGGTAACATCATATGTATGTACGGTACGCCGACAGCTTCCTATACCATCAAAGGAAAAGTCACCGATCAGGCAGGTCAGGCGCTATCCGATATTCAGATTATCGTGTCCGATATGGAATTCAGTTACGAACCCCGTCCTGATTTTATCCCCGATACCCCCTATGGAAGCCACCCGGTCAACGATACGTTATACTCCGGAAAAGAAGGAGAATTCGAAACCCGGCAAGCAGCGTTCCCGATCGATACGGTGAAGTATAATTTAAAAATCAACCCCGACGAAAATAATCCGTACTACCAGGCCGATTCTCTGAAAGTAACCTTCCTTCGTAAAGATTTACAGGGAGGTGAAGGCTGGAATAGGGGAAATACAACACAAGAAGTAAAAATCATACTGACTCCTCAAAAAGAAGAAGATCATGAATAATTCCATCAGCCTCCGGAAACGCCTGGGCCTGGAACTCTTCCGACAAAAAGAACAGCTGATCCGGCAAAAACACGAATTACATACTCTTTTTTGGGAATGTACCCTTCGCTGTAATCTCGCTTGCCGGCATTGTGGCAGTGATTGCAAAGCGATTTCCGGGCAACCCGATATGCCAAAAGAAGACTTCTTAAAGGCTTTGGACAACATTACTCCACAGGTCGATCCCCACCGGGTTTTTATCATTTTCACGGGTGGAGAACCTCTGATGCGCAAAGATCTGGAAGAGTGTGGCCGGGCATGTTATCGCCGGGAATACCCCTGGGGATTGGTAACCAACGGTTTGTTATTATCCCGTCAGAGGCTGGACAGACTTTTACAAGCAGGCCTGCACAGCATTACCGTAAGTCTGGACGGACCGGAAGATGCCCACAACTGGTTACGCCGACATCCGGAAAGCTTTCGCCGGGCCAGTCAGGCTATCGGAATGCTGAGCCGGGAAAAAGAAATCGTATGGGATGTCGTCAGTTGTATCAATCAACAAAACATCGATACTCTCCCCGTTTTCAAAGAATATTTGATCGAACTAGGAGTCGGACAATGGCGTATCTTTACCATCTTTCCCGCAGGCAGAGCAGCACAAGTGCCTGAATTACAACTATCTTCTTCCCAATTCAAAAAAGTATTGGATTTTATCCGTCAAACCCGGCAAGAAGGTCGTATTCACGTCAATTTCGCTTGTGAAGGTTTTTTAGGTCCTTATGAAGCTGAAGTCCGTGACCAATTTTATCGTTGCCATGCCGGAATTTCTGTCGGATCTATCCGCATTAACGGAGCGATATCGGGTTGTCCCAGTATCCGGGCCAACTACGACCAAGGGAATATTTACCAGGATGATTTTATGGAAGTGTGGAACAACCGCTTCGAAAAATTCCGGAACCGGGAATGGGCCCGTCAGGGCGAATGTGCCGATTGCAACCTGTTCCGTTATTGCGAAGGAAATGGCATGCACCTACACGATGAATCCGGTAAGCTGATGACTTGCCATTATCACCGGCTATAGCTCACGGGCTATGGTAATCCTACCATAGCCCGTGAGCTATTTGGTTATATCTGCAAATCTTACTATTTTTGTCCAAATGACAGGACATGAAAATCATTCATACAGCAGACTGGCATATCGGGCAGACCTTTTTCGGCTATGACCGTTTTCAGGAACATCAGTATTTTTTAGATTGGCTGACAGATCAAATTACCACACAACAAATCGATGTGCTTCTTATTTCAGGAGATATATTCGATGTAGCTAATCCTTCTGCTCAGGCACAACGTCAATTTTATCGGTTCCTACGCCGGGTAACAGAACAAAATCCGGGCTTACAAATCATCCTGATTGCAGGAAATCATGATTCTGCCAGTCGGCTCGAAACCCCGATTCCTTTACTCGAAGAAATGAACATACAAATTCGGGGTACAGTACGTAAAAGAGCAGACGGCACAATCGATACGGAGGAATTAATCATCGAACTGAAAGACAGATCGGGGAAACGGCAAGGTTGGTGTCTGGCGGTACCCTATCTCCGACAGGGAGACTATCCGGCAGTCGAGAGTGAAGGAGATCCTTATCAGGCAGGGGTTAAGGCCATGTACGACAAGCTGGTTGCCTGCGTCGAAGAACGCAGGCAAAAACAAGAAGCCATCATTGCTATGGGACACCTGCAAGCCGCAGGAAGTCAGATTTCCGAAGGTGATCAAAGTGAACGCCTGATCATCGGCGGACTCGAAGGGATTCCTTCCAGTGTCTTCCCTTCCCAAATCACTTACGGAGCTTTGGGCCATATCCACCGGGAACAGCAGATTGCCAACCGCAACGAGATACGCTATGCCGGCAGTCCGTTACCCATGTCTTTTGCAGAAGAAAATTACCGCCACGGAGTGATCTTACTGGAGATCGACAAAGGAATACTTCTAAATCAGACTAAAATTATTTTTAATCCTTTAGTCACTTTACTTCGTATCCCTAAACATCCGGCCCCCTTGGACGAAGTGTTGAATCGCCTCTCTCAGCTCCCGGAAGAGAGAGACGATCATCCGGCCCCTTTCCTCGAAGTCAGGGTACTACTCACCGAACCGGAACCTGCTTTGCGCAATAAAGTGGAGGAAGCCCTACGCACCAAACAGGTGCGTTTAACCCGGGTACTCCCCTTTTATCCGGATACAGTACAACTTACAAAAAACGAGAATACGCTCACCACCGAAGAATTACTGGATCCCTGGAAGCTGTTGAACCGAGTATACGAAAGGCGATATCAAAATCCTCTGCCCGAAGAATTGGCTCATTTATTCCGGGAAGTCATTGAAGAATCACAGCTGAAAATGGGAGAAAAACAATGAAAATATTACGTATACAAGGAAAAAATCTGGCATCTATTGCCGGAGAATTCGATATCGATTTTACGGCAGCTCCTCTGCGATCTGCCGGGATCTTCGCAATATGCGGTCCCACCGGTGCCGGAAAATCGACTATTCTGGATGCTATCTGTCTGGCCTTATTCAACAATATGCCCCGCACCACCGGTATTGAAGGTACTAAAATGCCGGATGTCGGACAAGAATTCATTCAACAGGGAGATCGTCGTCAAATACTCCGCAGAGGTACTGCCGAAGCGATGGCTGCTGTAGAATTTATTGCTGTAGACGGAAAAAGTTATCGCTCGGTATGGCGGGGAGCCAATAATAAAATAAGCGGGAAACTTCAACCTGCAGAACTCCGGGTATACCCCCTTGGAGATCCGTCTCCTATCACTACAGGAATCAGTGAATCGGAGAATAAATTGATTCAACTCATCGGTCTGAATTATAATCAATTCACCCGTACCGTTTTATTGGCACAAAATGAATTTGCCCGATTCCTCAAAGCCCGGAAAGAAGAAAAGGCCGAAGTACTCGAAAAACTGACCGGTACTGAAATCTATTCTGTTATCTCGAATACGGTCTATTCCAAAACGACAGCTATCCGCAATGAATGGAAAGAACTCTCCGCCCGTATGGGGAATATTCGCCTGCTTACCCAGGAAGAAATCGAGACATTACAGCAACAATCGGCCAAACTCCTGAAACACGAAAAGGCTCTTCAACAAAAAAATGAAGAAATCCAACGTAAAATACGTTGGATAGAGCAATTAGAACAAATCAATCAATCTAAATCGGAAGCCCAGGCCACCCTTTCGGATGCCCAAAAAGTACAAGCCGAAGCACAAGCCCAGTCAGTCTGGTTACAGCAGATGGAAAGCATCGAAAGCAGCCGTCTTTTTTGGATTGAAAAAAATGAATGTACCACTCATTTAGTAAGCCAAACTGAATTATTACGACAAACAGAACAGGCGCTCTCCGATCTGAACGAAAAAGCCACGCAAACCCTTCAATCGGTGGAACGGCAAAAATCATTGGTAAACCAATATACAACCCAGTACAATAAGCTTAAACCGGAACTTTTAGAAGCCCGTCGTTTAGATATCGGAATTGTCAATGCCCGGCAGGTAGAACAAGAGAGCCGGAAAACTTTAACCGACCTGCAAGATAAAATCAAAGTGCATCAAAAAATTCAGGATAGCAGATACTCCCGTATTCTGCAACAGAGAGAATTAGACGATAAATTAAAAGAATGGTTCAGGAAAAACAGGCAACATGAACAAATGTGCCTGAACATAAAGCTGATCGAAAGTTTTCTGGATACAGCTTATACCCAAAGGTTGCAGGTTATAGAAAATCAATCTTTATATACCTCTACTCTACAACAACTAACAGTAAGCCGGCAACAGCTGGAACTTCAACGCCGTGAGATCGAAACATCCATACAACGTCACAATGACCTCCTGCAGTTGCGCCAGCAACAACAAATATCGGTCAACCGGTTTCCCATAAGCGAACTTCGCAATCGTAAAGAACAACTCCGCCTACAACGCGAAAGATTGCTTCAGGAAATTACCTTGACGGAAAAACTAGATAAGACCCGGCAAGAACTGAGAAAAAGGCAAGATAAACTGCAACAACAACAACAAAATTTACAAGCACTCAAAGTTCGCCTGACCGAATACAAAAAAGAAATCGAAATTGCAGAAATAAAATACACGACCATACGCCACACTTTGGAACAAGCCCGACTATCGGTTTCAGAAAATGTCGTTCGACTCCGGGCCCAACTGGAAGAAAATACCCCTTGCCCGGTATGTGGCAGCCAATCCCACCCTTATGCGGCACATCATCCCCTGGCCGACGGCTTGCTCGAAACACTCGAAAAAGAAGTCAGACAGCATGAAGCAGCATATAATCGGTTAAAAACCGAAAATGCGCGTCTTGAAGCCGAACACCGGTACCTCGGAGAAGTATTACCCGTATTACAAAATGAAAAATATGAATCGCAAGAAGAATGCGAAGAGATTCACCAGCAAATCAAGGAGCTTTATTCGGATAGGTCTGTTTCTAACGGACAAAATCGGATAAACCTAAGAGAACAGCTGAATATCAGCCAAAAAGAATTGGAAAGTATTTGTCTGAAAGAAAACGAATGGGAGCAACGGCAACATCAGTTAGAAACGCTCCAAAAAGAACTGGATAAAATACAAAACCAAAACAATGCCCTGCAAAAAACATTTCAGCAGACCCAGGAAAAGGTAGTCGGTCAAGCCACTGAACTATCTAAATTGCAAGAGATCATTGAAGGCCTGAAAGTCCAGCAAAATATTTCACTGGAAAAGGTCGCTCCTTTTATGCATGCACCTACCTGGCGACAACGCTGGGAAGATAACTACCCGGATCTCAAACAGGAACTGACCACAGCTGCTCAAAAATGGCAAACTAAAACGCTGCAATCGGCAGAAAATGAAAAACTATTGCTTCAATCGGTAGCTGAATACGAGGAGAATCAGAAAAACCTGGAATCCTTCCGCCAAAGCGAAACAGAAGCCGCAGAGGCTTTGAAAAAACGCTCTGAAGAGACTTTGTCTTTCATCCGGAAACGGGCCCGGCTTCTGCAAGGTCAAACGGTCGATGAAACCGAACGTTATTGGCAAGAGTTAACAGAAAGGGCGACTCAGGAACTGGAAACAGCCATCCGGCAGAAAGAACAGCTTTCAGGCCAATCGGAACAACTAAAAGGAAAAATCACCCAACTCCGTACCACCTGTGACCAATATCACAAGCGCCTGGAAAAAGCCACCCGGCAATTAGGCGAATGGCTGGAAAAATACAATCGGACAGCCCCTGCTCAGCTAACCGAAGCCACTCTCATTTCACTATTGCAAGTGGCACCTGAAAAAATCCGGGAAGAACGGGAAAGACAAAATCACCTCCGGGATAAGGTAACGACTGCTTTGGCCACTCTACGGGAACGTGAAAAACAATTGGCCGATCATTTACAATCGCCCGGCCGCCCCGATCCACAATCGGAATCACTTTCCTCTTTACAGCGTCAATACACCGCATTACAAGAGGAATCCGAGCGTATCCTCCAACAAAAAACCGAAGTATTGGCAACTCTGCACACCCAGGAAGAAAACCAAAAACAAGCGGCCACCTTAAAGGATACCCTCGATGCGAAAACGAAATTATTAAACCAATGGAGCAAACTAGACGATCTAATCGGTTCACAGAGTGGCTATAAGTTTAAAGAGATCGCCCAAGGATATACGCTGGATATCCTGTTATCATACGCCAATATACAACTTCGGGAATTAACCTCCCGCTATCAGTTGCAGCGTATACCCGATGAGTTGGCCCTACAAGTCATCGATCACGATCTCTGCGATGAAGCCCGGTCGGTATTCTCTTTATCGGGAGGCGAATCCTTCCTCATCTCTCTGGCTTTAGCCTTGGGCTTATCTTCCTTTTCTTCACGGAATCATTTCGAAGAAAATCTCTTTATCGACGAAGGTTTCGGCACTTTAGACAGCGAAACCCTGCAAATTGTCATGGAAGCCCTGGAACGTCTCCGCTCACAAGGCCGGCAGGTGGGAATCATATCCCACGTACAGGAATTGACCGAACGTATTCCTGCCAAAATTTGTCTGGTAAAGACCGGCAACGGAAAGAGTAAAGTCGTTGTAGAATAAAGAAACCCCTATGCCGGATATACAATATTCGGCATTATTTTTTATCTTCGCGGGAGATAAGAAAAAATGGTCAGATATTTTATTGAATTAGCTTATAACGGCAG
>OGRF01002265.1_pt1 | contig 11117 bp, 10 predicted proteins | sample 1553381 | NCBI WGS metagenome assembly OGRF01 (sample SAMEA2580060, study PRJEB22360) | human gut metagenome | biome: human gut; feature: human-associated habitat; material: faeces | place: Denmark | collected 2008/2010
TAGTCTTCCGTATGGAATTTAAGTTTACGTGCGGAATTTACTTTTTCACTCAAGCATTAAGCCAGATTAATCCTGCAATACACGGACTACTTTTACCGGATTACGGTAGTATGCACCGGAGATTTTGATTCCGGTACGAGGGGAACTTGCATGTACCACCTGTCCGTTTCCAATATAGATCGCCACATGATTGATCCTGCTTCCGTTACCATAGAAGAACAAATCTCCCGGCTGTGCTTCCGATGCAGAAATACTTGTTCCGCAGCCAGCCTGCGAACCAGAAGAATGTGGCAGTGAAACACCATAGTTTGCAAATACACTCATGACAAAACCGGAACAGTCAGCGCCTCTTGTCAGGCTTGTACCACCCCACACATAAGGATTTCCTACGAACTGGCATGCATAAGATACCAGATCAACACGGACATCCGAGACACCCTGTCCATATCTTACTTCCGTCATGGTCATAGCTGTTGGAAGCTCGGTATTGATCTCAATATAGTCTGCGGATACATATCCCTCATCACTGTCGATACTTACTTTTACCCAGCCATCTAACTGCTCTACAACCTCTAACTCTTCACCCATTGGCATAGAAGTCACGATACTGCAGTCTGTATTCGGTTCTTCCCTCACGTAAAGAGTTGTCGTTGTTACTTTGGCAACCGTCTCTTTTACCTGCTCTGCCAGAGCGGCCGCCTCATTTCCGGTTACCAGATACTCAGTCTTTACATATCCGGTGACTTCACCGGACTGGATCTGTGTCCATTCTCCGTCCACACCTAACACTTCACAGGCTGCATGGTTTGGCATCTTACCGACAAGTGTTGCATCGGTTCCCGGTGCCTCACGGACATTTAAGTTACCGGAATCTACCACTGCAATTCCAAGATTCGTATATCCATATACGGATGTCACTTCCTCCTGTGCTGCCGCTGTAAGCGCTGTATCTGTATCAGAAACAGTTGCCACGTCTTTATTACTGGCAAGTGCCTGTGCTGTCACGCTTGCAATACCGGCTGTCACACCTGCATCGGCTGTCTCTGCACTTTCATCTATTACAGAAGCTGTGGCAGCTGCCTTAGCTGTCACATCTTCACTCTGTTTATGATTGTTGATCGCTGCAGTGGAAATAACTAGTAATCCTGCTGCTCCAAGACATATTGCCCTGATATATTTGGATTTCATAATGCCTCCTGAACATCTGCATGTCTTTCTGCTTCTTTTTCATCTTACAAAATATATTTTTCAAACTTTTTACAGTATAACAGTCACTTATTACAATGTCAATCATATTTGTAACATTTTTGTAATATTTGTAGATCCAGATTTTACAAAGTGGCATTTACCTGTCCATTCATCCTATTTCATTTTTGTGAAAAAAGCTCTTGTAAATGCAATGTCATTCATCATCTGTTCCTGTAGTTTTTCGATGCTTTCAAACCTGCGTTCTTCCCGGATCATTGTCAGAAATTCAACCGTTACCACTTTCTCATACACATCTTCCCTAAAATCCAGAAGATGTGTCTCCACCCCGACCGGATTATTTCCCTTTATCGTAGGTTTGCACCCTACATTTGTGACACCGTAATACCTTTTATCATCGATAAACACTTCTGTCACATAGACGCCAAAAGGCGGCAGAAGTTTTTCCTCCGGTGGGATCAGATTAATCGTCGGAATCCCGATCGTCCTTCCGATCTGATTCCCGTGTTTTACCATTCCGGTCACAAAATAGCGGTAGCCTAAGAGATGATTGGCTTTTTCAATGTTTCCAGCCATGATCTCTTCGCGGACAAAAGTACTGCTGATATCCCGCTCATCCTCTTTCATTTTCGAGAGAATAAGTGCCTCATAACCATAGACCAGTGCATATCTTTTCAACATCTGATAATCACCGCGTCTGTTGTGTCCAAAATGAAAATCTTCCCCTGCCACGATACATTTTACATTTAACTTTTCTACGAGCATACGGATAAAATCTTCCGGTTCCATGCACATCACTTCTCTCGTAAATGGACATTCGATGAGATAGTCTATCCCGATCCCTTCAAAAATATGCATTTTCTCCTCGTTCGTGGTAAGCACCTTTGCCTCGATATGCTCCACATTTTTTTTCGGTGGAATATCAAAGGTAAAAATAGCTGCCTTTAATCCTTCCTCCTTTTTCTGCGCAAGTTTTTCCATTAAAAGTTCATGTCCGCGATGGATACCATCAAACTTTCCAAGGGAAATGACAGTAGGTTCTCCGACATGAAAATCCAGTGTATTTTTTATATATTTCATTCTTCCATAAACACTTTCACAGGTTTGAAGTTTCCCCTCTCCTGCTGGAATTCATAGATTCCGATAAAGTGATCCTTTTCATCATAAATTCTGATCGGTTTTTGCTGCATAGATGCCTCAAACGAGCGGATCATCTCCGGCTCGATCCGGTTTCCATTATACAGTACTTTAGAAAACTGCTCCGGCACGACTCCCTTCTGATACTGTAAAAAAACAGAATCCACAGATCGCACAAACGGAAAGTGCGCTCTGCTCCATGCTTCCGGCGGAAGTTCCTTTGTGCACTCCTTCACAAGTTGCTCGATCTCCCCGATTTTTAAGGCATCCTTTAACAAGAACTCAGACACCTGCGTGCGGAGCAGCGATTCCATACAACCGCCGCAGCCAAGTTTTTCTCCGATATCCTGACATAAAGTGCGGATATACGTTCCTTTGGAACAGTGTACACGCATGCGCACCCTCGGAAGCGTAACATCCAGAATGTCAATCGTTAAAATCTTCACAGGTCTTGCCTGACGCTCTACGGTTTTGCCCTCCCTTGCGAGATCACAGAGTTTTTTTCCATTGACTTTCAGCGCAGAGTACATCGGTGGGATCTGCATATAGTCCCCCACAAAAGAAAGGACTGTCTCCCTCACGGCTTCCTCTGTCACCTTCACATCTTTCTCCTCCAGCACTGTACCGGTGATATCCTGGGTATCTGTCACCTTTCCCAATAAGAGCACTGCCTCATATTCTTTGCTTTTATCAGTGAGCAGATCACAGACTTTTGTGGCTTTACCAAGACACACAGGCAACACCCCTTCCGCATCCGGATCGAGTGTCCCTGTGTGTCCGATTTTTTTCTGTTTAAAGATACCACGGAGTTTTGCCACTACATCAAAAGATGTATCCCCTTTTTCTTTATATACATTAATGATTCCGTTGACCATAGTGTATCCTTTTTCTTCATTATTTTTTAAAGCTGTTTTTTCACTTCTTGCAAAATAGCTTCGATGATCTGCTCCGGTTCTCCCTTCATGGAAAAACCTGCAGCTCTCACATGACCGCCGCCGTCAAACTTCACTGCGATCTCTGACAGGTCAACAAGTTCTTTTGATCTTGTGCTGACCTTAAATTCTCCATCCTCTAACTCATACAGGAATATGGCAACTTCCACATCCTTTGTCACCCTAAGCTGGCTGACAATCCCATCTAAGTGCTTTGGAAGCACATCATACTCTTGCATCTCCTGCTTCGTGATGACACTGGAAATGCACTTTCCGTCCAGATGCAGAACACTTTTCATCAGGGCAAGTCCCATAATACGGTTCTGGTTATACGTTTTTGTAAAGAATGTCTCGTCGACTATCTTTGGGAAGTTAATTCCTTTTTCGATAAGCTTTCCTGCGATCTCCATCGTTTTTCTGGAAGTGCAGGAATACTGGAAAACACCGGTATCATGCACCATTCCGGTGTAGATACATTCTGCGATCTCCCGGTCAATGCGCTCGTCTGGAAGCAGTTCAAAGATCAGTTCACAGGTGGAGCTTGCATCTGGAAAAATATAGTTATGTTCTGCAAAGTTCTGATTGCTCACATGATGATCCACACAGATCGTATGTTCTGCCGATTCAAAATACTTTGCAGCATTGCCAAGACGCTTTGCATCACCGCAGTCCTGTGCGATAAACAGATCATATTTCCTGTCATCCGGCCACTCACTCAAAATCTCTTCCGAACGCTTCATAAACTTGAAAATATTCGGGATCGGCTCTAAGTAAAGATCGACCTTCACATGTGGAAAATAGTTTTTAATATAATTGTATGTAGCGAGGCAGGAGCCTGCGCAGTCGCCATCCGGTCTGACATGACCTGCAATGGCAACTGTTTTTGCATCTGCCAGATAAACATCAAAATTTGTCATCTCTATTCCTCTGTCTTATCTGCGATATCTTTTGTTACATCATCGATCATTTTTGACATTTTGACACCATATTCAATGGACTGGTCTAAGATAAAGGTGATCTGTGGTGTGTTTCTCAGGTTAATGCTCTTTGCAAGCATGGTTCTGATATAACCCTCTGCACTCTTTAAGCCTTTGATCGTATCCTGCTGGGATTTTTCATCTCCTAAGACACTGATATATGCCTTACAGGTTTTCAGATCCGGAGCCACCTCCACGGCAACTACACTTGTCAGTGGATTAATGCGTGGGTCTTTGATCTCACCACGGATAATGTTACTTAATTCTTTCTGAACCTCTCCATTGATCCTGGTATTTTTAATACTGTTTTTTCTCATATTTTATGCCTCTTTTTTATCTAGGAACCTCTACCATGGTATATGCTTCCACAATATCAAGCTCAGCAATATCATTAAATCCTTCAAATACAAGACCGCACTCGTATCCGGCTTTTACCTCTTTTACGTCGTCTTTAAATCTCTTTAAGGAAGCAAGATTTCCTTCAAAGATCTGTGTTCCTTCACGTGAAATACGGACTTTGCAGCCTCTCTGGAACACACCGTCAAGCACATAGGAACCTGCGATGTTACCAACACCGGATGCTTTGAAGATCTGTCTCACTTCTGCATGACCAAGTACTTTCTCCTCATATACAGGATCTAACATACCCTTCATAGCTGCTTCCACATCTTCAATTGCATTGTAAATGACTTTGTAGAGACGTACGTCAACGTTCTCTCTGTCTGCTGTCACTTTTGCAGTTGGATCCGGACGAACGTTAAATCCAATGATAATTGCATTGGAAGCGGATGCTAAGATGATATCGGACTCATTGATTGCACCTACACCGCCATGGATGACTTTTACAACTACTTCTTCGTTGGACAGTTTTACAAGACTCTGTTTTACTGCTTCTACAGAACCCTGTACGTCTGCTTTTACAATAATATTCAATTCTTTTACATTTCCAGACTGGATCTGTGAGAACAGATCGTCTAAGGACATCTTTGCCTTCGTATCTTCGATCAGCTTATTCTTGCTCTCGGAAATATAAGTGTCAGCAAATGCTCTTGCCTCTTTCTCAGAATCAGTAGAAACGAATGTCTCACCTGCTTCCGGGACAGCGGACAGACCAAGGATCTCAACCGGAGTAGATGGACCTGCCTCTTTTACTCTTCTTCCCTGATCGTCGATCATCGCACGGACTTTACCAAAGCAGCTTCCGCAGGCGATTGGATCACCGACTCTTAACGTACCTTTCTGTACTAATACAGTGGCAACTGCTCCGCGGCCTTTATCAAGCTGTGCCTCGATGACAAGACCTCTTGCTTTACGGTTTGGATTTGCTTTTAACTCAAGCACTTCTGCTGTTAAAAGGATCATCTCCAGCAAGTTGTCAATACCTTCTTTTGTATGAGCAGATACCGGACAGAAAATAGTACTTCCACCCCAGTCTTCCGGAATAAGTTCATACTCGGACAACTCCTGTTTTACTCTCTCGATGTTTGCACTTGGTTTATCAATCTTGTTGATTGCAACAATAATTTCAACTCCGGCTGCTTTTGCATGGTTGATTGCCTCTACCGTCTGTGGCATAACACCGTCATCCGCTGCAACTACAAGGATTGCGATATCTGTAGAATTTGCACCACGCATACGCATTGCTGTGAAGGCTTCATGTCCAGGTGTATCAAGGAATGTGATCTTCTGTCCGTTGATGGATACCACAGAAGCACCAATATGCTGTGTGATACCGCCTGCCTCTCTGTCTGTCACACGGGTAGAACGGATTGCATCCAGAAGGGATGTTTTACCGTGGTCAACGTGACCCATAACACATACAACCGGTGGACGTGCAACTAATGTCTCTTCTGCATCATCTTCCTCTTTTAAGAGTTCTGCGATTACATCAACCTTCTCTTCCGGCTCACAGATGCAGTTAAACTCTAAAGCGATCTCCTCGGCCTGATCGTAATCGATCTCCTGATTGACTGTTACCATCGTTCCTTTTAAGAATAATTTCTTTACGATCACTGACGGCTGTACTTTCATCTTGTCAGCAAGATCTTTGATGGTAAGTTTCTCCGGAAGGACCAGTGTCTTGATTGTCTCTTCTTCCTGTTTTGGCTGTGGCTGCTGCTGTGGTTTCTTTTTACCGCCGTTCTTCTCTAAGTTTACGAAACGCTCCTGCTTCCTGCTTCCTAAAACATCGTAATCGCCGCGCTGTTTTCCGTTGCGGTTCTTGTTGTCACGTTCTCTCTCCCGTGTCTCTTTTCCGCGCATCTCCTCTGCCAATGGTGCAGAATCCTTATTGAACTTGTCGATCTCACGGTCTAATCTTCCACCGTTATCTCTTCCGCGGAAGTTATTATTGCGTCCTCCGCTGCGGTCTCCCTGATTGAATCCCTGTCCCGGTCTTCCGTTGTTGAACGGTCTCTGGTTTCCGCCGTTTGGTCTCTGGCCTCTGTTATCTCCCTGACGGGCTGGTCTGTCACCATTGTTACGGTTATTATATCCACCTTCGCCATTATTATTTCTGTATGGACGGTCTCCCTGCTGACGGGCTGGTCTGTCGCCGTTTGCGCGGTTATTGTATCCGCCATTCTGTCCGTTTCTTGCCGGGCGGTCTCCCTGTGGACGTCTGTTGTCCTGATTTGGTCTGGATGTCTTCTCCTGCTGACGCATCTGCTCATACACATTCTCAGTTGGTTTTTTGAAAACTCTCTCCTGTGCTGCCGGTGCGCTCTGTGCAGTTTCCGTCTTAACTTCCTCTGCTTTTGGAGCTTTGCTCTCTGTCTCTTTTCCGGCATTTGGATTGATCAGACTGTCAAAGTACTTTCTCATATCATTGCCGGACATCGCTGGTTTTGCCTGACCGGCCGGTCTGTCACCACGGTCATTTACCGGGCGTCTGCCATCCTGTGGTCTGCCGCCTTTTGCTCCCTGGTTCGGTCTTCTGTTATTTCCATGTCCTGCTCCCTGTTTGCTGTACTGTGCGTTAAACACGGCTGTGATGCTGGATTTTTTCTTTGGTCTGTCATGCTCAGCATCTGCAGGTTTCTTCTCCTCTGGTCTTGCCTTCTCCTCTGCCTTTGGTGCAGCTGGTTTTTCCGCTTTCTCTGCGGCAGGTTTTTCTTCTGCCTTTGATGCGGATTTTTTGTACTTTTTACGGATGATCTCCTGCGCAGCATCATCAATGTTGCTGCTTGCGGACTTGATCTCGTACTCTGTACCGCTTAAACTCTCTATAATTTCCTGTGATTTTATCTCTAACTCTTTTGCAAGTTCATGAACTCTCATTTTTGCCATATATTCTGACTCCTCCATTATTCAGTTGTTATTGTCTGTTTCAATTTGTCTTCCACGGAATGGGCAAGCCCTTCATTTACAATTGCAAGTGATGCACGAAATTCTTTTCCAATACAGTGTCCCAATGTCTCTTTGTCAGAATAAATATACATTGGAACCTCATAAAAATCGGTCATATTGGAAAACATCTTTTTCGTGTTATCAGAGGAATCTCCTGCCACGATCACAAGATATGCCCTGCCTTCCTTGACTGCTTTCTCCGTTGAAAATTCACCACTTACGACACTACCGGATTTTGCTGCAATTCCCAACATGGATAAAACTTTATCTGGTCTCAAATTCTTCCATCTCCTTTGTCAGCATTTCGTATACATCTTTTGGAATCGGCATTTTAAACGAGCGTTCTAATCCCTTACACTTAATTGCTTTCTGCAGACATTCGCTTTCTGGACAAATGTATGCACCTCTGCCATTTTTCCGACCGGTTGTATCTAATATTATCTCATCTTCCGCTGTCTTAATGACCCTTATCATTTCTTTCTTAGGCTTCATCTCACCGCAGCCTATGCATTGACGCATCGGAATCTTTTTATTTGCCATAATCTGCTATCCTCGATTAATTCTCCTCGGAATACTCTGTGTCATCCTGATAGTCTGCATCATTGTACTCGCCATCTTCCTCATAGTATTCATCATCTTCGTACTCATTCTCGTAATCAAAGAAATCGCCGGCTTCTCTCGCCTGTGTCTCACTCTTGATATCGATCTTAAATCCTGTCAGTCTTGCAGCCAGTCTTGCATTCTGTCCTTCTTTACCGATTGCAAGGGATAACTGATAATCAGGAACGACTACTTTTGCTGCTTTCTCTTCTGCATCTGCAATAACGGAAATAACTTTTGCAGGACTTAATGCATTCTCGATGAGCATTGCAGGATTCTCATTCCAGGTGATGATATCGATCTTCTCACCACGGAGTTCATTGACGATTGCATTGACACGTGCACCGTTCATACCAACACATGCTCCAACCGGATCTACATCTGGATCATTCGACCATACTGCGATTTTTGTTCTGCTTCCTGCCTCACGTGCGATTGCCTTGATCTCAACCGTTCCGTCTTTTACTTCGGCAACTTCAGATTCGAACAGACGTTTTACCAATTCCGGATGTGTTCTGGAAACAAGCACTCTCGGTCCCTTGGAGGTAGATTTTACTTCCAGGATATAAACTTTGATTCGCTCTGTTGGCTGGAATACCTCGCCTTTTACCTGCTCATTCTCTGTGAGGATGGCATCCACTTTACCGAGGTTGATGCTCACATTCTTTCCAACATAACGCTGAACGATACCTGTTACGATATCTTTCTCTTTGCTGTAGTACTCATCAAAAAGAACTTTTCTCTCTTCCTCACGGATTTTCTGTAAGATCACGTTCTTGGCATTCTGTGTTGCGATACGTCCGAACTCTTTGGATTTCACTTCTACATTTACAATGTCATCCAGTTCGTATTTGGAGTCGATCATCTTCGCATTGACAAGGCTGATTTCCTCAACCGGATCTTCCACTTTCTCTACAACTTTTTTCTCCTGAAATACATGATATTCACATGTTTCCGGATCAATGTTAACTTTTACGTTTTCAGACTTTCCAAAATGGTTCTTGCATGCAGTGATCAGTGAGTTCTCGATTGCCTCAAGTAAAGTCTCTTTGCTGATATTTTTTTCCTGTTCTAATATATTTAACGCTTCTAACAATTCATTATTCTTAGCCATTATTTTATCCTCCATTATTTTTTCTGTTATTTTACGCTAAAAATCAAAAGCCAGGCGGATCAGTGCGATATTGGATTTTTCAAATACCATCTCTTTTCCGTCTTCCTGCTCAATTGTCACTGTATCGGCATCGTATGCTTTTAAAATGCCGTAAAATTCTTTTTCCCGGTCAATCGCACGGTAGGTTCTGATCTCCAGTTCCTTCCCCATGCTTCTTATATAGTCTTTTTCTTTTTTCAGTGGTCTTCCAAGACCCGGAGAGCTCACTTCAAAGGTATAGGAACCTTCTACATAATCCTCTCTGTCAAGAATCTCATTCATTTCCCTGGATACATCTGCGCAATCGTCGGAAGTGATTCCGCCTTCTTTGTCAATGTAAACCCGTAAATACCAGGTACTACCCTCTTTGACATATTCCACATCCACAAGTTCAAAGTTTCTTCGTTCTAAAATCGGGGTGATGAGTTCTTCGGTGCGTGCTTCATACATCTCTTTTTTCGACATGTGTACACCTCTTCCTTCCATATTCAGTTTTTTCGTGTTCCGTCACGTTGCTGTCTCCTAAACATAAATTGAGAGAGGGTTTTGCCCTCTCTCAATCAAGTCAACGTGTTAACATAAATAAAGTAACACTCTTTCTTCTATTTTGCAAGCTTTTTATTAAAAAAAGCATTTAAAAATGCCAGAAACATTGTTTCTGGCATTCCGGGTTGGGCTGTTATAAAAATAACAGAGCAGTTCGTAGGGGAATCGAACCCCTGATTCCGCCGTGAGAGGGCGGCGTCTTAACCGCTTGACCAACGAACCGTGCTTGTCTAATATAACACGGTAAAAAGAAAAATGCAAGCACTTTTTTATAATTTTTTTAATTTTTTGTATTTTTTATAAATAATATGCAATTTCAACAACAATAGAATGCACGCTCCGCGAACATTCTATTGTCATGAATTAAGAAAGCCCGCGGCAACTGCCGCGAGCCCTGTAAAATCGACTTTATTCACGATGCATAGAGAAACTATCCATATCATAGTTCTTTAAGTTTTCATGGATTCCACGTCCATCTGCATTGCTGATCAATGCATCTCTGTTCTTCTTGGAAGAGATCTGATCATTGAATGCACTTGGTCCGCCAACACATCCACCTTCACATACCATACCTTCGATGAAGTCTTCCGGCAGTCTTGCTGCTTTTAACAGAAGTAATGCTTTCTTACATTCTGCTGCTCCGTTTGCTTTGCATACAGTCGCTGCAATTTCATCGTTAGACTCTTTTAAACTTTCAAGCACGGCTGCTGTTACACCGCCTGAGTTTGCGAAACGTTTACCAAATGTAGATGCTGTCTGGTCATCATTTGCACATGGCTGTAATTCAACACCTTTTGCTTTCATCATCGCACGGATCTCGCTGTATGTTAATACATAATCTGCATTTCCCTCGATCTTCTGATCTGCCACTTCAGACTTCTTGGCAACACAAGGTCCGATAAATACAGTGATTGCTTCCGGATCTTTTGCTTTGATCAGACGTGAAACTGCACACATCGGAGACACTGTTGTGGACACGCACTCTGCTAATTCCGGATAATGTAAACGCACCATATTTACGAATGCCGGACAACAGGAAGTAACTTTCTTATTTCCCTCTTTATATGCCTCAGCCCACTCTTCTGCCTCATAAGCTGCCGTCATATCTCCGCCAAGACCTACATCATAGAAATCTGTAAATCCCATCTCTTTCATGGCTTTCTTCCAGCTTGCCATGGTGATATCAACACCAAACTGACCTTCTGTTGCCGGAGCTGC
>OGRF01002266.1_pt1 | contig 11115 bp, 3 predicted proteins | sample 1553381 | NCBI WGS metagenome assembly OGRF01 (sample SAMEA2580060, study PRJEB22360) | human gut metagenome | biome: human gut; feature: human-associated habitat; material: faeces | place: Denmark | collected 2008/2010
CGCGTCCTGCGCGGTTCGGACCGTCCGCGCGCGCATGCGCCCGTCACGCCCTGTTCGCGCATGATGTCGCCGATGCGTCTCCTGGACGCGGTGACACCCTTCCTTTCCAGGGCGGCCTTTGGAAACCAGCCGCCTATGCTGCCGAAAAATAGTGCCCATACTGTGGACGCCAACTTGCAGAAACACAATCCACACGACCGAACCGGTGAAATGCGTGCGGTCCGGATGCCTGCCCGCCGTGACGATGTCAGTCCACAACTGGCGGCATTGCGCCTCGCCCCACGAGTAACGCCGCTGGTAGACCGGCACCGTGAAACGCAACGATCCAGTGAACAGGTCCAACAGGACCTTCTTGCCGGCATCCATACGGCCACTCCCCTCGACCTCATATCATTCGTCTTCCCTCATTATCCCGCGATGGGAACGGAAGCCACGTATTTGCGAGGAAGCACGTACAGACAGCAGATTGCATGTGCTTCCTCTTCGATTAGTGCAGCGTCTGCAACCGAAGTACCGCAGCGATAACCTATATTCACCGGCAAGATTTGTAACGACTATTGACTTGACGCTATAACGAATATGGGCTGTAGGCCCTCTGCGCCGTTGAAATAAAACGCAATGAGCGGAAGGATGTTTCCAGCCTTTCCAAACCATATGACTATGACTGAATAAGGCTCGGATCGACTTGCCATATATAACGTCTACCTCAAAAGACTTTCTGGCTTTTTGAACGGTCTTCTTTTGTTCTTGCCGGGCAGAAGATATTCCTCTCTTTTCCGATTCTGTTCTTCCACTATCCGGCGATAAGATTTGCCCAATTCATCCATCGACGCTTGATAGGTATCGCCTAGCTTGATTCCAGAATCCGGTTTGACGGGAGTTCCGCATCTTCCCATAACTTCTATCGTGGTAAATTCTCGCACCTTATAAGCAGCTGCGCGCAAATCATCTGTGACAAGAGGATTCGCCAATAGAATCTCATATGCGACGATGATGTTCGCCAGGCTTTCTTTCGGATTAGTGGTAAACGCGGAATAGAATCGCACAAGATCCTCACGTAAATGTTTAAGACGCAAATCAATCTGCTGGACTGCTTTCTCATTCGACGAGAGCATCCTCTGTGTTTATCTTGCAATGTACGAAACATAGATTGTCACGCATATGCCGGCAATACTGAGGACCCATGGGACAACTATTTGCACTACAGACAGTCCGTCCAACCTTCCATCCTTCGGAGTACAATCGACCGCGACAAAACGCGTCATTCAACTCGCCACTACGGTCAATAAAGTTATTTTCCTTTTTACTACTGTAGTACTTCGACCTCGTCGAGCAGTGTCTAGCAGGTTGCAGCCTGCTCGTAGCTGGCTCCATCGGCAAGGTTCAGATCATTGAAAATGCATTTAGTGCAGGCGTTTTCGCTATCCCCGATTCCATGCATTCATGCAGCAGAGAACGCGAATAGACGGCGGAATTCAACGGGAATAAGTCCCCAACACCACCTCGCACCGTGGATACCAACTTGCAGAAATACCCTTCATACTGTCGACAAATGATTCCGGTATGCTGTTCCGGATAGGATCCATGGCGGTTTGAGTTATTCCTGATGCATCGGAGACTGGGACGGATATTATTTGCTGCAATCGATTTTCATCACCTTAGAATCATTGGAAAGACTCACACCTCTGAAAGCAAGTACCTACAATAAAGGAAACACATACCTAAAGCCAAAAAGATTGGTTCCTTTGACACGCGAAAACCTTTTTCTATTAGCAATTAACTTTTTTTGAGTTTCACATCATGCCGATATTGCTTCATCTCATACCTATCAGAATTTGGTGGTCAGGCCCGTGTCGTTGAGCAGATGCGTGCCGATATGGCCGATGATCAGTTTCCCCGTTACAGAATCCCAGCAATAGTAGATTCGTAGCGTGTCCTCACTATCCTTCCCATGTCCGGCCTTGAGATGCGGCGTGATATCCAGGATTCGTCCGTCGAACGGTACCTCACGCAACCTAGTGAGTTTCGCGTTGCGGTTGGTGTTGCTTCCCTCGGAAAGTGCCAGCTCGAACCGCGAAGGAACTCGCTGGTCCTGCTTCAGACGTACTTCAGGACTGCCGCTGCCCTGTCCTTGGGAATAAATGTCATACACCGACGTGCACATGCATAACAGACCCTGCCAGACCAGTTCCGGTTTGGTAATACAGTCTTTGCAGGCTTCTTCGAGAATATGAACTCGTGACGGAAATACCTTTTCAAACATGTCAGCGAGTTTCAGTGCGATATCTCCATTTATCTGCCTCGAATTCGTGGAAAGTATCTCGGGTAGCTCGAACCGCATAAGAGACATCACTGCGTCGGTATCATCCGAAGATCCATAACCTCCATACTGGTATGCCTTGAGTTGCTGAGTCGCATCAAACAGGTCCGCCTTCGCCTGATCAAGCTCCTTGAGTACCTCATTGCGATTGTCGTCCGCCTCAACTGCCATCGTGTAGGCTTCATCGTTGTCCTTTTCCAAAACCGCGTTGGCTTGTTCCAATTCGCTAATCCGCTCTTTGGCGAAATCAAGCTTTTCCCGCAGAGCGGAATCCCCGTCCCCGGCCTGCTGCCGATTCTGCTCGGCTCGCATTCTTTCCATGGTTTCCGCAACCATCTTTGCGCGGCGCGCGTCACGGTCGGCACGCATCCTTTCCAAGCGCTCCTGATAGTCCCGTGCGGCGTTTTGCGCTTCGTCCAGCTTCATCTGGACGGCTTTTACCTTGTTGTCGAAACCATCCTTCTGCCTTGCGAGCGTAACATCGTCGATGGTGATAAGCTCGCCACTTTCCGAGAACCGGACATCCTCGGCTAACGCGCGGCGGAGCATGAGCAATGTCGGATCCGGCGTATTATCACCCCACCATTTGCGTTCGGCGCCGTGGTCCCATTCGTAGCGGCGCATCGCGTCGAGCCTGTCCGCAGAGAAACCGTACTGCCTTATCCTGGCTTGGTCCTTCTTCGGCGGAAAGAACACGTTGATGCCATCCTCAACGAATCTGACATTGATCGGTTTCGCAGCCTGCACCCTTTCCGCGGACACGTCGTCCAACGGATGGCAGACCAACGCGTTCGGGAAGATGAAACCATTCAGCTTCTGAGGATCGACTGCGTATTGTCCAAGTGAATCCTTACCGACGTAGACGATTGGGTACTCGCGGGAGGGATCGTTGACCCGCGACCAGAACATGATAGCGGAATCGTTATAACTGGTGCCTCCCACACCAAGCACCATCTTTTCGATGGGCATGCCTGACACATTGCAGCCAAGGTCCTTCTGCTCGGTGATCATGCGGACGATCCTCGGAACGTTCGGCATAGGAGGAACCTTGGTGCGTCCAATGTAGTACGGTTCGTTGAAATAGGACAGCATGATGGAGACGTCGCCCATTCTGTCGGACGACTCACGGTAGCCGATCTCCGTGGTCCATATCTGTCCCGCGAAACCGGCATGCATGACGTCGTCATCGTCTCCGTCCATGAATTCCTCGATCTGGCAGGCCCACATCAGGCCCTCCGGATTGTCATGACGGTACAGCCTCGACTTGATGCGCACACTGGCGTCGGGATTGCGCAGCTCGCCGCCGTACTTGACCTGCGACGTCCAGTCGCGCACATCCCTGGTGAGGCTCCTATGCTTTCCGCACATCCATGCGCGGACCTGCATCACCAACGTCCACAGCGGATCCTCCAGCGAGTCCTTCGGATTCGTCTGGAAACGGCATTTGTAGAACAGGTCCGCGCCCTTGTGCATGGCTTAATCCTCCTCGAACCCGGATTCCTTCACGTTCCCGAGACTCCGCGCGTTCTCGCCGATGACATTCATGATGCCGTCATCGAAACCGTCGGGATTCTCGGCCTGGATGTCCAAAATCATGGAGATGCGCGCGCGGCCCATGCGCAGCTGGTCGAGTATCGCCTCGTTCAACTGCGCGAGCTGCCGGTTGAAGTTCTCCGAATCGAGTTCCACGGAAGCGTAGTAGCGCTTCTTCCGCACCTTCACGGGTCCGGCTGCGATCGGATTGCCGTCGGATGCCGAGGAGCCCGGTGTAGTCCCCGTATCAGCTGAGTCCGGATGTCTGTCAGGAGATACGAGATCGGCTGCGACATGGTCTACGACGGACGTGCGCGCCGCGTCCTGCAACTGGATGTCACGCTCATGCGCTGCGACGGCCACGTCCCAGTCCACCAGAAGCGTGGAATCCGTGACCTGGATGGTCATGGACGGTTCGGTGACGCCTGGGATGATGAGGTTGCGGAAGACACCCGTTTCCGGATCGCGCCCGGAAGCCAACGCAAATCTGTTGGACTCTTCCATTGGATGGTTCGGCACGTCTTCGATGGCATGGTCGAACACCTCGTGGTCGGCCATGCGTGGCATGTACGGGAACCGGGTGATGAAGCCCCACAGCTCTCCTGCGGACAAGACTCCGTCATGGAACGCGGAACTGACATTGGGAACGATCTCGTACCCGATGTTGTCGCCCGAATAGTTTTCCACGAGCATGTCGTTACGTATCAGGAAGGCTCCCGTACGCTCCGCCATGGAGCCAGTGCCGCTGTCCGGCACGCGCGACGAACCGAGGGCGTAGGCGCTTGCGGGATCGTCCTGCATTGGGTACACGCACCATTGGTACGCGTTGCGGATCCTGTCGCCCAGGGTCCTGTCGAGCTCCTCTTTCCTGTCGTTGGCTTGGTCGAGCTGCTGGTGCGTGAGGTTCAGCTGCTTCTCCCGGTCAGCCACCTGCTTCCATCCAAGATACTGCCGTGCGGAGTCCTCTGCCATTTCGAGGGTGTCCTTGTCCGCCACGAGGAACACGACCATGTTGCGATTTGTCCGTTGCGCAGTGCCGCGGCGTTCGATGGCGTTGCGAATCCACTGCGCGGTCTCGGATGCACCCTGGTTCCTTAGACTGTTCCGGTCGACTGTATGCCGGGGATGCATGATGACCAGCGTGGCATCGTCCACGTCGGGGATGCCGTCGCTGACCTCCGGCGTGACGCACACACGGCGGAAACTGCCGCGCCTGCCGCCGACGCCCTCGGATTTGAGCCTGCGCGTGATCTCGTTATACACGGTCTCCGGCTCCTCACGCAGACGTTCCGCATAGTCACGCGCGGTCTTCGTGATGGACGGCTGCAGGCTGTACCGGTAGCGCGCACCCTCGTTGAAGAAGTACGTGGAACGCTGTCCCAGCATGCTCAGTGCGATGCCGAAATTACCGTCGGCGTCGCCCGGCATCTCGGTGCCGAGACGGACGTTCTGCTCGCCCACGTACGGGTTCTGCGCGTTGGCGCGGGGCGCGGAGCCCATGAAGATGGTGCGCGCTATGCGCTGCGTCAGATGGCGTTGACCCAGTGCAGGACGTTCCTCGTCGATGACCGCCGGGGTGGAGTTCGATCCGGCCACGTCCGTGTCGATAATCGGCTTCCACGGGTCGTGCAGGTATTGGGTGAGGTTGGAGTTGACCGAATCGGCGTCCAACGGCACGTTGCCCGGCAGGATCAGCGGACTGGTGTCGTTCGACGTCCACAGTTCGTGGATGATGTTCGACACGAGCGTCAACACGCCACGCGTACGCTGGAAGGTCTCCAGGCTGGACCAGTCCTCGTATAGCAGGTCCAGGAGCTCCGGATGCAGAGGATAGGACGCACGTATGCGCTTCTCGTAGTCCGTTCCCGTCACGTCGGACGGGAACGCCTTCGGATTCGCCCGGTACATGTCCGCGAAACGGCGAGCTGTAAGCGCGATCTGCTCCTGCGCCTCGGCGTCGGGCTCCTCGAACAGGCGCTTGCGTACGATCTCGAACGATTCGTCCCTGGTGGAAGGACGCCACTGGTCCGCGGTCCTGCGCACGACGTTCTGCAGTTCACGCAACGCCAGCTGTCCGTTCTCGCCGCCAACCTCGATGTCACTGCCCCGGCCGGTGTCCGACGCGGGGATGGACATGACGAGCATGCAATGGTCCGCGGTCTTGACAGCCTCGGTAAGGGACTGCGCGAACACGAACTGATTGTCGAACGGTCCCGCGGGCAGGTCGTCGTGGCCGACGAGCTGCTTCGCGTAGGCGACCCATTCGTCGATCAGAATCAGGCAGGGACCGTACCTGTGGAGCAGCTCGTCGAGCAGGTGGCCGGGATTCGTGCCGTTCCGGTCGTTCTCCGAGACTAGATCATACGCTTCGCGGCCGCCGAGCTGCCATGCGAGCTCGCCCCAGATGGTGCGCACCTCGGTGCCGTCGGGTTTCACGTCGGGTTTGCCGGCGTTCAGCTTGGTGCCCACGAGCGCTACCCTGCGGATGTTGCCTGGTTCCCATTCGACCCCGAGCTTGGACACGAGATCCTGCACGTCGGAGGACAGCTTGCTCACCGAGGTATCACCGAACAGGTGGTACAGGGCGAGCAGGCTGTGGGTCTTGCCGCCGCCGAAATTGGTCTGCAGGTTCACCACTGGCGAACCGCTGTTGTCCCCTTCGAGCCGCTTGACGGCTCGGGTCAGCAAATCCTTCAGTCCTTCGGTCAGATAGGTGCGATTGAAAAACTCGACCGGATCGCCGTACGCATTGCCCGGCTCGCGCATGCTCTTGTCGAACGCGACCTGGTACAGGTCGGCCGCGAATTCGGACGCGGTGAACCTTCCGGAAGCCACGTCGTCGTGCGGACGAATCACCTCGCGCCAAGGCTTCATGCCCTGTCCGGCAGCGACCATGAGCGTCTTGTTCTGGCTGATCTTGCGTGTGTGGTCCTCGTACACGGTGCGCTGCAGGGAGTCGCGTATCCTGCGCACATCGGCCGCCGAATCCTTCACGTCCATGGCCGAGAGCAGAAGCTCGATGGTGCTCAGCGCGCGGATGGTCTCGTCCGAGGTGAACGGCTCCATGTGAGCCCATTTCGCGCGCACGTCGCGCAGCTCCGACGCGTACGCCTGTTGGGAGCGGGACAGCAGGCCGTTGAAGTAGCGTCCGAACTCGGTGATGGCGCGCAATTGGGTCTGCACGTCGTTCTTGGCCATCTCCAAAGGCTTGGACCCATACTTCTCCGCCTCCTGCCTCGCCCAGACCTTGTTCCAGTCCCTGGTCTGGAACGTTTTGGTCATGATCTCGTCGACGTCGTCGTAGATTCCCTCGGAGAGCAGTTCGAGCGCCTTGCCGATACGGTCCCTGTTGTTTATCGCCATCGCCTTTCCTCCTTGTCAGACTTCCAACGTGCCTTGGACGTTCTCACCGGCGTCGCGCATGCGCCGCACGGCATCCGTATACAGGTCGTCCCACATGGACGCCAGATTGTTAAAACGGATCGCCTCCTCGGTGTCCTTGCGTTTCTCAGCTTCGTGGTACATGCGGAACACGAGGCCGCGGACCTGATCCAACGGCATGCACTGGCCGACATGCGCCATCATCGGCGTCACCGCGTCCACGCCCTTCGCGTCCAACACTCCGGCCAGACGCACTGAGGCCTCCCACAGACTGGTGCGCACGTCGGTCAACGGATCCCATTCGCCGGACAATTCGCCCGGTCTGAGCAGCCGCGCATTGCCGCCTGCCGCCTCGAACACGCTGGAACGCACCAGAGCGTCCGGGGACGTGCCGCAGGAGCGCGACAGCTGGTCGGCGATGCCGGAATCCTGCCTGTCCCACCCGTAAGACTGGTACCATTTCACTGCGAAACGCGTGTCAGGGTCGTAATCGGAGTCGGCGTCGCCCATGACCTCGTCGATCACGTGGTTGATGACCTCCAGCGCACGCTGGATTGGCATGTCGGTGCCGTCGGCCTCGCGGATTCGAGAATAGCGAGAGTAGACGCTGATGCCCGGTCCGATGGCCGCCTGGCTCAGGTCGACCGGGTCGATGCCGGATGCGATGAGGGTACGCAGCTCCTCGGACAGTTCCATGCGCAGGACGCTGTTGAACGCGCGCATCGTGGTCGCTGGAGCGTCTGCGGGACGTGGACGGCATGCCAGCACGATGGACGATGCCAAGGAATTGGTGCCGACGCTGATCATGCGTCCTCCGCGTTCGCTGCGGACCGGCCAGGTGGCGGTGATCTCCCAACCGCTGTGGATCAGTCCGTCCAGCAATGCGTACCAGCCTGTGGATGTGCCCGTCCTGTCGTCCTTCTGCTTGTACGCGTAGTACACGGTCATGGGGATGTCGGTGCGGGCGGTCTCGCGGATATGCGCGAACACGTGGTTGAACCCGTCCACGAAGAATTCCGCAGCCCCGTCCTTGCCGCCGTGACGGTATGGGTTGGCGACGAGCTCCTGCGTTTTCGGGGTGAGCATCGTGGCGGTCACGGACGGCAGGACCGGCTTGAGCATGCGGCGCAGCCATACGTAGAAGTAGTCCGACAGGTCGGAGTAGCCGATGTTGTCGTAGTACGGTGGATCGGTGGATACCACCACGTTCGAATAGTCGCGTGTGGCCGCGTCGGCCTGATGGGCCTCGCATTCCGGGTAGGCAGGCACATTCTCCACCGCCTCGGCCACCCATTCCACCTGGCTTAGGAAATTTCCGGAAGAAGACGAGAACGGATTTGCCTCAGCGTAATCCCATGTCATGGGAATCGCCTGACGCGCGAATACGTTACGTATTTTTTCGCCTATATTCTGCCAGCTTGCAATAGACGAACACCTGTCAGTCTGCCGGCTGACGGCGAGGCTCAGATAGACGGATACGGCGTCCGCGTACGCGCGGGCCCCATTGCCACCCTCGTCGAGGGGCTTACCCTCCGGCATGCCAGCTGCCAACGCGTCAGCCAACACTTGTTCGCGTACTTCGGCGACCGTGTCCGCCAGAGTCGTCAACACCGTCAGCTGACGATTCGTGAACAAGTCAGACCACAGCTGATATCCGTATGCCTGTACACGGAAGCCCAGTGCTTTCTCGGGAAGAAGTTCCATGGGCTTATCCAAAGGTTCCGGAACATTTGCCGTTTGTTCCTGCAAAGCCGACGCATTGACATAGACACGCCCATTCGAGCCATCCCCGACAATTGCCATGAGCTGTGAGCCGATACGGCTGGCTTGCCCTTCGGCGCGAATGTATTCGAAATTGATTGGTGTTCCGTCAACGATGGATATGGCTCCCTTACGGTTGACGGTTCCCTCATCATCGCCTTTCGGTCCCTTGTCATTGTGTTGGGCCTCGTAGGTGATACTGCCATCCTCGTGGATGATGGGCTTGATCCATGCCTCGTGGCCTTTCTTTTTGGACAACCACCAGGAACGCACCAACGGCACTTGGACTGGGTTCGCGGGATTTGGGTTCGTGACGGTGCGCGCCCAAATCCACGCAATCACGGTATGCTCCACGCCATGCTCGTCTTTGACCTTCGGATACAGATACCCGACCTTCTCGAACGCCTTATCACGCAGAAGCCTGCCATAGTATCGGATGTCATCGGCCAGACCGCCGGTCTTGTCAGATGCCTTCGTGCCTTCGGTCGGGTGGACACTCGGTTGGTTGAAGAATATGGAGGGGAATTCGATCAGCGCCTTGTTGATTGTCACCGCCAACGGGTTCAGATCCGATGCTTGGGCTTTAAGTCCGAGTCGCTGCGCCTCCAACGGGATGGCTCCGCCTCCCGCAAACGGGTCCAACACATCAGGCATGATGCCGTCGTTCGAGTCGAGGATCGCCTGTCTAGCCTCCTTGTACAGGTCTGTGTCATGGATATTCTCCCATTTTGCCAAACGTTCCATAAGCAGCTGGAGGCGTTTGCGTTCCCTGTCCTGCTCCTCCACGGTCGGAAAACGGTCAGGATGAGCAGACGGGTCATCCACAAGCTGGGCAAACAGGATGGAACGCGTGGTCGCCAACGGGCGACGCGCCCAGTATAGGTGCAGGGTCGACGGCAGTCCATGGCGCAATGACTTCTCGCGCGCCGACTCCTCGTTGATCGTCCTCAACGGGATGCCAGTTTCGATGAGCTTCTTCCTGCGCGCGCTTTCAGTCATGTAGATGTTCCTTTAGGGTGTTCTTTCGTGTTTCATCTACCAGCTTACCTTTTCAAAGCGTTCACAATTGGATTTCGCACGTGGACACGCACGTTTTCTCCATTAGAACGGTTCTCTGCCGCGGTTCCAGTAGTCGGCCAGCTGTTCGTTGAACGATCGTGTGGAGCATGACGGCGTGATTGCGTCGAACGCGCGCTCCACGTAGCGGATGCGGTCATGCTCCACGCCGAACGGACTCACACGCACAATCGACAGCCTGTGCCTGTCCCCCTGCGACTGGGCGAACGCGACCTCGTTCGCGCTCACCGTGAACGTGTCGGCCTCAGGAAGGTCGATCCGCCCCTTGACCTCGATGAAGTACGCCCTCCCTTGGCTGTCCGTGGAACGGATGTCGAAGCCCTTGTTGTTGTGGGGCATCTCGATTGGTATGCGACCGAGCCGGCGTTCCATCGTTAACGTCAAGTCCACGGCCCGTCGGTCCACTTCGGTTGTGTTCCTGGCGAACGGTCTGGATTCAGGCGGCGTGACCGGCTGGGGCAGCATGCGTGACGGGACGATCAGCGCCATGCCGCGCACCATGGCCGGTTTCGCATGCAGCCGCGCTGCGCCGGACAGCTCCCTCTCGCGCATTTCGAGCCGCTGCTCGTATTCGTGGGCGCGTTTCAACGCGATGGACGAGTTCATGTTCCTGCCGCGTTTGCCATGCCGTTCGTCCTCCACGCACCGGTTGTACTGCTGGTACCAGTATTCGATTTCCGCGTTCAGCCTGCCGCGCACCTGCCTGAGCACGTGTCCGCGTTCCTCGTCCTTGTCGGCTTGAAGTTCCGCCAGACGCGGTTTCGTGCCATGCGAATACACGTAGGCGCGCATGGCGCTGTCATGGTCGGCGCGGACCCACGGCATGCGGAGCAGCCCGTCGATGGTCTCCTTCTCGTCGGGCTGTGGCGCGTCGTAGTCGAGGTACGGGGGCGCGGGCGATAGCGAGAGCCCGTCCTGTCCGTCTATCTGCAGGTAGTCGAAATGCCTCGAGACGGGCCTTCCCATGGAATCCGTTATCGTCTGTTCGGCGGCGGTCATGAGCAGGGGTCCATCGGGCTGGCTGTCGGTGCGGTCCACGAACA
>OGRF01002269.1_pt1 | contig 11092 bp, 7 predicted proteins | sample 1553381 | NCBI WGS metagenome assembly OGRF01 (sample SAMEA2580060, study PRJEB22360) | human gut metagenome | biome: human gut; feature: human-associated habitat; material: faeces | place: Denmark | collected 2008/2010
GTTGATAATGAACATAGTGCCGAAAGGCTTTATTCGTGGGAAATTGTGGTGTAAAAACCTTGTTAGTTTTGTATTCGGACTGTACTTGTACCGTACCCGAGCCGTACTTGCTCCGTACCAACTCCGTAGTTTCTCCGTATAGGGGTACTTCTGACCGAAGAAGGTACGGAGCAAGTACGGTTCGATACGGTGCAGGTATGGAGTTGGTGATTTTTTAAAGAGGTGTCGCTTTATTTGATGAAAAGGTTTTGTTTATCACCTGTCTCTACCTTTTGCTTGCTTTTTGTTAGCATTTAGGTTGGTTGAAAGTGCTGGATTAGACGCCTTTTGTGTATAAAGCTGTGTTTATACGGGATATTGTATAAAAATAAGGGAATCTGTAGGAGTTTGCCACATGGGGGTAATATCTTGTTGACAGGAAGTTGGCTTTTCTCTGGTTTTACAGTCTTGCATTTCTATCTACAATTTTTATAAGGTTGTAGAGTTCTGCTATTTCATCTAAATGTAGTTGGTAATCTCTGAACATGTCATTCAATGAGTGGCAGGTGATAATGCCATGTTCTACATCATGTGAGATGATTTTTTTGATGGAGATTCCTTCTGTACGGTGTACAATGATAAAATACCAGTCGTTGATGTGGAGCTTGTATTGCCATAGGTCACGTCTGACTTCTCGTCCCAATACAATGTCTCCATCGCAGATGGAATTTCTGGAACCGTCATCCATGCTATCTCCTTCGGCTTCGAACAGGCGATAGTTACCGTGGTAGGTGCGGTCTACTATGACGGGGAGCGTTGGTAGGGTGCCTATGTATTCTTGATCTCCGTATCCGTTCAAGTATCCGCATTGGGCGCGAATGTGAACTAAAGGTACATTCATGAAGCCTATGTTTTCTATAGGATGTACGTTTGGAATAAATGTGGGGTTAGTGCTTGATTCCTGACTTTTTTCTTGTTTATTCATTGGAATACTAACTGTTTCGTTTTCTTTCTTTTGGTACATATTTCCTTCACCGGTGAGTATCCAGTTGAGATTGTATTGTGGGAAACGTTGGGCTATTTTTTCGCAAGTCATCCTCGATGGTTTCCTTCCTTCATTGATTAATCGGGTGATAGTTACGTTGTTGCTTAGTCCGATAGTGGCGCTGAAAGAGTTTTTATTATATCCTTCCTGCTCCATGATTAGTTTTATTCTTTCCCAGCCTTCCATACTTGTATTTATTAATAGGTATATTAAAATAGTTAGTTAAACATAGTAAAATACTAACTATTGTTTTCATAAAGTTTGTATTTTATATGATAGTTAGTATATTTGCATCGTCAGACAACACTTTATCTTTGCAAAGAAACAAATTTAAGATTTAAAGCACAAACATGTATGTGTACTTTGTGAATGTGATTACTAACTATTAACTAATTTTTAATATTAAAGGAGACTAAGTTATGAAAAAGTCAGTTTGGAGCAAGGTTTTGAAAGTAATTATTGCGGTAGCCTCAGCTATATTAGGGAGGATTGGTGGCAATGAGAATAAAAGGTGAATTTAACAGTGAGTTTATCTCCGGGAGTCTCCCGGAGATAATAATAATTTAAAGTGAAATATTATGAAAAAGATATCTATACTATTTTTGTTGATTGTTTGGCTTGCTTTTGGGATGACAATTACTGCTCAGAATACGGTACTTTCTCCTGTTTTTCCGCAGGTGATTCCACAGACTCCAGAAGTAAACAGATTGATTGGTATGATTAATTATCCTGTGTCTTATAATACAGGATTGGTGAAGACTGAAATCCCTATTTATGAAATAAAGCTTAATAGTGGGTATACTTTACCTATAAAGTTAGTATATCAGTCTTCAGGTTTTAAACCTAATGAGCGTAGTTTTGTAGGTGCAGGTTGGAGTTTAGTGGCGGAACCACAGATAGCTCATGCGGTGAACGGATTGCCCGATGAAATGCCAAATGTGGGACTATACATGAATAAAGGAGTGAATCTTAGCGGTACATTTGTTCAGGATACATTGGTTGATGCCATGTATGGCCATTATGACCTTGAGCCTGATCAATATTTCTATTTATTGCCTCATAAGGGTGGTAGCTTTTTTCTGAATAGACCGGCTAATAATAATTCCAAAAAAGAATTTGTTACTGTTCCTTATGATCCGATCCGGATAGGTAATTCTCCTGATTTGAAGAGTTTCAATATAACAGATACAGATGGAGTACGGTATGATTTTATTCCCATAGAACATACGGAGATTCAAACGGAGAATCAACAAACTGAAACTATATCGGTATATAAAGCTGCGCATATTCTTACGCCAAATAAGGAATCCATCACTTTCTCTTACGAGGGGTTGACGGCAAGCAGTCCATATAAGTATACGCTTCGTAATTATGAGCAAAGTGCTACACTGGATATCAAAAAAAAAATCGGTGTTAAATAGGGATGCTGTAATTGCATATTGTAGCGGAAATGAAAATGTGTTGACCGATGAATTCATTAATTATCCTTATGAAAAGTCGAATAGGCATAAGGTGAAGTTGATTCAGCGTGATGTTACGGGGACTTCTACAATGGGTACTGAGATGCGAGTAAGTACTTATAATGTTTTCCACAGCGATGGTATTAAGGATAATGATTTGGTTTTAATGTTGTAATGATACTCGCACTGCGAACTATTGGATACAGTCTATATCCTCCAAATACCTGAGTCGGATTAATTTTCCCGGTGGGAGTATAGAGTTTACTTATGTAATGATAACTGAGTATAAGACTAGCCAAAAGGTTTTGAGCGGGATTGTCGTAAAGGATTATCAGGGAAATGTGGTGAAGCGTTTTCAGCTATTGACAGAGAGATTTGGTGAACGACCTTGTTTGAACGGTGTACTTGAGACTTCGAAAGACGGGCTTTCGCAAAGGCAATATAGCTTTCAGTACTGGGATCGGCGTGGAGTGGCTTATGATACCCCGCACGTAACCCCATGGGGGTATTATCAACTATCAGGGAATAATCAAACGAATATTCCGGAGTTGTATACTGAGTTTGCGCTTTACGACGATAATGGCATTCCGGTCGATACCATGTATTTTCGTTATGGTGGAAAAGACTTTTATCAGAATGGTGATGAAAATCCCGGATTGACATTTATGCTCAAAAGTGTCAGCTATCCGACAGGAGGGCGAACGGAGTTTCAATATGAACGCAATAGATTCGAGGAATCTCATCGTGCAAAATCTGTCTCTAATGGTAGCTTGCGTATCAAGGAAATCAAGAATCTCCAATCGGATGGTACGGTTGCATCCCGGCGTATATTTAAATATGGTAAAGGAGAATATGGACAAGGGCTTCCTGTACGTGTTCTTACTTCCCATGACTTCATGACGTCTTACGAACAAGTTTGTTACAAACAATCTGCCGGCATGGGACCTCCTTCTTGGTTTGAAACTTACAGAGTCTATAAAGTTGATCTGCATGCGCGCCCTGTAGTGAATGATTTTTTGGAATCTTCTGCTTCTATAGTATATGATTATGTAACCGAATATACGGATGAAGAGGGAAAGTGTGGAAAAACCGTATATGAATATGATTATAGTAATCTAAATGCCATTCGTTCTGTTCGTGAAGCTGTGCCTCCATATTGTCCTATGCTTCATAAAAAAGCTTATCGTCCGTATAAAGACTGGAGTGTGGGGCAATTGCTGCGTAAAGCAGTTTATGATGGTAAAGGCAATCTGCTAAGTGAACAAAAGAATACTTATAGGAAAGTTGAGAATTTTAAGGAAGTAACTTATATGAAACTTGAACCGCAAAAGAGCTACTTGTTTTATGATCCGGCTGTGACAAGTTGGGAAACAATACGCACTTTAAAGATAGGTAGAGTGGCTCCTAATCCTGTTGATAGCCGAGCTATTGCTAAAGGGGTACCGGAACCTTATCGGTATGATGGTTCCTTAGCTTTCTTTACTGGATATAAGTTACTGGCTTCTTCAGAGGAGAAAGAATATGGGGGCGGTCGGGTATTTGGTCGTAAAACGGAATATGAATACAATGATTATTTGTTGCCAATCAAGGTAAAGAGCACATTGAATGGAGGCAAAATACGGACAGAAAGTATTTCTTATCCTATGGACTTCAATGATGAAGTTTCAAAAACAATGGTAAACCGTAATATTGTGCGGCCGGTTGTGCAGCGTGTTGCTACTATGGGAAATGCAAAATATGACGTATATAATCCATATCGTCTGTCATCGGACATTCCTGTAGTAGACCGCATAGAGATGGGTAAAGGCGATAAGGGTCGGGAAATGCGCATGCAGTTTATAAGGTATGATGGCTACGGTAATTTATTGGAAGCAGTGAAAGATGATTCGCAGCGCATTGCCTATGTTTATAGTTATGGCTCTTTATATCCGGTAGCTAATATTGAAGGTGTGGGCTACAACTCTTTTCCGGAAGAATTCGGGCAGATGAATAACTATTCGGATAGCACCATGCTTGCTGATAAATGCGCCTCTCTCCGCTCCACTCTTCAAGATGTTGGGCTGGTGACATCGTATACCTATCGTCCGCTGGAAGGTATAAGCTCTGTGGTCGCTCCGAATGGAAAAAGAAAAAGCTTCGTGTACAACGCGTTCGGTGATTTATGCATGGAATTGGACCACAATGGGTACTTGGAAAAACGATATGATTATCATTATAAATGTGATTCTGCCAGTGCTCCTGTTGAACCTCCTCCGTCTTATCCGCCTTTAACAGTGAAGATAGGAGCAGGGCGGACTTATCCTCTTGGTCGAACTTCAATAGCCGCATGGGCCAATGGGGGAAGTGGTAGCTTCTCTTACAGTTGGGCATTAACAGATAATAAAGGTTTGAATTATAGAACGGGGAATTCTAATTTTACTTATGAATTCACAGCTCTTGGAACCTACCAACTGACTTGTGTGGTTCGGGATAAGGTGACAGGAACAAGTGCCACAGACACAGTGTCCTTTGAAGTAGTGCCTGATATGGCTGTCAGTTTTGAGAATATTCATACATTTAAAGATGGTAGTGAACGCTTTGCTGAGGCGTACATTGATTGTCCTTGTGAAACGGACATCACATTTGTGTTGGAATATCAGACGAACACGTACAAGGGGATTGCTTTTTATATAAACGATTATAACAATAATAATAAATTTGTCCGATATGGTAATGGTGCAGACTTTGTTACCGTCAAATTCCCAAAAGGAAAATCGCGGATTTACATAGTGTATAACCAAGGTGATAAATGCTGTCGGATTGTAATGAATAAAGCGACTAATGGTGTCACTTTTCAATATCCCTATGTGTTGGATGCGCCGTTAGATTAAATATGAAAACTTATGAAACGATTAATATTATCTTTGATTACAATGCTTTCGGGATTATTTCCGATGCAAGTATCTGCACAGTCTTTAAGCAATAACTATGTGCAAATACGTACTTATCTGGAAGCCGGAAATGCTTCCAAATGTATGGATCAGATTCAGTACTTTGATGATTTAGGACGTGAAGAGCAATTGGTTCTGAAACAATTTGCGCCTAATGGGCAAGATTTGGTTTCCGGTGTGCAATATGACAGTTATGGGCGGAAATGGAGGGAATTTATTCCGGTTCAATCTATATATAGTACTGGAAGCCATGTGTCGGGCTTTTCTGAACAGGCAGTCAAATACGCAGGGGATGCTTCTCCCTATAAAGAAATTGATTATGAAGACTCTCCTTTGGAACGGGTGCTTTCTGAGACAGGTGCTGGCGATGCCTGGTATAGTGCGGGTAAGAAGAAACGTAATGGCTATTTTGTGAATGATGCGAGTGCAAACGGGCTTTTGTCAGCCCGGCACTATACCATATCTTCTGATTATAGCATAATGCAAGGTTCACCATCTATTTATGCTGCCGGAGAGCTTCGGGTAATTCTTTCAGTAGGTGAGGATAATGATAGTACGTTGACTTTTACAGATAAACAGCAACATACAATTTTAGTACGCCAACGCAACAAGGGGATTTCACATGACACTTATTATGTTTACAATGATTATGGACTTCTATGTTATGTTCTTCCGCCGCAATTGGACGGAAAGATCGATGTAGCGTCTTTGGGGCTCTATGGATATAGTTATAAATATGATGACCGTGATCGCTGTATTGAGAAAAAACTTCCGGGTTGTGAACCTGTCTCTCTGGTTTATGATCGTGCAGATCGTTTGGTACTTGAACAGAATGGGGTTCAAAAAGCTAAAAATTGCTGGACTGTACACAAATATGATAGACTGGGACGTCTGCTTTATTCTTTTGAGCATACAGATACAACACCTATTGCAACGCTGAGGGAAAAGTTGAAAAGTATATGTGCAGAAGAGACTGATTCGGGTACAAACTATTTAGGAATAGGTTATACGAATACCACTGTGTCTTGGGGTACTGATTTACAGCTGCTTCTTGTGAATTATTATGATGATTACAAGTTTTTGGAGTCACTGGGTTCAACGGAAAGTTCCTATCTGGCTTATCAGGTAAAATCTGGTTATGGTACTCGTTCGGATTATGCTGACGGGTTACAGACGGGCAGTCGTTCTTATCTTCTGGACGGTTCGGGAAAATATACCGTTTTTGCAATGTACTATGATCAAAAGGAACGTTTAGTGCAACGTCATTCTGTAAATGTTCGTGGGGGCTATGAGAAAGAATATTATGCTTATAGTTTCACAGGCAAATCGTTGCACCATTATTATTCCCATTACGGTGGAAATGGAGGCTCTACTTTTAATAGAGAGTATGTTTACAGTTACGATATGGCGGATCGCTTGACGGAGGTGCGTTATAGCTTAAATGGTGGTACTCAAATCGTATTGTATGACAATAGTTATGACGGTTATGGTCGCCTTCAAAGGCGAAGCTATAATGCTAATGTGTATTCTTCCTCTTATGTTTATAATATTCGTAACTGGTTGACAGCTATTAGCGGTAGTAAATTTACTCAGAATCTATATTACCATACGGGTAACGGAACTCCTTGTTATGGTGGCAATATCAGTAGTATGACTTGGAAATCGGGCAATGAAAGCACGCTCCGTGGCTATAAATTTAGTTATGACGGTTTAAACCGTTTGCTGACTGCCGTTTATGGTGAAGGTTCTGCGATTGGTACGAATGTGAATCGTTTTACGGAACAAGTTACGAATTATGATAAGAATGGTAATATTCTGGGTTTGAAACGATATGGGCAAACCACTGCAAGTACTTATGGCTTTATTGATAATCTTACTATGACTCTGACTGGTAATCAGCTGAAGGTTGTAAACGATGCTGTAACTGCTACTGCATACAACAATGGTTTTGAGTTCAAAGATGGCACTAAGTTGACAAAAGAATATTCGTATGATGCCAACGGTAATTTGACGGAAGATTCCAATAAGAATATTACAAGTATTCAATATAATTGTTTAAATTTGCCAAATAAGGTGGTGTTTAAGGATGGTAGTACGATAGTTTATATTTATGGATCGGATGGAACTAAACTTCGTACGATTCATAAGATAGGCGGTGCTACTACAACAACTGATTATTGTGGTAGTGTGATCTATGAAAATGGTACAGCTAAAAGGATGTTGACTGAGGTTGGCTATGTTACTTTGTCCGACAATAAACCTCATTATTATTTGCAGGATCATCAGGGTAACAACCGTGTAGTTATCAATGAATCCGGTAGTGTTGAGGAGGTGAATCATTATTATGAAGTAAGTCCGTATAGCTATTGCGCCAATGATCCCGTGAAGAATGTTGATTCAGATGGAAGATGGTTTTGGGCTGCTGCCGGTGCTGCCATTGACTATGGTTTTCAGGTTTATGATAATTATCGTTCTGGCAAAAGTGGATATGATGCTTGGGTTGGAAATGTAAATTTTGTTAGTGTTGGTTTATCTGCAATTAATCCAACTGGAAAATTAAAGATCGCTAAAACTTTCATTGTGGAAGCTACAAAGGAAACTATATCGTATACTGCTAATGAAGGATTAGGGATTAAGGATGATCTAAAGACTATTGCAACTAATGCTCTTATAAGCACGACTGTTAGTGTAGGTGCAGGAAAACTAACAGAGAGTAGTAGTAATAAAGCCTTGGAAAATGCGAATAAGGAGATGCGTACCGCTAATCAGAATGTACGAACAGCTCAGAATCGAGTAGATCGTCGCCCTAATTCTGAATCTAAAAGAATACAATTAGAAACTGCAAAATCCGATGCACAAAAAACTCGAATCAAACAGGTTGGAACTCAAATGCTTAATTCTACAATAGGTCAAATGAATTCGAATGCTGTTGAAGAAACCATAACAAGAGGAGTAGATGGATTTAACTTAAAAATGGATTGGAATGATGAAGAGTACAAGAAGCCCTAAGAAAAAAGAGAAAAGTATTCAGATAAAGATAAACTGGATTGTTTCTATTATATTAATTATTTTTCTGCCTATAGCGTATATCCATAAATGTCAGATGTTAAAGGAAAGTGGCATTACGGTTGGTAAGGTAATAGATATATATCGAAGACCTGGAACAGGAGTGGCTCGTGGAAAATTAGCGAGGATTGTGTATTATGTTGATAATCATCGATATGAAATAAATCCTTTTTGGCATCCTGGCGATAACAATACTGTTGGTGATTGTTTCTTACTTGAGTATAGTCTTGCAGACCCTCAAATAGCCGATGTGTTATGGGAAAAAGGTAAACAGGCCTGTATGTCGGAATAACTATGGATTATTGTTTCAGGATCTATCTATTTTTAGAGGTCTGAATTAATAGCTATCCTTATATGGTCTTTTCATGTAAGGGTAGCTTTTCTTGATACAGAGTTAGATAAATATAGATATCAGTCTTCTTTTTTACAGTTATTTACAGCATGTAACCGTTGGCAGACGTAATAGTAACTTATCCTCCTCAATCGGTAGGTTTGGTCCATGTCTTTGAGTTAAGTGAGATTTTTTCTAATTCAGCAGATCCGATTGGTAAAGTTCCGGTAGTGGACGGTAGCTTTACTGCGAAGTGTAAATATGATCAGGTGCTACAATCGCTAAAGAAGAAACTGATAAAGCGGGTGGTAGTGAATTGCTGATAACCGGACATGATACGCCGTCATTCCATAGCATTCTGTATTTGGGGAGCCATGTTGTATAACATGGATAGTTAGTCAAAATTGGACTAAAAATAGTGATTATTGTAACAGTGGTTTTCTGTTTTGCCCTACTTTTGCATCGAATGTTGTAAACGGCTATTGCATTAAGTTATGTGTGCCTAAAATAATACTATGCTTATGAGGAAGATTATTCATTTGATTCTATTTGTTTTATTGTTAGTTCCCTGCAGCGCATTGCAGGCGTCTCACCAACCAGAGTTTTCCACTGCCGGTTTCTTCGAATTACCCAATTCCGGACGTGAAGTGTTTTCCATGAATCCGGCCTGGCGTTTTTATAAAGGAAGCGTTGCTGGTGCTGAAGCTATAAGTTTTGATGATACGGAATGGGCTGTAATCTCCCTGCCTAATGGGATTGAATACCTGCCTACGGAAGCCAGTGGTTGTATCAATTACCAAGGTGAAGTTTGGTATCGTAAGCACTTCACTCCCGCAGATGCATTGAAAGGAAAGAAGTTGTTCCTGCATTTCGAGGCCATCATGGGGAAGAGCAAGGTGTTTGTGAACGGCCGGTTGATGAAAGAACATTTTGGTGGCTACTTGCCGGTGGTAGTAGATGTGACCGATGCCCTGAAATGGGGAGAGGATAATGTGATTGCCGTATGGGCGGACAATAGTGATGATCCGTCTTATCCTCCCGGAAAGGCACAGGACGTTCTTGATTTTACCTACTTCGGTGGTATCTACCGTGATTGCTGGCTGATAGCTCATAATCCTGTCTTTGTCACCGACCCTAACTTTGAGGACGAGGTCGCAGGCGGTGGCCTGTTTGTGGCTTATGATAAGGTATCGGATGCTTCGGCTGAAGTACTATTGAAAGCTCATGTACGTAATGATAGTCGTAAAACTTTTACAGGAGTTGTGGAATATGAATTGCAGCAACCGGATGGTACACAGGTGGCGTTCCTGAATGATAAAATACAGGTACGTCCGGGTAAGGCTGTTACTTCAAAAGATAAAATCACGGTAAAGAATCCATTGTTGTGGAGTCCGGAGACTCCTACCTTATATAATCTGATTGTACGTATTCGCGACCACGAAGGAAAAGTGGTGGATGGTTACCGTCGTCGTATTGGCATCCGCAGTGTGGAATTTAAGGGTAAGGATGGTTTCTGGCTGAATGGCAAACCCTATGAAGAACCGTTGATCGGTGCCAATCGCCACCAGGACTTTGCCATAGTAGGTAATGCAGTCCCCAACAGTATTCACTGGCGTGATGCAAAGAAACTGCGTGATGCCGGACTAAAGGTGATCCGTAATGCCCATTGTCCGCAAGACCCGGCGTTCATGGATGCATGCGATGAACTCGGTCTGTTTGTAATTGTCAACACTCCGGGCTGGCAGTTCTGGAATGATGCCCCTGAATTTGCGCAGCGTGTATATAGTGATATACGTAACTTGGTACGCCGTGACCGTAACCATGCCTGTGTCTGGTTGTGGGAGCCTATCCTGAATGAAACCTGGTATCCGGATGATTTTGCCAAGAAGACCCGTGAACTGGTCGAACAGGAATATCCTTACTCTTATTGTTATTCCGGTTGCGACAGCGGAGCGCGTGGCAAAGAATATTTCCCGGTACTTTTCACTCATCCGTCTTTTGATGGGAAAGCATGGGGCGATCCGAATGCCGATCCTAAAATCACCTATTTTACCCGCGAGTGGGGCGACAATGTGGATGATTGGAGCTCACACAATTCGCCGAGTCGTGTAGCCCGTAACTGGGGAGAACAGCCGATGCGCGTACAGGCACAGCATTATGCCTGCCCTTATTATCCGGTGACCAGCTACGATGTTCTTTATAAGCAGTCTTCACAGCATGTCGGCGGTTGTCTCTGGCATTCGTTCGACCATCAGCGCGGTTACCATCCCGTTTCTTATAA
>OGRF01002272.1_pt1 | contig 11079 bp, 10 predicted proteins | sample 1553381 | NCBI WGS metagenome assembly OGRF01 (sample SAMEA2580060, study PRJEB22360) | human gut metagenome | biome: human gut; feature: human-associated habitat; material: faeces | place: Denmark | collected 2008/2010
GGTTATGCTGCCGACATTGCTTCCCCATCGGCCGGACGGAAGACATGTCGTGTAATCGACTTGGGTGCTTGTGGTCGTAGCGCATGCCGGCGCGCTCGCGCCTCCGTCGTTTTCGACCATGGCGAATGCTTGGGAGGGCAGTACGGCCACTGTCATCAGAACGACGAGCAGAACAATGAACAGCATGTTCCGTCGCGCTTTCATCCTGACCGGGAGGCTGGGCTGCATCTGGGTTGAAGCGCTCACAGTATCCACATCTCCTTCAGACTGCTTAGATGCTCTGGCTGATTCGAATTGGGGTAGAAAACCTCTCCGGCGATGTTCCGGCTCTGCAATCTCCTGAGGAGTCTTTTCCATCGGACCTGCTGGGTCCGGTCTTTGACTTGGCCGACCATGAGGAATGGTGCGGCGACCAAGCCGATGAGGATGAACACCACGCCGAATGTGATGCCGATGATCGGGGCGAGCATAAGACAGATCAACAGTCCTATAACACCGCCGATGATTGTCGAGAACACGGTCTTGGATCGGGCTTCCGTGCTTTTCGTGATCATGAACGTGTTCTTACGTTCGATTGATGCGGTGGATGAGACCTCGGTGATGTCATCCATGGTTTCCCTTGGATGCAATTGTCTTTGCTCGCCCATGAATATGTTCCCCGATCAGATTCCGAGGTAGTCTTTGCCCTGGCTGCCCACGGCGTTGACGATCCAGTCAAGAGCTGTCAGCAATGCCGGGATGGTTATGGTCGGGCCAGCGAAGATGAAGATGACGGCGAGAACGACGATGACTCGTGTGACGCTTGGACAGAACATGGAGACCAGCTGGTTGCTTCGCCCCATCGCCTTGCTGATTCCTCCCAGGATAAGCCCCAAGGCCAAGGTCACTGCGGCAGCGGCGCCCACCTTGGTGATGAGCTGTCCGGCGGTCGAGTTGAGGATGCCGTCGAACATGGCGTGATAGCTTCCGACAAGATTGCTGGAAGCGGCGATTTCTATGGTGTTGCCCATTATTGGATTCCCTTCGAATTTGGTTTGAAGGAACCCTCCTGCGTTTCCCGAGTGTATCAACGGAATCGGTTGATAACGATAGGTTTTCGGTTTTTAACAAAGTTTCTTGCATTCTCAGACAACACGGGGAACACAGATTAAGAAAAACCCATCCGGCATCAATGGAAGCCGGATGGGTTGGCATGTTTTTTTCGGTCCTACTTGTCGCCGGGGCGATAACCGTCGTCGAAGTCTTTCACGCTCACGATGAACGCCGGCTGGATCTGTTCCATGTTTCTGGTTCTTACAGCGGCATGGTATTTGGGGAGGTTCGTCACCGCTCCTCCAGTCCACCCATCCAATCCCTCATTGTCGGTCAGACGTGCCGCGGTCAGCGTGGCTATGCGCGGAATCGACGTGTTGTAGCTGATGAACGTCGTGTACCCCAGGAACGAATCCAACAACGTGTCGGACAACTGGGTCGGGTATTGGGTGGCGAACACGAGAATCAATCCGAACGAACGCCCCTGCTCCCTCAGATTCTTCAACACGTCGTCCGACCCGTTCGCCAGCAGGCTCAGCTCGTCGCAGACGAGCATCGTGTGTTTGCCAAGCGTTAACCAGTCCTTGCAGTGTGCGAACACCGTGTTCCAGAACCGGTACATGAGCCACGAGCCCAGAATCTTGTCCATGAGTTCGGGAAGCGAGTGGCCATTGTGCGGGGCGAGCACGATGTGATAGTCGCCCGGGTGATCCAATATCCACTTCCATGTGACGGTGCTGCGTCGCGGTGTGAACATGTGTTCGATGGCGAGGAACTGGTTGACCTTGTTCACCGAGGCGTTGGTACGCTGCAGTATTTCACGATCGCTTCGCGCCGCCTGCCCCTTCTGATCCGGTCGTCCGTACAGTTGTTCTGCGGCACGCGCGGCCAACGTCATGTCTATTCCGAGAGGATCGTCCTTCAACTCCAATGCGAGAGCCCTGCATACCTGTCCAAGCGCTCTGGCTGATCCGGTTTGACCATCCGACCCACACAATGCGACCACGGCCCAGCCGATAGGTGACTGCTGTTGCCTGAGTTGACCGGCCCCGGGATACTGTTGCTCGAGTTGTCTGCATCTTCTTAGGATGTCCCCCGGCTTGTGTTGGTCGTATCGGCTTGCGGCCACGCCGATGGTCATGGATTGGGTGATGATGTTTTGGGAGTCGTTCTGAATGTCGCCGGCATTGAATGCGTATCTCATGGTTTTGGCGACGCTTTCCGCCGTCTCCTGGGCGTTCCTTCCCTCCTGCATTCCGAGCAAATCGAGACCGATGCTGGAAGGATCAGTGAGATATATGACACGTGGATGGGAGTCAATCCCCTGCGTTTGCCGATACCGGTCCAGCACTTCCACTCCGGTGTCGTCCTTCATCCAGAAGTGGATGAGTCGTGAATCCGTTCCCCACACGTCACGGCTGGTATCGTTGCGATGGCTGATGGCCCATTGGCTGATGCCGTGGGTCAGAACGGTTTTTCCTGATCCGGCTTCACCGCTGATTGCGATTCCGCCATAGAGCTGTGTCGGATCCAAGTATCCGGGACGTCCGGAATCGTCCAATCCGATCAGGACGCCTCCATGGGACAATGGTTCGGGCACCGGGTGAAGGTCCTGTTTCACCGCCGTGGATTTCTGCACCGGCATGAACAGTGTGGTCGTGGTCATTGGGCTGAAGACCAAAGTGGTGCGTTGCGGGCCATATCCCGTCGCATACACTCGTTTGTCTTTCATGCCGAGTTTTGTTTCGGTGTCACTGAGATTCGCCTTGCGTTTGCGGCGAAGCCACCAGTATCGGCGTGGGCGTTGGAGAATATCATCCCATAGAGTGTTCCTCCACCATCTGATTCCAGCTGCAACGGTGAAGGCAAGAGGAATGATCCACAACCATGACGGTATCGGCAACAGCATCAAAGAGCAGTACGCCAACAGTCCAAGACATGCGAATTTGTAGTGCGGCGGTACTCGGAAGTACATTCGAGTGCTGTTGTCGTCGTTCAGCATGGCTTTCGCGTTTGCGGAGAGTAGTCCACTCAAAACCCAAGGCACCAGCAGCATCGCCGCTACCGTTCCCGCCAGCCAGAAGAATGTGGCAAGACGAATCGGAGTGATGACGGACAATACCATCGTCAACAGGGTGACAGCCAAGGTCACGATGAGTCCGCCCAACTTTGGGTAGCTGGGATGACTGCTCATGTTGGAGAGCAGCGGGAACATGGCCTGTCCAGCCCGTTGTGCGAGTTCTGCGTTCCGGCGGCTGTCGGCGCATGCTGCGGTGACTCGCGCGCAGAGCGTGTGTGCTGCGACAAATTCGTTGCCGTCCTCGACGGTGGAATGCTCGTCGGCAACCCAATCTCGAATTCGGGCCTGTTCGAAATATCCTTGCCTGCGGAGCGTTACGCTGACATAACTGTCTGCCGGCATCAATGCTTCGACGCTTTTCCGAATGCCGGCGGAATCGGTGCGCATCTTCTCCATCGTCGCCTTTGAATTCAAGCGGGCCCGCCATGGCACAAGAGAGTGAGCTGATCTGCTGATTCCTTCCGGCAGTTCGGGTTCGCCGTTCCCTGGCAGTGGGCTGATGGAAAAGCCGGCGAGATCACCCGCCTTGCGTATGCCTTCGCCATCGCCATGCACATATTCACGGACCGGCTCGTTTCCCACTCTGACGAGCAGCAGCGTGCAGTCCTCCAGATTTCCTGGGACATCATCCGCGATGGATCTCAACTGGTCGCCATCGAGTTGGCTGATGCTGCGAGTCACCTCGTACCATGCTTTTTCTTTTTCGCTCATATCCGATGCCCTCCTGTCAATTCGATTGTTCTGCGGTTGCCGGTTCGGTGGAGTAGAGCATGGCCAAGGGGAATCCTTCCGGCAAGTCGAACTTGGTCAGCTTCTCTCTTTCCAACAGTTGATATAGCCATGTGGTCATGCGGACCGTCGCATCCTTGTCTGCCAACGCCCATCCCAAATCCGCATACCCGTCCTTGACGGTGCTCTGGTCGCCGATGGTTTCCCTCATCCGTCGTATGGTCTTCACCGCAATGTATTTGGAAACGTCGAACATGATCGCATCCAATTGCCAGAGTCGTATTTTTTTCAAAGCCGGATTGCGTTGCAGGTTGACCATGAGGAACGGGACCACCAGCGAACGGCGTCCTGTTTCGCAAAGCGTCCGTATCTTCTGCAATGCACGGTAGCGTTCGGTCTTGGCTTCCTCCAAACGCTGCTGGTTGGTTGCGAAATTTTCAGGAAGAGAGTTCAACGCTTTCACCTCCGATATACCCGTAGAATCCTCCCCGGTATGCTTCCGGCTTCCGCCATCCACTGACATCCCAGCCCCATTGGTGTCTGATTGTTTCATCCATGACCGTCCATCCCCAGTCACGGATTGTCGTCACAGGTTTTGTTGATGGGGTGCATCGGCTCCAGTCCGGTGAGAACATGCTGCGTTCGACGTTCAGCATGTCCCGGTATGTTCCGATCCCGCCGGTCGGGTTGCCTTGCTCGTCGAACCAGTCGTCCCATAACGCGAATCCCATACGCGACGCCACGGATGGGTCGCCGACCAACATCTCGTCGGCATGGCTTGCCGTTTCGATGATGCTGCCCAATGCCGGGTACTGCCATTGGCTGGTGTCGCGTATGAGCAACCAGATACAGATGAGTCCACGTCGTTGCATCGGCGAGTAGGCGAGCAGCTTCGACCAATTGGAGATTTTCTGGCTCATGTTATTTGGGTGGACCTGCACTTCGATTCCCGCAAGCACGTTGTTCGATGCGAGTGCGGTGATGTCCGTCGAACAGCTGTGAGGCAGTCCGGCTTCGCTGACCGCCTGCGGGTCGATGAGCCGGAACGCTCCCCAACCGTCGCCGCCGACGAGTTTGATGTCCGGATTGACACCGAGATGCAGTCCGACGTGCGCCGCATACGTATTGTGGCGCACGTGGCGTCTCATTCCGATCAACTGCTTGTCCGAAAGCATTCTACGAAGCCAAGTTGCTGAATTAAACAGGCCGAGCGTGTTTCGGATGAGTTTCTTGTCGGAGCTCAACGACAACCAGGTTTGCGGGATTATCTGCCCGGAAAATCTTTCGTAAGGACTGAAGCCGATGTCGATGACTCCCAGCCGACACAACGCGCCGTACAGGTTCGGTTCGTCGCGATGGAATTCGGGAGCTCCTTTCACGGAGAGTCCCGCCCGAAGCTGGTCGACGGTGCATGTCCTCCATGAAAGCAATGCGCCGATGATGCTCGTAACCAATTCACTGTTTGCCTTGACCATGCTTTCCGCGAACTATCGGTTCGGGACGATCCACTGATGACGTTGCGCCAACACTCCGGGGTGTTCGTTGTTCGCCACGTCGCTTCCGCGAATCCAATCGGCGTCGCTACCCATCGGCCATAGAGCACGGTCATCGGGATTCGGTGTGAGTGAGAGATCAACCACGATGGAACCACCCTTTTTTCTTTTTCACTTCGAACTTGGCCGGTTCGAATCCTTTATCGGGCAGAACCCATTCAAGGGTCTGCTCTCTCGCCAAGTCCAGATTCGAGTCAGCCCAATTCGATTTACCGGATGCGATCAGATTGCCGGCCTCGACCGTCTGGTACTCGACTCCGAGAAAAATCCCGTATCTTGAATAATCAAGTGGCCGGTAGTCTGTCATTCCGACCGGGACCGTGTCTTTTATTCCGATACATTCTCGGGGCAAACCGTAACGGGGAAACGCGCTGAGCAGATTCAACGCATCTCCTTGCGTTTGCACGCCGGCTTTGACGATGACCAGGCAAAGGTCGCCGGCGAGAACGTAGGGGACGACCATTCCTCCGGCGGCTGTGGTGCTGTCCTGCAGATCATCTGCGCTGATACGGTCGAGATCCAAGACGACGAAGTCCCAGAGCTTGCGTGCTTCCTCGATGTATGCGCGGTAGTGGTCCCACGACACCATCGCACCGGCCGGTGGAGCGAACGAAACATCGTAACCGATGTTGAACATTCGTCCCGAATTGGCGCCGTATTGTGCCGCCATGCCGGGACGCCAGTCGGCTATGGTGCGCGCCGGCATACGCTGCCCAGGGTCGAAGAAGGAACGTTGCGATGACTGTCTCATGTTGCCGTCGATAAGGAGGGGGCGTAGTCCTTTTTCTCTTGCCCGCTCGCATAATCTGCGTGAGGAAACCGTCTTTCCCACGCCTCCAGTGTTCGATGTGACAATGATCATGGGTGCCGTCTGGCGGGTCCTGTTCAGGATGATATCGCCTACCAGACGCTTGTCGATTGTCTGTATCCGCCAGAACTCGTGGACGAAATCCGTGATGCTTCGGTCCATGAAATATTCGGGGAGGGCCTGCGCTCCGATGGGTATCTGTCCGCGGTCGATCCAGTAGATTGTCCAGCCTGCATCGGCGACCGGCATCCAGTTTCCCGGGAGGTTCGTGAACACGATTCCCTGACGGCCTGGACGCACCGGGTGCCTTGTCAGGAAGTCTGCCTGGGCTGCGAAATCCTCTCCTGCGGGCACCCTCCAACGCTGTTCGGGGACCTTGGATCGCAGCACGTCGAGGATGCCTCCATGTCCGATTATCAGACTTGCCATCTTTTCTCCAAGTTCCTTTGAACTGTTTTTTGCTTGTTCCGGGGGTTTGCTCCGGAAAGAGACCATTTTTGACGAAACAACACTGATTTAGTTTTATTGACTGTTTTTTGTTTTTTGTTGCTTGTTCGTCAATCGTCCTGTTTGTTCATTTCTTGATATTACGTCATATCTTGTTATGTGCCGAATATTTGTTGAAATTAACCATTCAGGATGATGACTTTGCTGATGTATGGGTTGTTGCGGTTCGTTGCTTTGTTGCGTTTTCGTTCCGTAGGTTCGTTGCTTTGTTGGCAATGTTGCGGTTCGTTGCTCTGGTTTTACCCTGCTGTGATGTGGTAATGGTGTCTTGGTGTTTGTGTGATGTGTTGCGGGTTGGCTTCTTTCTCTTGTTCTCGGATTGTCTTTTTCTTATTTTTTCTTCTCTTCTTTTTTTCTGACTTTTCTTGGTTGCCTGTCTGCTCTTTTGTTTTTGTCCGTGATTTTTCTGGTCCGCTAGTTTGCATGAGAAACGGCGGCCGCGCGACGCCGCGCCGAAGTCAAAACGGTTAATTTCAATATTTTTTCGGTTATTCGTTGTTTGCTCGGATACAGTCGTTGAAGACGGTTCACTCGAACGGTCCTGCCTTGACGAAGGGAGTTAACGATGGCAGATTTTCCATGGAACAACAATTTCGGCACCCCGACCCCAGCCCCGGCGCCGGTCGACGATTCCAAGCCGGTGAACGAAGCCGGGCAAGCGGACGATTCTGAGAACTGGTCGGCATCGGGCGAGGATTCTCAGCCTGACGTCCAGCCGGAAGAGACGGATTCCGTCGATGAGACAACGCCCGACCGTGAGGAAGAAACCTCCGTCAAGGGTGCCAAGACCACGCGGCGCAAGACCGCGAAGAAAAACTCGTCCTTCCCTCATTTGGAAGCCGCCTCGTACGCGAAGATCAAGGACATGCTCGACGTTCTTTCCGATGACCGTACCGCGAACATCGCCAAGATTCTGTGCGAGACCAGCAAGACCGACGCTCCGGTTCTGCTTGAGGTGTTGACGGAAACCAAGACGCGGAAGCGGGTCGCCGAATTCTCCAAGTTCGTCAAGGAACTGGCTGGCGCTCAACCGTCCGACCTGAAGATGAGGCTTGCTTTCGCGTTCATGGAAGACAAGACTCTGTCCAAGACTCTGTTCGCTGTTTTGAATGCCGCCGAACCGGATCGTGGTTTCGGCCGCGCGTCCGGTGAGCCGATGAAGGATGTCAATGCGGTGGCTGAACACTGGGGTGACGGCGTTGATCTCAGTGTGGTTGAGAAGCTGAAAATCTGACGGCCGGCATCTCGGGATGCTTGAACGGTTGGATACGAACATGGATCCGTATCCAACCGTTTTTTATTATTCCGCGATGAGCTGCACACGGTTCTCCGCCTTTGGCGGCATCCCGTATGGTCTGATCACGAGGCCCGCCCTCGTCAACGAGAATACCCAGATTTTCTGAATCTGGTTGAGCTTTGTGAGGCTGACGGTGAGGTGCTTGGTGGACACCGTCTCCGTGCTCGTACCGGGGACGATCTTGTATAGATTATTTCGACTGATATACAGTTCCTTCTGCTCCGGACAGTAGAGCGTCGCGAACACCAGCAGATCCAAGGACAGGCTTCCGCCACTGGTTCCGACGACGGCGGAAAGAGGAATCTCCTTCGGTTCGCGCGACATCAATCGGACGTATTCCCAAGTGAAGGTAATGGTTTTTTCGTTCCAGCTTTCGCCTTGGACGATGTTCGTCTCTTCGATCGGTTTTATTTCTTTGCCGTCCCTTGAAGTGAACGTGATGTCCTGATAGCCGATGATGCTGGTGACCGTATTCTGTCGGCCGCAGCCTCCCGTCAGCATGCCCATTCTGCGGGCCACTTGCCGTACGTCCTTGCCGATGGTCAGCGTCCTGGTCTTGCCGTTGTAATCCGCGTTTTGTGTGTTCACGAATGTCGTGAACAGGATGCTTAGGAGTCGAGGCGTCCTGCCGAATGCGAGCGGATGTTCGTTGCCGCGCACGTATGGGATGAGCGGGTATGCCTCTTCCGCGACGTAAAGAATTCCGAATCCTGTGGCTATGCCGTTGTCCATCCCGACGCTTCTCAGCCTGTGTATTTTGTTGAGCATCCCGACTCTTCCCCTGTTTTTGCTTTTTCGGTTGATACCAACAATTTTACGGTTTTTCATACGCGACATGCCAACATACCCAGTAAGGCAGATGCTTGTTTTACACCGTCGAACCGAAGACCTACTGGCCTTTCTTCCTGGGACTGAGGTTCAGACACTGCAGCCGGTAATGAATTCTGCAGGACACCAGTTTCGGGTCGAGTTTCCCATACGCATTCCGGGCCATGTCGATATACAGTCGACACCCCGGATCCGACAAAGCGAAATCACCGACACTCCAACCCAATGGTTCCTCCTCGTGAGACTTATGCCTCGCCATCAGAAAAAACAACCTCCGATTCACACCGATTCGCATCCGGATTCGACGGCCGACGCGCCGTCCAAGTTGGTCAAAAAAAGGCGGGCATGCTGGAGGCGTTGGGGTCGTCACTCGGCATGCCCGCCGGTCGTGGTTCTTATTTGTTCCACTGCGGGCCGTTCGGGAATGAGATGGGCGAGCCGCCCCACATCTGCCTGTCTGAATTGATCATCGCTTCGGTGTATCCGCCGTCCATGAGACTCTGGGTCCTGAGGTCGAGGTCGGGCCTATAGTGCTTGGTGGCTGGCGGTATCATGCCCATCATGTCCCCGCTGTTGAATCGGAGGACTTCCTTGTCGGCTTCCTCGCCGGCGATCAGCACGTCGATGTTGTTGAGCAATGTCATCGCGCTTTTCGTGTACGGGATGTCCCCTCTTCCGATGCTTCCTGTGAAGGTGATTTTGCATTCCCGGAGAAATTTGATGTGTTCGTCGATGTGTTCCAAGAGGTTTGGTGCAAGCTTATCAAGAAGGGTGAATGCTAATTCCCAGCTCTACCGACGTGATGGGCAACTACACGAGCCGCGAGGACCTCAGGGCCACCGTCGCCAAGGCCCTGGAACACAACGTCAGGACCAGCGATGGCATGAACTGGAACCTCCAGGACCTCGTCTACGAGGCGCTGAGCGAGGAATGGCGCAAAAGGGACGACGAGGACGACGACCCATGGGAGAACCACGGGCCGGACGGATACCAGCCGCCCTCATACGAGCCGGTCAACCCCGAACGCAGGACCGCCCAGACGCCCTCCGATGGCCTGATCTGACGTCCGAAAAAAGGCGCCGTGCGCCCTTTTTAAATCTTTTAAAATCTTTTTACATTCTTTTAGGCCCTCCGCAGCCCTACTCTCCCAACGGGTTTCGGACGGTACTTAGTACAAAAGGGGAGCGAACTTAGTACAAAAGGGGAGCGAACTTAGTACAAAAGGGGAGCGAACTAGTAAATAAATAAACTTTGTACTAGTATGGAGTCATGTCCAATGAGATCGTGAAGTTCAGCAACCAGTTCAACAACGTCGCGCTGAAGAAGTTCGACGCCGTGCACCTGGACGTGCTCATGGCGATCGCCTCAAGGGTGAGGGAGAAGGGCACGGCCACGGTGGAGTTCTCGTTCGAGGAGCTGCGCGGCCTCATGCGATTGAGGAAGAACCTGACCAACAAGCAGCTGGCAGACAAGATCGTGCAGACGAACGCGCGCCTGCTGGCGCTGAACTACATGTTCGAGGATTCGGGCAAGATCATCCAGTTCGCGCTGTTCACGAAGTTCGTCACCGACCCGCAGGAGGCGACTCTCGCGGTTGGGGTCAACGAGGAGTTCGCTTTCCTGCTCAACGACCTGACCAGCCAGTTCACGCGCTTCGAGCTGGCCGAGTTCGCCGACCTCAAGAGCAAGTACGCCAAGGAGTTCTACAGGCGCGCCAAGCAGTACCGCAGCTCGGGAATCTGGAAGATCAGCCGCGATGAGTTCTGCCGACTGCTTGGCGTATCCGATTCCACGGCAAAATCCACCGCCAACCTGAACAGGGTCGTGCTGAAGACGATTGCCGAAGAGTGTGGCCCTCTCCTTGGCCTGAAGATCGAGCGTCAGTACGTGAAACGCAGGCTGTCGGGCTTCGTGTTCACGTTCGCCCGCGAGACCCCTCCGGTGATCGACGCCAGGCCCGTGGAGGCGAGGAAGACGGACGGCGACGGCAAGGGCCATTGGACGAGCGTGGCGGGGTATGGCGAGGTGTTCACGACCACGGAGCTGTTCGACGTGACGGCCGCGCGTGACCACTTCGACGGCACCGTGGAGGCCGGGGAATGCCGTTTCTGCGCGTTTGACGCGCGCAACCGCGAACATCATGCGCGGAACGCCGGAAGGCTGTTCTAGCGGCCGTGTCCGCGCCTCTGGGGCGGTTGCGCCTGCCATGGGTCGATCTGCCGCTGTTCGGCCTCCTGCTGGCCTG
>OGRF01002277.1_pt1 | contig 11054 bp, 7 predicted proteins | sample 1553381 | NCBI WGS metagenome assembly OGRF01 (sample SAMEA2580060, study PRJEB22360) | human gut metagenome | biome: human gut; feature: human-associated habitat; material: faeces | place: Denmark | collected 2008/2010
ATCCGAAGTAGTTGTTCACCGCATTACTCAGGTAGGTCGTATTCGTGCCGGATACAAAAAAATATGTATAACACTGACAAACAATGACATAGCAAATTCAGTAGACGAAGTATATCTTATTGCAGAATAGATAGATTCTAAATACTTTTCAAAGTATCCTTTAAAGGATAGAATGCCAATATATATGGACAGAAACAGGTGATTATCCATTAATAGGAAACGGAAAAACTTGTCATAAGCAGAAAAAACAAATCCTTTATTTGCTTTGTTTGTCATTTACTAATATCTTTGTTTTATCATTCATTCTAGAACCGCAACAAAATATGAAATACCCTATTGGAATACAGAGTTTTGACCAAATTCGTGAAGATGGCTATGTATATGTGGATAAGACCGGTTTGATTTACAACTTGGTAACACAAGGCAAGACTTATTTCTTGAGCCGTCCACGCCGTTTTGGCAAAAGCCTGCTGGTAAGTACCCTTGCCTGTTATTTCCAGGGACGCAAAGATTTGTTTGCCGGACTGGAAATCGACGGATTGGAAAAGGACTGGTATGAGTATCCTATCTTCCGTATAGACTTTAATGGAGGACTGTATACACAACCCGGAATTCTGGAGGCTACCATTGAAGGCTATTTAGGGAACTGGGAAGATATTTATGGCAAGAATCCCAATTATACAACCATAGGAACCCGTTTCATTGAAATACTTCGCCGGGCTTATGAACAGACAGGGCGGCGTGCGGTGGTTCTGATTGATGAATATGACAAACCTATTTTGGATGTATTAGATACGGAAGCTTGTTTTTATGATGATTATGGAAAGCAAGTTCTGTTGGAGAACCATAACCGGGAAATATTGAAATCCTTTTATTCTACCTTTAAAGGAGCCGATCAATACTTGAGATTCGTATTGTTGACCGGAGTAACAAAGTTTTCCCAAGTAAGTGTTTTCAGTGGATTTAACCAGCCTAAGGATATCAGTATGGATGAACGGTACGAAGCTTTGTGCGGTATCACCCAGAATGAGCTGGAAGCATTTTTCGAAGAACCCACCATACAGTTGGCTGCTAAATATCAGTACACAGTGAAAGAAATGAAGGAACTTCTCAGACGGCAATATGACGGATATCATTTTGGAGAGAGGATGACCGACATTTACAATCCGTTCAGCATTCTTAATGCTTTTGACAGTATGGCAATTCGTGATTACTGGTTCTCTACAGGTACTCCCACCTATTTGGTTCGTCTGCTGCAACACAGCCGCGAGCAGATAAACGAACTTGCCGGACGTTATTATGTTCCCTCTTTGTTTGTGGATTATAAGGCTGATGTGGAACAGCCTCTACCCATGATTTATCAGAGCGGATATCTCACTATTAAAGAATATAATAGACGTATGGGAACTTATCTGCTCGATTTTCCCAATAATGAGGTGCGTAAAGGGTTCTTGTCCGTATTGGCAGCACATTATTTGAAACCCGGAGGTGGAGAGGTCAACAGCTGGATTATCGATGCTGTTACTTGCCTTGAGCAAGGGAACACCTCCGCTTTTTGTGATTCTCTGACCGCCTTTCTTGCAAGCATCCCGTATGACTCTCACGCTTCCTTGAAGGAATTGGATATGACTGAGAAACATTTCCAATACACTTTTTATCTGATTCTCCGTTTGATAGGAGTTTATTGCCGTGCAATCCATTGTGAGAATCGCCAGAGCTTCGGACGAGTGGACTGCATATTGGAAATGGACGAATATGTTTACATTTTCGAATTCAAGATGGACGGAACAGCAGAGGAGGCTTTACAGCAAATAGCAGAGAAAGGCTATGCCCGATCTTATTTGACCGATAACCGTAAAATAGTCTGTATCGGGGTGAATTTTTCTTCCCTTACACGTACTGTGGAAGAATGGAAGGAAATAATTTACAGGTAAGATTTAGTCATAGTCAGCCTAAAGCGTTAAACAAAAGATTGCCTTCCACTATTTTTTATGGGAATATACCGGTAAGAATGTTCATGCTGTTGCCGGCATAACACATTTAATTTTCATCTTTTTATCATTTTGTTTTTCTTTTTGCTAAGAATGAATTATTTTCGCAGCCGAACACAAGTTTAATTTCTTACCGACAATAAGCAGACATGCTTTAATCCTCGACCAATTCAACTTGTCCTCATTTTAATTTTAACGGATAAGCTGATGTTTTGTCCCTCACTATTATAAAATAAAAGAATGAAAAGATCACTGTATGTATCGCTATTGACGATCATGTACTTCTCTGCCTGCCAAGGTAGTGAGGAGTTAGAGCAATCACAAGAAAAAGAGTACACGGTATCCATTATGGCAAGAATCGGGAAAACAGTTTCCGGGGCACGTTACTTGCAAGATCATGAAAATGCCATCGCTAGTTTTAGTAAAACTGATGATATAGGTGTTTTTATGGACAATGACAGCGCCGTCCGCTGGATATTCGATGGAACTTCCTGGACTACAGAAAAGAGTGTCTTTTGGAAAGATAAAAACCAGGAACATACTTTTTACGCATATTATCCCCACTCCGGTTCCAAAGCCGAAAGTAAGGAAAATATAAAAATGCCTTCTCTCGACAGCCAGAACGGGACTTGGGAAAATATTGACCAATATGACTTTCTAGTAGCATCCAGGAAGCTTTCCTACGATACCGACCTTGGCAATGTGGCCTTTTCGGGCGATTATTCATTTAAGCACGTTTTGTCACTATTAAAGATAAACATAAAGGGTGAAGGAGATATGGCACAGGCCGTTATTGACAAAATCAGACTTGAAGGAAATGGGTTGACGACCCAAGGATACTACTCCTTTGAAACGAACAGCATCACCATCAGCGAAACTCCCAAGGAAACCTTCCAGATTACTCCGTCACACACCATGAACAATCAGGATGTTTCTTTTTATTTTATCCTGAACGGGGGCGAGAATGACGGAAACATTGATCCGAAAGCCGTGAAAAACCATTCTGTTAATCTCACCATTGAATATACCCGTAACAACAAATATTACATAACACGACGAGACGACCTATCTCCGGGCTTATTGTCCGGATGTATTCATAAATACAATATTGTAGTAAAAGACGGAAATGTAATTATAACGGGAGGAAGTATTTCGGGTTGGACTCCGGGAAATGAAGAAGAGGATATAGTTATAAATGGAGAAGAAATAAACCCACAAACAAATAATATGTTATGAATTATAGATTAACCGAATTAAAGGTGCTTCTGTTTCTATTGCTGCTGTCTGCTGTTTCTTGCCAACGCCCGATGTATGATGAAGAAGACGATGAAGACGGAGTCTCGCAAACAAATCTTCCTTTAAAGATATCTGCCAGGTCTAGCGGAGAATCCCAGATTAATTATCCGGCCTATATCTATGCGTTTGCAGAGGACGGCAGCTGTTCTGCTAGTCTGAAAATGACAGATAACGCCCAGATTGAAATGAAGTTACCTCCTGCCCGATATACTATTGTTGCAATAGCCGGTTTAGGAGAGGAATATATCGTTCCGAAAGATCCTAGCCTTGATGATGTAATTGTTATGAAAGAAAATAATAGAAGCTCACGCGCGCTAATGATGGGCACTTCAACTGTGACAATTGCCAATAAGAAAAATATATCTGTTTCTGTAACCCTCTATTATGCTGTATCTTTAGTTAATATCAGTTTGGAAGATATACCGGCAAACGTTAAAAAGGTGAGTTTGCAGATTTCGCCTTTATATTCTTCCCTGTCGTTTACAAGGGAGTATTCCGGCAAAGACAAGAGTACGGAAATTATTTGTGAGTCTGAGCCGGGTGGAATTTGGAGTGCAAAGCCTTTTTATATTTTTCCGGGGAGCGGCTCTCAGACTGTTTTTTCCATAACCTTGGAAGATAATAGTCAGACAAAGACGTTTGGATACACTTTCAAAGGAAAGCCGGAAGCGAACGTGCCATTGAATATCGGGGGTAGCTATTCGGGTGATGTCACGGTAGGGGGCAGTTTGATATCAGGTGAATGGAAGGCTCCGGTAGACATCAAATTCAATTTTGGCGGTGCTGATGAAGGTAATGGCGGTAGTGAGCCGCCTTCCATTAATCCGGATCTTTCCGGGCTACCCGAAATTGGCGGTATCTGGAACGGCGGTATTGTAGCTGGCATAGAGAATGCAAGTTCCACAGGGGCGGATATTTTGTTGATGAGTCTGGATGAGTGGAGTGGATTCACTTCCGATGTGCGGAATATCATACAGGAGGAGGAAGCAGACGGATGGCATCTTCCGACTGAAGAGGAGGCAAAAATATTGCATAAGACGTTCAGCGGATCATCACTGGATGAACTGAATGAAACCATAGAGGGATTAAGAAACGGAGACCCGTTATTGGATATTGAGAAACGGTATGTATATGATCATAACGGGAGCATATATGCATTCGGATTTAAAACCTCATCCAAATTTTTACAGGCGGGGAGTACGGTGAAATACAAAATACGTTTGGTATGCAGCGCTCATTATGATGCCGGATGACCCATTCATATACTAGAAAAGGGCATTCACACTTCTTGACAATATATGCTTGAGAGTGTGAATGCGTCTAATCGACTTCCATACCGGGAATCCCATTTCCATAGATAAATTCTCAATTAATTGAAAGTTAACATTCTACCACCCGGTATACATTTCCCTTGGTGGTATGTACCCGTTCGCCCAGCTGGGGCAGGATACGGCTCAGGCTGTAGGCGGTCATCCCTCTCATGATCGAAGGATGGGCGGCCTTCATGCGTTCAAACAGTTGGGTGGCGGAGAGGCTAAGCACTTCCTGCGGATTGTCCTCTTCTGTAGCAAAGCGAAAGCAAAGGCGGAACACCTCTTCTTCGGGTACATGCTTGTAGAATAAGGCATTATGTTGCTGTATAGTCTGTTCCTCTTCTTTATTGAACCAGCTTCGTTCACCGGATAGAAGTTCTGTTTTAAGCTGGGCGTACAATTGCTTATGCTCTACGGACGTGGTGCAGTCTATGGCGTGCTTCAGACTGACGCAAAGAAAGCGGCGTGAGCCGGTGCGGTCTACCAGCAAATCCTCCCGGTTGCTGGTGCCGATGAACGAGGCAATACGGGGAAGCGATGAAGCGCTGTGTTTGTAAGCCTTGCGGATATTCAGTGCGGAAGCTTGCATCAGGTTCTTCAGCAAAGGCATTTTGGACGCACCTAGTTTGTCGAATTCATCCAGGTTGATTAATCCGTAGGCAGCCAGCTTGGCTTCGGCGGATGCCGGGGAGCTTAGGTCGTAACTTTCCGTGTAGTAGGATTTCAGCCTATCGGGCATCAGCAGGCGGCAGAACGTACTTTTCCCCAATCCCTGGCGACTGCTCACCAGCAGGGGAGCCACACTGTTGGCGCGGTTGTTATCCGGATTGAGCTGCATCCATTGGGCAGAGAGTCCCAGCATCCAACGGTGGAAACCGTTCACCCATACCGGGTCGTCGGACACCCTGCGTGCCAACGCGGACACCCGGTCCGTGCCGTCCCATTCGGGAAGCTGTTCAAAATAGGCAGTAAAGGGATGGTATTCACTGATGCGGCGTGAGCGCACAAAGCGTTGAATGTCCCTGTCCCAACAGTCTATGCCCGTTTCAATAGCCTCCAGACTTAGTGAGTTCATCCATCGTTCGTCCACTTTGGCGTAACGCAGATGAGTATCGGGAATGTTGTTTTCTACACTTGCCACTTCAGTTTCTTCAGTAAGCACATTGAACCGGAAGCGGTAGCGGGAGGTGAGGAAAGCGGTCACTTCCTGCATCAGGGTATGTGATTTCGCCTTCTTGCCAGTATCTTCTGGGGAGGTTGGTCCCGCTTTTTTCTGAACATCTTTTTTCAAGTGAGCGGAATCCTTCTCTGTCTTTTCAGTTGAGACTGTCGGATGTGTCCGAGAATCGTCCATACTCCCCGGCAGGTTATCCTTACCGTTTTCAGTGAGAAGAACCTGTGAGTCGGCCATCTCTTTTACTCCGTCTTCGTCCGACACGATGTAGTGGTAACTGCCCGTGGGAGCATTCCCGTCGGTGCGCGGAGTCCAGTTCAATGCCAGAACTACTTGGCCCTCGCGGATATCCAGCGCCAGACGCACGCCGGGTATAGTCCGGCAAAGCGGCATCAGCCCGTTGAGAGCGGATACGAGATCACGACGCGGTGTTCCGTCAATAGGAACAGGGCTTGACAGGAATTTGCTTCCGAAGAAGACTGTTTTGAGAGTAGCGAATACATTCATGAGTTACTTTTTTAAGTTTGGCAAACTACAAATATACAACATAAAAAGGCGTTTGTCAAGAGGGGGTGGAAATATGGCAGATCTTGGTGCAGGATTCGATGAAACTTGGTGCAAGATTTAATGGAACTTGGGGCAAAATTCAATGGATACAGGGCGCAATACATACGTATGTGTAGGCCGATGCTTGCGTATGTGTGACCCGATGCTTATGTACGTGTGGGCTTACACGTTACTAATGTTGGGGCTTATACGTTACTAATGTTATTGTTGAATACGCCTTTATGTTTTTAAAATACACCTTGAGCTTTAAAAAATACGTCTTCAACTTTTAAGAAAACATCTTCAGGCTTTTAAAAAACAACTATACGTTTTTAAAACACGCCAGCTTGTTCAGTGCACAGACTTAGCCTGTTCAGCTTACAGACCTAGTCTGTTCCGTGTATTACTCCCCCACTAATCCGATACGCTCCCTTTTCCCCTCATCCTGTCATCTTATGTAATATGCACAGAAAATCAGCCGGTTAAATCTGAAACCATTTCCCCTCACTTCCATTTCAGCCCGTATCGTTTTATTCCTTCACAAAAAATGTGAAAGAGCAGGCTGAAAGGAGGCTGACAGAGCAATGACAGGAGCCCCTTCATAGCCGGAACGCCTATGGGCAGGGAGTTTCAGCGATAGATGAAAGGAGAAAAGGAACAACCGGATTTTATCGCTGAGGCATTTAAAATGAAGATAATCTCAGCATTTCCACCTGCGAATGAACAGATGATCATCCATGTTTTGAGCCTGATTTATTATCGGCACGAAAGATTTATATCTTTCAGGCTATGTAACAATAATCCTCCCGGTATTTCTATACTCAAGATAAATTATATCACAATTCTTGCTGCTCTAAACAAAGGTATATTTGCAAAATATACAAAGACAGATACAGAGGGAACTTGGTATATCCGTTTACGGATCGGTACGCTCCATGCGTGATATTTTTGATATTCTGTTTTCGTATGCCACTCAGAACCAATTGAACCTGGTGATAGATGAAGTACAGGAGTTCTTTTATGTACGTAAGAGTATATTTGCCGACATGCAAGAATTATGGGATAAATACAAGCCGGATATGAAAATAAACTTCATTACTTGCGGCTCCATCTATTCACTGATGAAAGAACTGTTTGAGGATAAAAAATCGGCCATGTATGGACGGATGACCAAGCGTCTGGACTTGCAGCCGTTCAGCATAGCAACACAGAAACAGATTCTAAGCCATTATCATCCTGCTTATACTCCGGCAGATTTGCTTTGTCTTTATATGCTGACCGGTGGGGTGGCAAAATATATAGAAACATTGATGGACGAAGGTGCTTTCAAGAAAGAACGGATGCTTACTTGCTTTACCAATGAATACATGCCTTTTCTTACAGAAGGGAACGACTTGATCAATATGGAATTTAGAAAAGAGGGGGCCGTTTACTATTCTATCTTGAGCCTGATAGCTGACGGGAAAAACACATCCGGTGAGATTGATTCAGTTTTAGGTATCACCACAAGTGCCTATCTGCGCAACCTTGAAATCAATTATACCCTTTTGAAGAAGATGCGTCCCATCTTTGCGTCTGAACGGAGCAAGGGAGTCAAGTACAAGCTGAAAGACATTTTTCTGCAGTTCTGGTTCCGCTTTATCTATCCTAACCTTGATTTGGTGGAGAATCACCGGTCGGATTTATTATTGGAATAACCTCTCTTTAAATAATTAGTAACTCCGGCTGTGCATATATTTGCTTATTTTGCACTATTAAGGTGCATTTTGAAATAATAGAAAACCTTCCCTATCTTTCAATAAATGTAATTATTCGTGCAAACTGTCCTCCGTTGATAACATATAAAAATCTATTTAGATTTTCTATAGATAACCAATAGATGGAGTAGTTTTTTTATTTGGTAGTTATATTGTTGATTTATAGTGATATAAATATTCTTTTGTTTCGGTACAATTACTGTAAGAGAATAACTATTTAGATTTCTTAAATAAAAAAGAGCGGTCTCATTTCGGGATCGCTCTTTTTATTTATGTTAACCTTTCGGCAGATTAGCGCGGATTAACAGTCATCGGCAATTCGATAACATATTCGTGTCCGTACATATCATATACTGTAACCTTCAATGTTGAAGCGACAGCAGCTGTCGGGTTGGTTTCATTAGAAACTGATGTAGCAGTGAAGCCCTTGATATCATTACCATCAGCAGTAATTTCTACATTGAAGTATTCATCTACTTCCTTATTGCCATTACTTACCAAATGAGCTTCTTTAATCTTCAAGCTATTTTCATAAGGTGCGCTCAAGAATGCGCTATATTGACCATCGCGAGAGCTTACACCCTTAATGTACTTAGCAAAGACATCTGCAGTCGGAACAGTAGCTTCATAACTATTAGTACCATAAGTCAATGTAGTCTTATAAGGCAGTTTGTCTGTTGCTTTCAAGTTCAAATCAGCAAGTGTAGCCCATCTCCAAGAGTAAGTCGGAGTTACATAGTTATAGATACAGTTGAATACTGTCGGGAATGAAGCTGCATCTACTGTATAATCTATGAATTTACCATCTTTCTTCTCAGAAGAGATAGCACCATAGTTATAAACCACAGTGGTAGTATGCTGGGTCTTATTGTCGATATAGCTGTTAGCTACAGTCAATGACTTATCACCAGTCACTGTATTGTCAACATCTTTATTTTTATCTTTCTTAGCTCCTGCGAATGTGATTTCGTAGTCTGCTGCGGCAGCCTTACCATAGTTGAATACATGGCTCATTGCCATAGTACCAGTATTAGTGTTAGGAGTTGTTTTATCTGCTGTCCAAGAGTTAGGAACTAAGTAGCAGTTGTAAACGCCCTGTGCATCCAGCTGGTTAGTCTTGATAGAGAAGCCTTCGGGTAATACAGTAGGCAATACTTTCTGAACCTTGACAACGCTCTGTGACAAGAATGTACCTTCTTTGTCGAAGAACTTAACAGTACCTTCGTATACCTTGTTGTCTTTCAATGTCTGCAAGTTAACTGTTGTAGCAAATTTAGCATAAGCAACCTTAGCAGGATCATTAGAAGCCTTGTCACCCTTAGCGTCTTCGTAGAATGATAACAAGTTTCCATTGAAATTGATAGCGTCTTCTTTATCTACTATAGACAATTCATAAGAAGCATATCCTGCAGGAATTGTAAACTTCTGAATTTGCTCATAAGCATAATTAATCGGATCAGTAACTTTTGCATTCGGAGTGATAATATAAGATACTGTCTGAGCTACTTCTGAGCTTCCACCTGCCTTAACCCATACTACACGTGAGGTTTCTACACCAGTATAGTCGATAGTGACAACCTTCAAAGGCACAACTACACCCTTGGAATATGTACCACCAATAGCGATATTAAATACATTTTCTTTGCTTACTTTATTTACATCGCCTGTGATAGTCAAACTCTTGATAGCAGCCTTATCGGTTGTAGAAAGAGCTTTATTATTGATGTCAACTACTACATAGCTGGCCAATACTTTACTTGTAGTTGTTTCAGTAGCAACTGCGTCAGCCTTAGAAGCGGCTTTGATAGTAAATTCTTTACCGTCAACAACCGGATAGCAATTTTCAGTATTCGGTGTAGCTGTACCTGAAGGTGTTCCACCATTATAACCATTCCATTCTTTCAACGTGCCTTCTTCTTTGATAGAAGACTTGATAGTAGATCTTGTATCAATTTCTTTAGCTGCTGTTAGATATGTTGTACTAGACTGGATAGTAACATCATAAGTAGAAGTTACAGTTCTGTTTTCTTTTGTTGCTGCAACAGCAAATGCTACATATTTCTTATCACCCGCTGTTTTACCATTATCTAGTAATTTAGCGAATGCTTTCTTATCTGCATCCTTTTTCAATTCAGCTGTAACAGTGTACAAACCATTAGAAGCTGCTCTTGCACCCTTATACAATTTATCAGTATAAGAAGACGAAGTTAAGTTAATATAATCATTGATGCTGGTACCTTCACTATCTACAATAGACAGGATTTCAGCAGGTAACGCTGCATTGGCAGGAGCAACAGACACCAACAATGAAGCCGGATTAGCAAAGATTTCGCCTGCACTAACAGTAAAGCTACCTTCCATATCTTTACCAAAGGTATAAGAAGTTTTTCCACCCCATGTCTTATTGTCTGCAATCTGATAATAATTCAAATCAAGCTGAGTTGTAAATCCTTCTGCTGTCTGTAAGTCGATACTGGTAATCATATCAGTCGTCAAGCCTGTTAATTTTGTAACAGTTTCAGTCAGTTCTGAAATTGTTTTAGCTAATGCTTCTTTTTCAGCTTCAAATTTAGAGTCAATAGCAGCTTCCAATTCAGCTTTTACTTTAGCAACTTCATCTTGAGCAGCCTTGATTGCTTCTGCTTTAGCATTAGCAGCATCCAAGGCAGCTTGTGCGGCAGCTTTTTCAGCTTCTGTCGCAGTGGATTCTGCGCTGTTTGCTTTAGCCACGGCCTGTTCTGCTGAAGCTTTTGCAGCAGCAGCCTCTGTCTTTGCAGCATCCAAAGCAGCCTGCAAAGTAGCGATCTGAGAAGTCATGTCCTCCTTAGTCGCCAGTTTGTTAATTTGTTCCTGCAAATTGTCTATGTCATCATCATAGTCTTTACAAGATACAAATGTTCCTGTCGAAGAAACCATCAAGGCTCCGAACAGGATTGCACTTAAAAATTTTTTGTTCATAATAGAAAAACTTTAAATT
>OGRF01002286.1_pt1 | contig 11008 bp, 11 predicted proteins | sample 1553381 | NCBI WGS metagenome assembly OGRF01 (sample SAMEA2580060, study PRJEB22360) | human gut metagenome | biome: human gut; feature: human-associated habitat; material: faeces | place: Denmark | collected 2008/2010
TCTTCTTCTGCTCGGACGTTAATGCAGCGTACCAGAAGCGATGCCCTGCGTTGATCGCTTCCCGGCATTTCGGACAAGTGACAAATCCGTCCGTTGCGGAAGCGTTACGACACCGCACGCAAACATGGTGGGCTTTATACCAGTTGTAGCTTTCCAGTGATTCTTGATTCTTCTTCAGACGCTGTTCTTCTGGGGTCATTTCGCTGCTCCTTTCTGTTTTTGTTTCGGCAGACCGGACACACATACCACCCTGTAAACTGCCAGGATACGTTCCAATCCAGCCCGCATTGCTCGCAGATGGCGTATTTGTGTCCGTTCCGATACTCAACTTTCCGACTCATGCTCTGCCATCCGTTCCTGTACCAATGAATCCAAGTCCTTTCCGTCATATTCATCCAAAAACGCAAGAAACGTAGATACACGGCACTTGTACGAGCCAAGTTTTAAGAATTGCAGCAATCCAGTTTTGCGGAGATTGTGAACGGTTGCAACATTGCATTTCAGCAAGGAAGAAACGTCCTTTACGGTCAGAAGTTGTTCCGGCATCGGCTGCAAAACCAGCGTTGTTTTTGGCGTGATGTTGTCTTCTCTAATAATGTTGTTCATATTCTCACCCCCTCTCACGCACAAACGCCGTATTTCACAGCCAGTTCCTTGACGATTGCCACATAGATTTCAATCAGCTTCTTGTCCTCTGCGATGATGTCAACCCGTGTCAGCCTGTCCCGTTTTGACTTGCAAACGCCCTCGCCAGCCATCCGATTCCGCTTGTTGGTCAGACGAGTATTTAACGAAACGCCTGCTCTGGATTCGATGGAACGATAGATTTCCTCGTAAACCAGCCGAATACCGCCATAGCCCTCTCCGGTTGCCCGTGCAATCTTGTTAATCAGGTGTTCGCTGTCTTTCCGCCATGCGGTCTTGTCCAGAGCGATGACCTCGCAGGTGTTTTGAATCTTCTGTTCCAGCCCTGCGAGTGCGGTTGCCTGCTCTGCCTGACGGGCTTCTATCTGTTTCTGACGGGTTTCCATCTGAATCAGAACTTGCAACTGTGGGGATAGATCTGCAAACTGTGACTGCACGGAATAGCTGCCGTGCTTGCGGATGGATGGAAGCACTTCTGAGGTGACCCATTTCCGAAATGGTTTTGCCTGCGGTTTGTCGCTCCGGAGAATCACGGTGTATAAACCGGATTCGTTGACAACTGCCATTTCCTGAACACCACCAAGGGTAGGAATCTGATTCCGACCCTTTTCATCTCCATCTAAACGCTCAGCGACTTTGTGCGGACTGGACAGCTCCAGCACCTTGCACACATCAGACAGTACGAACCATGGTTCACCATTTATCTGCACCGTCCGGATTTCGGAACTTTCATAGTTCCATACCTGAATTTCATTTTCATTCATTTTCATCTTCTCCTTTCTTTTCTACGCCAAGGATTTCATCAGCAGAGCAACCCGTACATTCTGCCATCGCCTTTACAATTTTCGCCGATGGTGGACGGTATCCCCGTTCGATGTCGCTGATGGTCTGTTTCGTACAGCCAATCAGCTTTGCAAGTTCTGTTTGCGTCAGATTCTTTGCAGTTCTTGCAAGTTTGAAATTTTCGGATAAAACCAAATTATCACCTTCTTTTCTTGCATAATATTGTTGACTTTTTTATCTGAACATGTTACAATTAAGCTGTAAAGCATGACTGTTTTCAAAAATAGCAATCAGAAACGCCAACCGCCATTGTACCAAGTCGATTTGTACCCGTTGTCTGTTCTGCCTGCTGCTCTGCTTGTCAGCCGTGCTTGTCTTAACTGTGGTTTTATTATAGCACGTAAATTTACGTAAGTCAATACAAAATTGCGTATTTTTACGTAAATTGTAGATATGCACAAATTAAGGATGGTATTTTTATGGACAATACACAAGTAGCAAACAGAATAAAAGAACTTTGCAAACTCAAGGGTTCTTCCGTTAGCAAAATGCTTGAAGTTTGCAATATTAGAAAAAGCCTTATATATGATTTAGAAAAAAGAAATGCATCCCCATCAATTGAAGTAATAGGGCAAATTGCTGATTACCTTAATTGTTCCGTTGATTATTTGTTTGGAAGGACGGACAATCCGGAAGTTACATATAATAGCCATGCTTTATCTGGAGATGGCGGTGTTGCTGTCGCTGGTGGGAATGCAAATATCACAATTTCCAACCAGCAGAAAGAAGATACAGAACTTTTAAACTTGATAAAAAGCCTGCCACTGAAAAAACGGGTAAAAATCATATCTATGATTTATGAGGAATTAGAAGAGGAGACGAAATGAAGATATGAATGCGATTATGGAGATGGCGAAGTGAGAACTGCTGAAAAAAAGATTGCATAGGTGCAAAAAATGTGGTATAATTATAGAAAGGGATAAATATGACAAAGAAATCTGCTTTAAGCACGGAAGAAGCAATAGAGCTAATAAACTTATTGAAAAGAAAAGTAATAAACCAAACGTATTATATCCCAAACGGAAAAGGTAGATTTGAATTTGAAGTTGTTTCTGATGATGATCAGTCTTTTGTTGTTAATGTTCAAAGAAAAGGCATTAATGCTGATAATTGTACTTATTTAGGTCGGTTGACAGAAGGAATTGTACTACTTCGCTTAGATGTTGGAAAAAACCTAGTTCATTATGATGAAAAGACAGATACGCACATAAAAGGGGCACATCTACATATCTATTCTGCTGAATATGGTACAGAAGCAATTCCGTTTGATGTTTCCAACAAAAATTTACTTGAGCTTTGTATGGACTTTTTTGAACGATTTCACATTGTAGAGCCTCCAACGATTGCCCAAGTAACATCACTTAAAGGATTTTAAAAAGCAGAAAAAGGAGTTGATAGCATGGATATTAAGAAAATGATAGATTCCTATACCGATTGGCTTAACAAAAGTATCTCTTTTGAAAAAATCGGTGAATACTATGAAATAACAACTCCATATTTAGACCGCTTTAACGATTATCTCCAGATTTATGTAAAGCAAGTTGATGAAGATGATGTATTTTTCACAGATGACGGTTATATTATTGGAAATCTTATCGCATGTGGCATGCAATTCAAGAAAAATTCTACAAAACAGCGAATTTTAGAAAGAACAATTCATAATTATGGACTTACACTGGATGGAGAAGCGATTACAGCCGTTTCTAAAATTAAAGATTTTCCGAAAAAAAAGCATATGATGGTTCAAGCAATGTTGCTGATTGATAATATGTTTGAACTGCGAAAAAGCAATGTAAAAAGTTTGTTTTTGGAAGATGTTACTACATTTTTCGATAAACATGAAATATATTATACCAGAGATTTTTCAATAATTGGAAAAACGAAAAATATATACACATACGATTTTCATTTTCAACGAAATAAAGCCAATCCAACAGACCGTTTTTGTAGAGTTATCAATCATTTAAACAAATCAATTAGAGATGCTACAATCTTTAATTGGCTTGATACGATGGATGCTAGAGAAGATAGCAGTACTTTAATAACAATTATAAACGATGAAAACAAAATAAATGAAAAAGATATTGTTGCATTTGAAAGCTATGCTATTAAACCAATTTTATTTAGTTCTATTGGTGAAAATCAAAATGTATTTGTATAAGGTATTAAATAAAAAAACCCCATCGAAGCGGTTGATGCACCTGCTCCGGTGGGGGTAATCTTATAATAGGAGAAATTTCATATGGCAGGGAAAGTGCTAACCCGTCATCGCAAAAATCGTGCTGGTGTGTATACATCATGGGAATATCGGTTTCAATCTGCCAGCGTTTCCGGACAGCGAAAATGGATTACACAAGCTGGATTTCAAACAAAACAAGAGGCATATCAAGCCGGAATGGCTGCTTATCAGGAATATCAAAATACAGGGGTTCATTTTACACCATCTGAACGAAGCGTTTCTGATTATATGCAGTATTGGATGGAAGAGTATTGTAAAACCAATCTAAAAGAAACAACCATTCTTAATTATCAGAAAAAAATAAAAAATCTCATTCTTCCAGCAATTGGGAAGTACAAATTGTGTTCCATTTCTACGATTACATTACAGCAATTCATCAATCAGCTTTTTCAATCTGGCTATGCACGAAACACTTTGGTGGTAGTAAAAGGCATCTTAACAAATGCATTTCGATACGCAAAGCAACAGAAATTGATACAAGAAAATCCGATGGTAGAAGTTGCTCTGCCACGAAGAAATGCAGTTTCAAAAAATCCAAGCCGAATGAAACAGCGGTTTTGTGTTCCGACGGAGGCAATTCAGCAGATTTTTCGCCGATTCCCAGAAGGGCATCCTGTTCACATCCCATTGCTGTTCGGCTATCGCTGCGGTTTGCGGCATGGAGAGGCTTATGCAGTACAGTGGAAAGATATTGATTTTGAAGCAAAAGAATTGCATATACAGCGGCAAATACAATATAGAGAATCAGAAACAGATGAAAACGGAAATTCTATTCTATATTTTAGCACCCCGAAATATAATAGCTTTCGCACTGTGCAATTAGATGATGAAACCATTGCACTTTTAAAACGGACAAAAGAGCAGCAAGAAAAGAATCGGGAAGCGTATGATTCTTATTATGTGCATTACTATGAAGAAGCACATACCAGAAATTTAAATACAGTTGGAAATGGAGAAGCGTTGTATTTTGTGAACTGCAATGCGGATGGTAGTTTCATTAAACCACGTACCATGCAGCATGCTTCTCGTGTGATTCATCAGGAATTAAATTTGCCATCATTTGATTATCATAGCTTACGGCATACGCATTGTACAGAGTTATTAGAATCCGGTGTTCCACCAAAAGTTGTACAGATGCGGCTTGGTCACAAAGATATTCGTACGACTTTGAATATTTATGAGCATATAACAAAAAAGATGGAAGAGAACACACAGGAGATTTTGAATCAGATGTATGCTGTGTCCACATTGTGTCCACGTTCCAATCAGACACAAGAAGAATCGAAAAAAGATGTAGTAGAGTAGAAAAACGGGAAAAACAGCGGAAATGCGTTGATTTTCATATGCTTTTAGAATAACAGGAAAATACATAGAATTGCAGCGTTGTAATGGGCAACAACCCGATGGTTGGTGCAACCGTAGCAGTTGCTGTATCTGTAGAAGAAGCAGCAAAGGCTGGCAAATTCTAAGAAATATCGGCGTTTTTCTCATTTGATACAACGAAAAAGGGCGTTTTTGCAGCGATGCAGAAACGTCCTTTTTGCTTGGTGTGTTCCCGTTCGGAGAAAACAAACACATAGTAATAATAAATTTGTCGGAATAAATTTTTTCATTATAGCATGGCTTTGGATTGCCTGTCAATTTGGATTTTGTCGAATTTTGTCGGTCATTGTCGAGCTTGAGAAAATTCGGCAGTTCTTCTAAAACGCCTCGGAAAGTTTGTGTAAATTAACAGATTGACAAATGTATATTTACAATGTATAATAAAATTAATGGAAGTCAAGAACGAATGCACGAAGCACACCGTACTTTGATTTCCATATAAAAATGGCTGTAAGTGTTATTTGGTTGGTCACTCATCACACTTACAGCCTGACACCAATGCACAAGAACATTGTCTGTTTTTATTATAGCATGTTTTTCGGGCGTTGTCAAGAAAGGAGGTTATTTATGAAAAAAGAATTGGAATTTCTGTATGAAGGGAACTGCAATGAAAATCCATTTGTGTTTGAAACACCGGAATTGCAAGAACAAATGGATTCTGTGTTCTCTTATTTTCAGAAAAGACATGCAGAAAAAGGACAAGAAGCTCTGTGTGAATTATGCGAAAATTGGCAGAAGAATGCCTTTGCGGTGGGGTTTACGGTTGCGGTCAGACTGCTGACAATATAATCACCCCTTGTCGCCCCTCTTTGCGGAGGGGTGTGGATTGAAATCATTATTTTTAGTATACCCCGTGTGTCGCCCCCTTATGGGGGTGTGGATTGAAATTATGATGCTTACATTTTAAGATTCCGGATAAGAAAACTCCTGTGTATCTTTGTCATAATTTAATGGGACATCCACATACTGGTGACCATACTGAGCAGAAAATACACTTTTCGTGGTATAGCAGGTATCATCTTTTTTGAAGAAACTCTGCAAAGAGCCGGACAGATTTAATTCGTAATATATACCATTTTGTGTGCTAAATAGATAAGTGACCCATCCAGAGCCGCCGCCGGAAACATCACAAGCGAAAAATGATTTTCCGTCATATTCCACATAATTTGTATTACTAAATAAGTCAACGGAAGAAAAATTGGTACGAGCTGGTCCAATCCATCCATCAGAGTAAACATAATAGATACCTTGAATCGCTTTTGAAGAAGAATTTTTTTTGCCTAACACGACAAACGCTTCTTTTTCTCCATCGCCATCATAATCTTCACAATCCATTGCATATACTGGGCGATAAAATTCTAAAGCAGTTTTCAGTTCGTCAAGGTTAAGGGTTCTTCCAATTGAGATATTACTTATAAAGTCTATGAAATCAGCGTGATAGAAATCAGTATAGCTGTCTGTATAAGATTTTTGTATAGAATTGTATTGCGACTTTGTGCAGCTTACGCCATTATGCTGATAAGTGCCATTATCCATACTGATACGATCACGCAGAACAAAGGAATTTCCAACCAGTTCTTGTTTTTTCATAGAACCTGATAAAGCCCCCGATGAGCTAAATGTATAAAAATAACCCGTTCCTTCCGCATATCCACAGAATCCGTTGCTTCTTCCAGAAGTCCAGCTATGTACCAAAGAACAACCCGTATCATCCTTATAAGTATACAGCTTACCGCCAGCGTAAGAATCCACCAATAATTCTGGATTATCATCTTGATCGATATAAATAAGAGAATAAGTAGCATTTCCGCTTTCGTCTGGAATTGCTCCAGAAAGCAGCAGGTCATAATAAGCGGTTTTCCAAGCAGGAGCTCCATAAACTTCTGGCAGAATATCCGCCCAAGATGGTTCTAACCCTGCGGATGTCTGTGCATAATAGGTTAAGATATAGACAGCATCTTGCACCGTAATAGAACCATCTGTATCAATATCTGCTGCATTAAATTGCTCATCGCTCAAGTCGTCTACTGCAATTCCAGCAGCTTTTTTTGCATAGAATGTCAGAACGGATACGGCATCATCCACATCAATGGAATCATTTCCGTCAAAATCTCCCAAATCAAACGAAGCTGCTTGTGCAGGGAGGGCAGTTGTGAAAGGTAAGACTGAACCAGAAGTAATCAGGCAGGTACAAGCTGCGGCGAGCATTGAACGAATTTTCATAGAAAGCATCTCCTTTTTATTGGAACAGTGAAACATTTTGATTCTATTATACCCGAAAAGATTCTGTTTGTCAACCCTAAAAGTATATTTTTATTGGAACAATGTTAAAAAGATAACAATAATTGCAGATTTTTTAATTAGCAAGCATACAAATCTGTTTTTGGAAACCGATTTTCTGCAATGTAGTGGAATATTTTTGTAATCACACAACCAGTATAAACATTGAATGATTTGTAATTTTCAGAATAAGAGAAAAATTGACAGTCTTTTTTATTGTGTAAAGGAACTATCACTTTTCCAATCATTTTTTCCTCTGTAAGTCCGTATTCATACACTACGATATTTTCATCCTGAAATAGTAACTTTAAATAAACGAGCACAATTATTCTCCTCTTTGAGATTTTATCATCAATATGTGCAACGCCCCACCGGAACACATTTCCAGTAGGGCGTTGTATTTTACATAGATTTTTATTTCTCTGCTTCCACTTCTGTTTCCACAGTTGCAATTGCCTTTGCCGAAGCATACGCCTGTGCATAGAAATATTCCTGTGCATTCAGCGGAGAAGCATTGCTCTGTACCTTTTTATAAGAGCCATCCGGCTGCTGGATTCTTGCCTTGACATTGTCCTGCATCATGATTCGGAACATCGAGAGGATTCTTGACTTGATATCCTTATCATAAATCGGAGCACCCACTTCCACACGCCGGATGGTGTTTCTCGTCATCCAGTCTGCGGAGGCAATATAAACATCAGCCTGATTTCCAGCCCCGAAGATATAAATTCGGGTGTGTTCGAGATACCGTCCAACAATGCTGCGAATCGTAATATTTTCTGTCTGTCCCGGAATGCCGGCAATCAGGCAGCAAATACCACGGATAATCATTTCAATCTTGACCCCTGCCTGAGAAGCCTCAATCAGCTTATCAATCAGGTATTTATCTGTCAGGGAATTGACTTTCAGCCCGATATAAGCCGGCTGCCCAGCCTTTGCCTTTTCAATTTCCACATCAATGCGGTCTGCAACGTGGTTTTGCAGGCAATGCGGAGATACCAGCAGGTATTCCGTGTGCTTGATGGTCTGCCCCATGCAAAGTGCATTGAAGACCCGACTTGCTTCCATGCCGATTTCCGAACGGGCAGTCATCAGAGAATAGTCCGTATAAATTTCAGAAGTTTTCTCGTTGTAGTTGCCCGTTCCAACCTGTGTGATATAAGAAATCGAATTGCCAATTTTCCGTGTAATCAGGCACAGTTTCGAGTGTACCTTGAGGTTATCCAGACCATAGATAATCCGGCAGCCAGCTTCTTCCAGTCGTCTTGACCATTCAATATTGTTTTCTTCGTCAAATCTGGCACGCAGTTCCACCAGTACAACGACATCTTTTCCGTTTTCTGCGGCTTCAATCAACGCTTCTACGATTTTGCTGTTGGTTGCAACCCGATACAAGGTCATTTTAATGGAAACGACATTGGGGTCTTCGCCGGCTTCGTGGAGCAGGTTCAGGAATGGACGAATGCTTTCAAATGGGAATGATAAGAAGCGGTCTTTCTTCTGAATCTGAGCAATCATCGAGTGGTGGTCGTCAATGTTTGCAGAACGCTGCGGAACTCTGCGAGGATAGAACAGCGAACGATTTTTCCGCAGCAAATCCCGTACTTGTGAGAAAAACGACAAACTCAGCGGAGCTTCCGAATGAAAGACCTGAGATTCGTTGAGGTGTAAATATTCGCACAGCTTTGCAATCACAACTGGATCCATCAGTCTGGAAAATTCCATCTTGACCGGACGCAGCCGCTTTCTGGCACGGAGCAATTTCTCCATGGCAGCCCGATAATCGGTTTCATCTTCAATGTTTTCTTCTTCTGCGTCAATGTCTGCACTCCGAACAATTCGAATCAGCGATTTGCTCTTGATGACATGGCGAGAGAAAATATCCGATGCAAAGTGCAGGATGAGTTCTTCGGTCAGAATAAAGCGGTTTTTCTGATTCGGCAGGGAAACATATTTCGGGAATACCGGACTGCTGCACGGAACGATTCCGATTTTTTCGCTTCCTTTTTTCTCCAGTACGACAACCGCATAGATTTCCTTGTTTTGCAGGAATGGGAACGGCTGCTTTTTGCTGACGATTTGCGGAGAGAGCAGCGGTTCGATTTCAGAGCGAAAATAAGACTGCAAATAATCCGCTTCCTGCTGAGAAATGGTGTGGAAGTCTACAATCTCCACGCCCTCGGTTTTCAGGCAGTTCTGTAAATCCCGATAAGTGTTGTCTTTATCATGGAGCATCTGGCGAACCCGTTCAAAGATTGCCGAAAGCTGTTCTCTGCAAGTCATATTGGTTTTATTTTCCCGAATTTTCTCGGATACCTGCATCTTTTCAAAGAGCGAGCCAACTCGCACCATAAAAAATTCATCTAAATTACTCTGGAAGATGGAGAGGAAGGAAAGCCGTTCACAGAGTGGATTTGCTGGATCTTGTGCTTCTTCCAGAACACGCTGGTTAAATTTCAGCCAAGAGAGTTCTCGATTGGCGTAGCAACGCTGATCTGCCATAAATAAGTGCCTCCTATTGGTTTATGATTGGGTTTTAAATAGAACAAAACGCAGTCCGGCTGGAAACAGACGGCTGCATTTTGAAGAACTTGCACAAAAAAATCATCAAAATGATAGAAAAAAGAAACAAGAGTTTTGTTTTCTTTTATTATACTACATCGTCTGTTTTTATGCCAGCTTAGAAATGTAAACCATTTGTTATTTTTACGTTAAGTTTTCAGGTTTCACTTTTTACATAAACTTTTTGAAGAATTTGCAGGAATCTTGTTGTATTTTTCTGCCCATTGCAGTATACTATAAGAATGGGCTGTGCACGCACAGGACGAAAAAAGAAACAGGAGTATCAAAGAATCATGAATGTTGCATTGATTGATATGGGTTCGAACAGCATTCGCCTTGCAGTTTACAAGGTGGAACAGAAGGACTTTGAACCGATTTTTTCCAAACGCTATATGACAGGACTGGCAAGTTATGTGAAAGAGAAGCAGTTGACCGCAGCGGGTGTGGAGCAGGCTTGTATTGTGTTGCTGGATGCAAAATCTTTGCTGGAACAGGCAATGACACACAGCTCCTATGCCAATGAGAAACATCTTGGAAAACTTGGCTGCAACGAGCGTCTGGAATTCCTGGGTGACGCAGTGCTGGAACTGATCAGCAGTGATTATCTGTATGCCAGATTTACTCAGGTACCTGAAGGAGAACTGACAAAGAAGAGAGCCAGTCTGGTATGTGAGCCAAGTCTTGCTTACTGTGCAAGAGAATTCGGACTGCCGCAGTTTCTGCTGCTTGGAAAGGGCGAAGATATGACAGGCGGAAGAAACAGGGATTCTATTGTTTCAGATGCAACAGAGGCATTGCTTGGAGCCATTTATCTGGATGGTGGTTTTGCTAATGCAAAGGAGTTTGTGCTGAATTTTATCCTGAATGATATGGAGCACAAACAGCTCTTTTATGATAGCAAGACCATCCTGCAGGAAATCGTGCAGGAAAACGGAACACAGCCGGTGGAATATATTCTGACAAAAGAAGAAGGCCCGGATCATAACAAGAACTTTACTGTGGAAGCAAGAGTAAACGGCAAAGTGATGGGACAGGGAAGCGGCCATACAAAGAAAG
>OGRF01002295.1_pt1 | contig 10981 bp, 9 predicted proteins | sample 1553381 | NCBI WGS metagenome assembly OGRF01 (sample SAMEA2580060, study PRJEB22360) | human gut metagenome | biome: human gut; feature: human-associated habitat; material: faeces | place: Denmark | collected 2008/2010
GCTTCAATCGCACCTGTTTCATGCGTAGCAATATGTCCTGTATCACAACTAATGACAGCTTCAAAAGGTTTTAAACATGCTTTAATGATTGTTTGATTTGTGATGGTTCCACCTACAATAAAGTGAACGTCCACATCATAATCCGGAATATGTTTTTTTATAGCTTCCTTTGCACGTTGGCAAATTTCATCCATACCATATCCAGTAAAAGAATGACCATTGGTAGTATTCATATATTCCATGATTTCTGGAATACATCCTTGGCCATAATCATTTCTAAAAAATAACATTTTTATCAACTCCCAAAACCATTGTAACACAAAAAACAGGTCATTTGACCTGTTTATTCAATTTATTCTTCTTTTAAACCCATGATTTCATCCGTAAATAGACGTGCATCCATCAACTTCAAATCATCGGCGATGTATGGCTTAAATTCCATTTGGTCTAATACATCTTTTTGTAAATCTACACCTGGAGCGATTTCGATCAATGTTAATTTACCATCAATTAACTTAAATACGGCACGCTCAGTGATATATAAGACTTTTTGACCAGTTTCATTCGCATAATCAGCTGAGAATGTAACTTGTTCAATGTGATTTTTAAATTTCTTGATTTGACCTTCTTGATCAATTGTCAATTTACCATTTCCAACTGTTTCTTTTAAACCTTTAGCTGTGAATGTTCCACAATAAACAACGACTGGTGAAGTTTGCGTGATATTAATAAATCCACCACATCCTGCAATTTTTGGTCCAAAACGAGAAACGTTGATATCACCTTTTTGATCACATTCAGCAAGTCCTAAGAAGGCTTGGTCTAATCCACCACCATCATAAAAGTCAAACTGATATGTTTGGTCAATGATTGCGTCTGGGTTTGTACAAGCACCAAAGGCAGTACCATTCATTGGAACACCACCGATTCCTCCAGCTTCAACTGTCATTTTAAGTCCTGGAAGTCCTTCTTCATTGGCAACATTTGCGATACCTTCTGGCATACCAATTCCTAAGTTGATTACAGCCGTTGGATCCAATTCCATTGCAGCACGACGACAAACAACTTTACGTGCATTTAATGGCATTGGTTCAATTGAATCAACGGGTACACGAATTTCTCCACAGAATGATGGGTTGTATGGATCTGAATACGTTTGCCAATGGTTTTCAGGTTTTGCAACAACGATCGCATCCACATAAATTCCTGGAATCTTGACATCCATTGGTTTTAATGATCCTCGTTCTACAATTTTTTCAACCTGTAGAATAACTTTACCACCACTGTTTTTAACAGCTTGCGCAATACTGATTGAATCTAGAGTTGCTGCTTCTTTACACATTGAGCAGTTTCCATCTTCATCCGCATATGTACCACGAATCAATGCAATATCTAATGGGAATGATTTATAACGTAACCATTCTTCACCATCCATATTGATCAATTCAACTAAATCTTCTTTAGTGCGTTCATTCATTTTCGCACCTTCTAGACGAGGGTCGATAAATGTTTTCAAACCAATTTTTGTGATAACACCTGGACGGTGTCCTGCAATTTCACGGAACATCAAACTGATTGTTCCTAAAGGTAAGTTATAGCCTTCAACTTTATTTTCAAAAACTAATTTTTGGAAAGTAGGAATCAATCCCCAGTGTCCACCAATGATTCTTTTTAACAATCCTTCATGACCCATATGGTTCAATCCAAGATCAGGTGTTCCATCCCCTACACCGGCAGAGAACATTACTGTCAAATCTCTTGGGTGTCCAGTTTCTAAGAAACTCTTTTCAATGGCAACACTAAGTTCTTGAGGGTGACCCATTCCAATAAATCCACCAACACCAATCTTGTCACCATCTTTGATCATACTGATGGCTTCTTGGGCTGACATTACTTTTGACATTTAAATCATCCTTTCAAATAAATTATTTGTTTTTAAATTCTTTTTCTTTTACTTTGTTTACGAAGCATTCCATACCATATGTTTGGTCTTCAGTAGCAAAGCAATCAGAGAAATCTTTTACTTCGATAGCGATAGCTGAATCCATATCTGTTTGAAGTCCAGCATTGATAGCTTTTTTAGATTGTGCAACAGCGATTGGAGCATTTTTGCAGATTCCATTAGCCATTTTTAATGCAGTAGCCATTAATTCTTCTTGAGGAACAACAGCATTTACTAATCCGATAGCCAATGCTTTGTCTGCTTTGATGTTACGAGCTGTAAAGATCATTTCTTTAGCGATTCCAGCAGGTACTAAACGAGCTAAACGTTGAGTTCCACCAAAACCTGGAGTGATTCCTAAACCTACTTCTGGTTGTCCAAAAATAGCATTTTCACTAGCGATACGAATGTCACAAGCCATACTTAATTCGCATCCACCACCTAATGCGAAACCATTTACGGCTGCGATTACTGGGCAGTGTAAAGTTTCAATTTGACGGAAGATCTTATTACCATAAGCTCCATATTCAGCCGCTTCTTCAACCGTTTTATCTTTCATTTCAGCAATATCTGCACCAGCAACGAAAGATTTGCTTCCAGCACCTGTGATAACTACACAATATGTTTCTTTATCAGCTGCAACGGTGTTAACAGCTTCTTCTAAATCATTTAATACAGCTGTTGATAATGCATTTAATGCTTTTTCACGATTGATTGTGATAATTGAAACGTGACCTTGTTTTTCTAATAATACGTTTTCCATGATTTTTCTCCTCTAATATTTAAATAAAAAGTGAAACAACGAGTGTTTCACTTTAGTTATTTCACTAGTTGTAGCTGTAGAATCCTTGTTTAGTTTTTTGACCTAATTTTCCAGCACGAACCATTTTCTTTAATAATGTACATGGACGATATTTAGGATCTCCTGTTTCAGTATATAATACTTCCATTACATCTAAAACAATATCCAATCCAATTAAGTCACCCAAAGCCAATGGTCCCATTGGGTGGTTAGCTCCAAGTTTCATAGCTGTATCGATATCTTCAACACTTGCCAATCCTTCTTGGTAAATGAAGCAAGCTTCATTGATCATTGGAATCAAGATACGGTTAACTACGAATCCAGGTCCTTCAGCAACTTCTACTGGAGTTTTTCCTAATGATTTAGAGCATTCGATGATAGCTTCTTTTGTTTCAACTGGAGTATTTTCACCAGAGATAACTTCAACTAATTTCATACGATCAGCTGGGTTAAAGAAGTGCATACCGATAACGTTGTGTTTGATTCCGTTAGCAATTTCAGTAACACTTAAACTTGAAGTGTTAGTTCCGAAAATGCAGTCTTCTTTACAGATTTTATCTAAAGTCTTGAACAAATCTTTTTTGATTTCCATTTTTTCAAGAACAGCTTCAACGATCAAATCGCAATCAGCTAAATCTTTGTATTCACCAGCAGTTAAGTTAGCTTTGATACCTTCTGCTTTTTCAGCAGTAATTTTTTCACGAGATACTAATTTATCTAATTTCGCACCAATTTTGTTGATTCCATTTTGTGCCCATTCGATTTTAATATCACATACAGTTACATTGTATCCAGCTGTAGCAAATGCATTGGCAATACCTTGCCCCATTGTTCCAGCACCAATAACACCTACATTTTTCATTTTAAATATGCTCCTTTTTATTATTCAGCTTTTGCAGCTTTAATTGATTCTACTAATAAAGGTAATACAGTTGCGCAATCTCCAACGAATCCCATGTTTGAAATATTGAAGATTTCTGCTTGAGGGTCACGGTTGATAGAGATGATCAAATCTGATTTATCCATACCTGCACAGTGTTGTACAGCTCCAGAAATACCGCAAGCGATATATAATGAAGGACGTACAGTCTTACCTGTTTGACCTACCTGACGATCTTTGTCTAAGAATCCATCTTCAACAACGGCACGAGTACAGCAAACTACTCCACCTAATTCGTCAGCTACTTTTTGAAGTACATCTAAGCAATTTTCAGCACCACGACCAGCACCTACTAAAATATTAGCTTTTGTGATATCTACATCTGCTTTTACTTTTTCGATTACTTTTTCTACGAATACTTGAGGATCTGTTGTTCTCCAAGTTGGTGTAAATTCTTCAACTTCACCAGTACGAGTTGTATCTGTTGGAGCCAATTCGAATACTTTTGGTCGAATTGTAGCCATCTGTGGACGAGTGTCTTTACATACGATTGTACCGAATAAGTTACCACCGAATGTAGGACGAGTTACGTCTAATAATGATTCACCATTTTCTTTAGCATATTCTAAGTCTACTTCGATCTTAGTAGCATCTGCAGTTAGACCTACATTTAAACGAGCAGCTACACGTGGTGCTAAATCACGTCCTAATGGAGTGGCACCAGTTAACATTGAATCTGGTTTGTGAGCTAAAACAACTTGTGTTAAAGCATCTGCATAGAATTGAGTTGAATAGTCTTTTAATAAAGCATCATCAACAACGATTACTTTGTCAGCTCCATGACTAATAACTTCTTGAGCTTTTTCTTTTACATTTTCTCCAAGCAATACACCAACTACTTTGTATCCAAATTCAGGGATAGAAGCAACTAGTTTTCTTGCTTCTGAAATAAGTTCATAACTTACTTCTGCAATGTTTCCGTTTTCTTGTTCAACGAAAACGAAGATATCTTTATATTCTTCAAATCGAGCCATTCTACTTCATCCTCCCTACTTTGTAATGATTTGCTTTTCTTTCAAAGTCTTAGCAATCATATCTGCAGTTTCCTGCTCAGACAATGTGAATACTTCTGTTTTGTCAGTAACATCTTTTGTGAAAGTAGTTTTAACGGATGTAGGAGAACCTTTGAAACCAACTGTTTCAGGATCGATTCCTAATTCAGCATTTGTTAAAACTTCAATCTTGTCTTCTTTACATAAGTCAACGATGTTGTCACATTGCATGTAACGAGGTTTGTTCATTCCTGATAATGTTGTGATAACACATGGTAACTTAGCTATTACGATTTGTTCAACATCTTCTAATGAACGTTTAACAGTGATAGAATCTTCTTTTACTTCTAAGATTTCATCTACATAAGTAACTTGAGGAATATCCAAACGTTCTGCAGTTTGAGGTCCTACCTGAGCAGTATCACCATCGATAGCTTGACGACCAGCGATAACTAAGTCGAATCCTACTTTTTTCAAAGCAGCCGCTAAAGCGATACTTGTAGCACATGTATCAGATCCACCTAATACACGGTCTGTTAATAAAACACCTTTGTCAGCACCCATAGCAACGCCTTCTTTTAACATTTCAGCAGCTTTAGGTAATCCCATTGTCATTACAACAACTTCAGTGTCAGGGTTTTTGTCTTTTAATTCCAATGCAGCTTCCAAACCAGCTAAATCATCAGGGTTTGTGATTGCAGGAACACCGTCACGAATTAACGCACCCGTTTTTTTATCAACTGTAATTTCAGTTGAATCCGGAACTTGTTTTTCTAAAACAACGATTTTCATTTTTCAACACCAATTCCTTTCTTACTTCAACATAGCGCCAGAGATAACCATACGTTGTACTTCTGAAGTACCTTCGTAGATTTCAGTGATCTTAGCATCTCTAAACATTCTTTCTACTGGTAAATCACGAGTATATCCATATCCACCTAATAATTGGATAGCCTTAGTTGTAATTTCCATTGCTGTTTCAGCAGCGAATAATTTTGCTTCAGCTGCCAATTGAGTATAAGGACGACCTTCTTGTTTAGCAGTAGCTGCAGAGTATACTAACCAACGAGCTGCATCTGTTTTTGTTTGCATATCAGCTAATTGGAATTGAGTGTTTTGGAATTTAGCGATTGGACGACCAAATTGTTTACGTTGTTTTACATAAGCAACTGCTTCGTCGATAGCACCTTGAGCAATTCCTAATGCTTGAGCAGCGATACCAATACGTCCACCATCAAGTGTCTGCATGGCAATCTTGAATCCCATACCTTCTTTTCCTAATAAGTTTTCTTTCGGAATACGTACATTATTGAAAATTAATTCACATGTAGCAGATCCACGAATACCTAATTTCTTTTCGTGAAGACCGAATGTGAATCCTGGAGTTCCCTTTTCAAGAATGAAAGCAGAAATTCCACGAGTTCCCTTTGTTTTGTCTGTCATGGCAAAAATTACATATACATCAGCTTCTCCAGCATTTGTAATGAAGATTTTTGTACCATTGATAACATATTCGTCACCATCTAATACAGCTGTTGTTTGTTGTCCAGCAGCATCTGTACCGGCATTAGGTTCAGTTAAACCAAATGCAGCTAATTTCTTACCTGTACATAAATCTGTTAAGAATCTTTGTTTTTGTTCTTCAGTACCAAATTGAGCAATTGGCCAAGTACCTAATGAAGTGTGAGCTGATAAAACTACACCACTTGTTGCACATGTTTTAGACAATTCTTCGATTGCTAAAATGTAGCATAAATAATCTGCGCCAGCTCCTCCATATTCGCGAGAATAAGGAATACCAAGCATCTTAGCTTGACGCATCACTTCTACAGATTCCTTAGGGAATCTTTCGTTTTCGTCAACATCCGCTGCGTTTTCTTTTACTTCGTTTTGCGCAACTTCTCTGAACAACTTTTGCATCATTAATTGTTGTTCTGTTAAATTGAAATCCATAAATGAAGTTCTCCTTTCCAGTTTCTTGAACTATTCGAATTAGGACATCGATAGCATGAGAAAGTATGTTAAACTTTTCACACAGTCATATTCTACATACTTTTTTGAGTGTCGTCAATGATTTTGTTAATATTTTAACAAATTGTATTAAATGCCCTATCTTATTAATATATATTATGTATTATTAACATGTGAAAAATTAAACAAGTTATTGACATCCCCTATTTTAAGGACTAGACTAAGCATGTAAAAAAGTGAATCTCGATTTAGAGTAGAAAGTAGGTATACAAATGAGAAAAGCTTATATTGTTGCTGCTAAACGTAGTGCAATTGGTACTTTTTTAGGAAGTCTAACAGATGTTGATTTAGCAACTGTTGGAGCTACAGTTTTAAAAGAAACTATTAAACAAGCAAACATTGATCCAGCAAACTTGGATGAAGTTATTATTGGTAACGTAATTGCTGCAGGTTTAGGACAAAACATTGCTCGTCACGTTGCATTCGATGCAGGTATTCCTGTTGAAGTATGTGCACAATCTATCAATATGTTATGTGGTTCAGGTTTGAAAGCCGTTATGGAAGCTACACTTCGTATTCAAGCTAACTTTGGTGACTTATATGTTGCTGGTGGTGTTGAATCAATGACTCGTGCTCCATTTATGTTGAGCTACAAAAACCGTACAGGAACTAAGATGGGAGATCAAAAATTAGTAGATGCTATGTTACACGATGGTTTAACAGATGCAATGTATGGAATTCACATGGGATGTACTGCAGATAACATTGCTAAAAAATACAACATTTCACGTGAAGCACAAGATGAATTCGCATTTGCTTCTCAAGAAAAAGCTTTAGCTGCTATTGCTGCAGGTAAATTTAAAGACGAAATCGTTCCTATTACTTATAAAACTCGTAAAGGTGAAGTCGTATTCGATACAGATGAACACCCTCGTAAAACAAGCTTAGAAAAATTAGCTAAATTACGCCCAGCCTTCAACGCAGATGGAACTGTAACTGCAGGTAATGCTTCTGGTATCAATGATGGTGCTTCATTTACAATCGTTGCTAGTGAAGACGCTGTTAAGAAATATAACTTAAAACCAATTGCTGAAGTTATCGGATTTGGACAAGGTGGAGTTGACCCACGAGTTATGGGACTTGGTCCAACACCAGCTATCTTAAACGCATTAAAATATGCAGATCTAAAAATCGAAGATCTTGACTTAGTTGAATTGAATGAAGCATTTGCTGCTCAGTCATTAGGTGTTATCCACGAATTAGAAGAAGCTACAGGAATGGATCGTGAAGCATTCTTAGCTAAGACAAACGTAAATGGTGGAGCTATTGCTTTAGGCCACCCAGTAGGTGCTAGTGGAAACCGTATCTTAGTTTCATTGTTATATGAAATGCAAAAACGTAAATCAAAAATCGGTCTTGCTTCCCTATGTATTGGTGGAGGACAAGGTGCCGCTGTTATCGTAAAAATGTGCGATTAATCAATAAGGAGACGCGTTCTCCTTATTTCTTTAAATTCACTTGTGAATTTTTTAATTTGTGATTGATTTTCATCATTCACTATGATAAAGTTTAAAAGGTAAATGACTAATAGTCTTACATGGAGGAATATTAATATGACAAAAAAAGTAGTTTTAGCAGGTGCATGTCGTACTGCTATTGGTAAAATGGGTGGAGCTTTAAGTAACACTCCAGCTGCTGATTTAGGTTCTATCGTAATTAAAGAAGCATTGAACCGTGCAGGTGTTAAACCTGAACAAGTTGACGAAGTATTAATGGGATGCGTTATCCAAGCTGCTCAAGGACAAAACGTTGCTCGTCAAGCTAGTATTAAAGCTGGTCTACCAATTGAAGTTCCTGCCGTAACATTAAACGTTGTTTGTGGATCTGGTTTAAACTGTGTTAACCAAGCTGCTGCAATGATCATGGCTGGTCAAGCTGACATCGTTGTTGCTGGTGGTATGGAAAACATGTCAATGGCACCATATGCTATGACTAAAGCACGTTTTGGTTACCGTATGAACAACGCTACTATCGTTGATACAATGGTAAATGATGCATTAACAGATGCATTCAACCACTACCACATGATGATCACTGCTGAAAACATCTGTGATCGTTGGAACTTAACTCGTGAAGAATTAGATGAATTCTCAGCTAACTCTCAACAAAAAGCAGAAAAAGCTATGGCTGAACACAAATTCGATGATGAAATCGTACCAGTTCCAGTTAAAGTTAAAAAACAAATCGTTGAATTCAAAGTGGATGAAGGACCTCGTCCAGGAACAACTGTTGAAACATTGGCAAAATTACGTTGCTGCTCTGGTAAAGAAGGCGGAATGGTAACTGCTGGTAATGCTTCAGGAATTAATGATGGTGCTGCTGCAATCGTTGTTATGAGCGAAGAAAAAGCAAAAGAATTAGGTGTTACACCAATGGCTACTTGGGTACAAGGTGCATTAGCTGGTGTTGAACCAGAAATTATGGGTATTGGACCAGTGGCTGCTACTCGTAAAGTTATGGAAAGAACTGGATTAACAGTTGATGATATGGACTTGATCGAAGCTAACGAAGCATTCGCTGCACAATCTGTAGCTGTTGCTAAAGAATTAGGATTCGATATGAGCAAAGTTAACGTTAACGGTGGAGCCGTAGCATTAGGACACCCAGTTGGAGCTAGTGGATGCCGTATCCTAGTTACTTTACTTCACGAAATGCAAAAACGTGATGCTAAGAAAGGTTTAGCTACACTTTGCATCGGTGGTGGTATGGGTTGTGCTACTATCGTAGAACGTGACTAATTTATATATAATAACTAACTAAACTACTTCTAAAAAGAGATTCAGACAAAATTGAATCTCTTCTTTTTTTCTTACTTTTTACAATTCAACAATTTTTTTCTGTTATAATCAATTTAAAGGAGTTACTATAACTATGAAATCAAATCTAAATCGAATATTATTTATTTTCGCAGGGATATGTTTTATATTCACATACTTCTTAACAAAGAATTTTACTTATCTACCATTAGGACTCTGTTGCTTAATACTATCGACAAACAAAAAAAGAGAAGGCCACTAAGTCTTCTCTATTTTTCGATTTCCTTTAAAATGTTTTCAATCTTATTTCCCTGTTCAAGACTTGTATCTTGTACAAAGATCAATTCTGGCATCTTACGAATCTTAATTTTTTTTGCTACTTGAGAACGAATGAAACCCTTTGATTGATTTAACACACGCATACCCGCATCATTACGCCCTTGTTTTCCAAGGAATGTAACATAAACTTTCGCTTGCGATAAATCATTTGTACATCGTACATCCGTTATCGTACAAAAACCTAAATTTGGATTTTTCAATTCAAATTGAAGAATATGTGAAATCTCTCTTTGAATTGTCATCTCCATACGTTCTGTTTTTAATGACATACTATTCTTCCACTTCCTGATCTTCGAAGCCTTCTATAATATCTCCTACTTTAATATCGTTAAAGTTTTCAATTGTCATACCACATTCGTAACCATTTATAACTTCTTTAACATCATTTTCAAAACGACGTAATGATCCAAGTTTACCGGTATAAACAACAATACCTTCACGAATCAAACGTACTTTACAATCACGCTTCATCTTACCATCTGTAACCATACATCCGGCAATTGTACCAATCTTACTTACCTTATAGATCTGACGAACATCCGCCTGACCAATGACAACTTCTTCATATACTGGTGCAAGCATACCTTTCATAGCAGACTGTAATTCTTCTAAAGCCTTATAGATAATGTTGTGTAAACGGATTTCCACACCTTCTTCTTCGGCTTTTTTACGAATAGCAGCACTAGGACGAATGTTGAATCCATAAATAATCGCATTTGAAGCACTTGCCAATAAGATATCTGATTCTGTAATTGTTCCTACAGTTGAACGAATGACATTGATACGAACATTTCCATCGACTTCTAGTTTTTCCATACTAGCCTTTAAAGCTTCCGCAGAACCTTGAACATCGGCTTTGATCAAGACATTGATTTCTTGAACATCACCCTCATCAATTTTCTTAGCTAAATCTTCTAAAGACATAGCGCTTGTTGAATTACGTTCTTTTTCAATTTGTTTATCCAAACGATGACCTGCAATTTCAGCAGCCTTCTTATAGCTATCATAAGACATGAATACATCACCAGCTCTAGGAACTTCATTTAAACCAATGATTTCTACTGGACAGCTTGGTTCTGCATGTTTGATTTCCATACCACGATCGTTTGTCATTTTACGAACACGACCATAACTAGTACCAACTACAACACTATCTCCTGTATGTAATGTACCACGTTG
>OGRF01002304.1_pt1 | contig 10957 bp, 10 predicted proteins | sample 1553381 | NCBI WGS metagenome assembly OGRF01 (sample SAMEA2580060, study PRJEB22360) | human gut metagenome | biome: human gut; feature: human-associated habitat; material: faeces | place: Denmark | collected 2008/2010
GGCAGCTACGCAATCCCCGCTTCCGGAAGACCGGCCGCACTGCGGACTCGGGCGACGGAACATCCGGACCTGAACGACGGGATGCTGGAACTGCTCGACGACGGCAGCACACTCTGGCTGGCCGTGTACGAGAAACCGGCCGAAGGCGATTACAGCAATACGCCGACCATACTGCAATCCTATGTCGTGCGTCGGTCGGAGAACGGATACAGCACGCTCTATACCTGCGAAGTCAATCCGGACGGGAGCGTCAAGAGCGAGAGCGACGAGCCGCTCTATCTGGATGTGGGGAAGACCTACAGGTTCCGTGCGGTCTCTCCGGCCCGCGAATTGATCGACGGAGAGAAACTGCATGTGAATAACGGAGAGTACCTGCTCTCTACGGACGACCGTTATACGCAAACCGAATCGCGGGAGATACTGATCGGCGGGAACGACGACGGTCCTTCTGGCGTTACCTACGTGTACCTCAATCCATTGTTGCACCAGACGGCACAGATGCGCTTTACTATCGAAAAGGGCGAAAATGTCCACCGTTTAGAGATTCTTCCCGCCGGAATCGAGGTGTCGGGCATACAGGACGACGTAATCAATAACAACCAATTCAACTGGATGACCTCCGAGCCGTTGAAAATGTATCTGGGCAGCAAACACTCCCGCATCACCATCAAGGAGTTCACGACCGAGGACGGCTGCATTACGGGACAAACGGCCGTGCTGCCTACTGACGCCGTTTCCAGTTCGATCGTCGTGCTGCTGAACCTTTCGGTGAACGGCATCAACTCGCAATATACACTGATGTTGAACGGCATGATGCTGGAGTCCGCATACTCCTACAACTTCAATATCAAGGTGAAGGTCGAGAACGGAGTGACCGTTGCGGTATGGCAGAATCAGTCGTGGGGCTGGGATATGGATTTACAATGATAAAATGTTCGGACATGAAGAACCGATTGTTGCGATACAGCCTTGCCGTTCTGCTGGTTTTCATAGCGGCGGGATGTCGGAAAGAGGAGTTCGGACGGCAGGAAGGCCGTTTCGTAAGGGTTGTGCTGAACCTTTCGGCTACAGAGGCGGAAACCCGCGCTGACCAGCCGATGATTCCGGCGAACGAGAATCCGATTTACGGTCTCTGGGTGTTGCAGTTCGATACGGAGGGTATCATTATCGGCAAACCGGAATATTACCCGTGCGACGAAGCGGGCGAACTTTCCACCACACTCTCGCCAAGTCTGCGAACGGGACAAAGCACGGTCTGTGTGGTTGCGAATCTGGGACCGGATTTCGAATTCAAGGTCGACGACCGCAACGTCGACAACTTCTCTACGTTCCGCTCCATGCTGATCGATGCTCCGCTGATTACGGAAGCCGGTGCCGATCAGCAGAATATCGGCCATCTGAAGGATCGGAGCATGTATATGTACGGCTATTTTCAAGGCGGAATCGAGGAGCGTCAGCCGCTCAATATTCTGTTGGGGCGTCTCTTCCTGCGCGTCAATCTCGTACTCGAAAACAGCACCGGCGCGGCGCTCGGTGATATGACGGTCACGATCGATAACGTACCCGCGAAAACCCGTATTCCATTCATAGAGGAGCCGCTGGGCGGAGATGTGTATACAACCTACACGGAGACCATTAACGGCGGGTTGGCTGCCGATGCTTCGATCACGCGTTACTACTACATGCCCGAAAACATACGGCCCGCCGAGGCAAAAGCGACGAAAGTGACGATTACGGCAAACGGAAAGTCCGCTTCGGTAACGTTGGGCAATGATTCGCCCGACATTACGACGAATCGCGACTATACGCTCAGTCGAAACAATATCTACACATTCAATCTGAATCTGCGTTGAAACAGTCCAGTGTTTTCCTTCGCTTCGGTCACGGTTTGTTGTAGCCGACAGTCTCTTGCTATTCTGACGACTTACGATTCTGTCATTCGGGGGATTCTTCATTATCCGGCCTTCCTCACCGACATTTTCGAGGATGTCCGTTCGGGCCGGCCGGAGCTGCGGGGCGGGGTCAGAGCAGCTCGCGGGAGTTCCGGTCGTTGTGCAGACGGTTGATCTCTTCGCGGTAGGTTTCGAGGTGCCACCGCAGAATGTTGTCCGCATAGGAGGTTGCGGTCATACGGTCGGGCCCGATCTTTCGCACGACGTCCAGTATCTTGCGCTTGGTTTCGGCATCGACATAGATCGCCGCACGGAAGCGGATCTCCGTGCGGGCCATGAACCTCCGCTCGAAATCGGGAAGCAGGATTCTCCTGCGCCGTTCGGCGGCTTGCGGAGCCTCGTCGGAATCCTCCACCGTCTTTATGATCCGCTCGTCGAAGGGCGGCGGGTCGGCGTCGAGAATCGACGGGGTGTTTCCGATGGCACGGCGTACCAGCTCTTCATCGATCACGGTTTTCTTCGTCATGGTATGCAGTCTGTTTTGTGCGAATGAACGGTCGGCGACGAACGAAAAGGCTTTACGGCCCCGCTCCGTTCGAGCGATCATTCATTCACGAATTTGTCGGAAGATGTTCGCGGCGAATCGGTCTTGCCGGCTCGCACGGGCGGAAGTACATCCGCTCATGTGCGAACACGTGCATACATCCGTCCACGCGAACACGAGCACATGCGTTCGATCGGGAATGCGTTCACGCTTCCGGCCGCAAGATAATACGCCATCGTGGCCCCCGAATCGGTTGGCCGCTCCTGACCGCCGGAGGCCGTCCGAAGGGTTTGCCGCTCTCGCCGCGGCGTCGTAATATTGCACCTTGAAAACCGTGTGCTGCCGGAGTGATCCGCGTATGATTTTCGATGCGGGGAACGAGCGATCCGTTGTGCGGCGTTTTGTTCCCGCAGCGGGAACAGCGAGCTGTACCTTTGTCCGACAAACCGGCGTTTGTCCGACAAAGGTGCTCGCCCTGCGGGGCCGCGGCATCCGGCGATGCAGAACCCTTTAAAACGAGAGAACGATGAGAAAGAACCGCGCATCGGACAACAAGAGCCGCAAATACTCCTTCCGCCTGACCGAGGAGCAGCATATCCGCTTCGAGCGGATGCTGTGAAGGGCGGGCTTGGAGCACAACCGCAGCCGCTTCATCGTCGGGCGAATCTTCGACGAGACGTTCCGCGTGGTCAGGGCCGACCCCACGAAACAGCGTTACATTGTCCGGCTGAACGAGTACATCGCCCAGATTTCGCGCGTGGGCAACAACTACAATCAGGTGGTCAAGGCGATCAACACCTGCCTTTCGCGCAACATGCTGCCCCGCCAGATCGATACGCTGGTGGCCTATACGCACGAGTTGAAAGCCCTCTCCGAGCAGGTGTCGGAGCTGACCAGACAATTACGGGAGGAATGGCTGAAAGAGTGATCGGGCAAGGGGAGGACTTGCCCATCGCGGCAAAATGACTATCTTTGTTAACCTAAGCGCTCTGCAATGGTTGAATAAGGCAAGGGATATAAGACTTGCAAATTCAAAAAATTAACATTATCTTTGTATTGTAGTATGGAGAGGTATTGAAGCGCAAATCAACTCCGGCGCATCGGTGACCTCGAGATCGAGAAAATCTCGCAAACTATTGATACATAACGGAAAGAAATCGAAGGTTCGATTTCCGTTTTCCGCTCTGGAAACAGACGATTAAATCCTTGCAATAAGCTAATCAGCGAGTTGTGAGGATTTTCCGTTTGTGGCGGTTAACGAGTTGCTAACTGATCTTTTGCGCCGTATTGCACGGTATCTTACCTTGAAAAAGAACTCATATTGCAAATATACTGAATAAATCAATACCCGATTCTTTTTCGGGATGCGGAATCATAGTGCAACTCCTCTCGACAATAAAGGTAGAGACTGTTCAGTAAAGACGCATTCTGTTCGGCATCCGGCTCCATGTTGAGAAGATAATCGGCGGTATATTTGCGGATGACGTTTTCGATCTGACCGCCGCTCAGGTCGAACATGCGGGATAGTTCTTCGACTTCGGTAATTTTTAACGACGGCAGCATCGTTTGCCAAATGGCACGACGGGTCTCGAACGCCGGGCGACAGAATTTGATTTTGTAGGGGAATCGGCGATCGAAAGCCGGATCAAGGTTTTGTGTTAAATTAGTGGTAGCGATCAGGATGCCGTCGAGTCGTTCGATCTCCTGCAATAGGGTATTCTGCATCGCATTTTCGGTCTGGTCGAGAGAGCCGCCCGTCGTCGTACGTCGGCAGCTCAATACGGCATCCGCTTCGTTGAACAACAGAGTCGGAGCTGGATCGCAGTCGCGCACATAACCGCGATAGCGGTCGAAAATCTCTTTGATGCGTTTCTCGCTTTCGCCGAACCACATGCTTTTTGTTTCCGAAATATCGACCTGCATAATATCCCGGCCGCTTTGCCGTGCTAATTGATAAACCGACTCGGTTTTCCCCGTGCCGGGCGAACCGTAAAACAGGCAGGCGAAACCCTGACGCATACCGCTTTGCTGTAGCCGCTGCCTGACGGCATTGAACCGCTCTGCTTCGAGTAAAAGCCTCAGCCGGTCGATTTTCGCCTGCTCCCCGGGATTGAACCAGAGTTTTTTCGGAGTAAGGCTGGAAGCTATAATCAACTCTCTCCGGTTGCGCGGAGACTGTAATTGGATCAGGATTTCGGAAAAGAGCGTAGTTTTCGTTTTGCCGGTCAGGCGGAACGCTTCTCGGCTGCCGAACATGCCGCTGTCCGGGGCATTTCCCAGGATATTTAGGTCGAACAGCTCGTTATAACGGGCCAGCAACGCGTCTTTCTCACAACGCGCAGCCCATTCGTCATCGAAAAGTATCTCTATGTCATGCCAGCCGATATGGTCGTCCCGGTTGTTTACATAAAGATTGCAGCATTGTGCAAAGACAAGCGTATCCCAAATATGGAGAGACTGTACAAATTCTCGAAACCGGCAGCAAAATTCCAACTGCTGATATCGATCAATTAATTGTTGCAACTCTTCGGCGAGTTCCGTTTGCGACATCTCCTGCTGGGATGTGTAGCTGATTAATTTCCCCCAGTCGCACGAAAAATTGGTCGATCGTAAGGCCGCAGATCGGGGGCGGAGTGAATTTCTTTCCGGCCTGCAACGCTTCGAGTACCATTTTCGGGACGCGATAGGTGTCCGGTTCGGCCGATCCGCTACGCCGTCGGCGAATAAGCTGCCGACGGATTAATTCCTCGAAATCGGCCGCATGGTTCAGCAACTCGACTTTGCGACAGCCGAGAAATTCGGCAAGCTGCTTCAATACGATTTTCCGGTCGTCCGACAACTCAATCAATACGGCGAACAGCATCGTCTGCACGGGCGTCAGATCGAGTCGCCGCCCCAAGCGTTCGAGGAGATGTGCCGCATTGCCCCAGAAATCGTCCGATAAGCGTGAACCATTTGCCAACTGCACCACTTCGCAGATATCCTGCATCAAAGTCCGTTCTTCCATAATTTCATTGCTTTTCGGCGAAGTTAGGGATGTGATATGCGAAAAAATGGCATGGGCGGTTGTGTATGCAGCTCTTTTTGCAACTGTTCCAAAGCATAACCGACTATAAAAATTCGGTTTTGCCGCGGCGAATACAGGCGAAACGGTTATTGCCCCGCTGGTTTATGGGCAGGATCGCATCGTAGACGAGCGGCCGCACCCATTCGCCGAGTCGGTTCAGCAAACCGTATTTTCGTTGCCGGCCGATAATGTTGAATTGCCCGTGATGGCGGGTCAACACATCGTATTCCGCCGGAATAATGATTTTCCCGTCCCGGTCGAGTAATCTGAATTTCCCGTTGCGGCGAATTCGTACCAGACCGATACCGTACCGATCCGCACGTTCGCAGTCGAGCGGAATCAGGCGCCGGGGATGGATTCGTAACAGTGCATACCCGGCCGCATCGCAGACGATTCCCGTCCGGTCGTCGAGCCGTTCCGCATATCGCCACCGGGCCGTTGTGAGATGCACGCCCTGTTCGGTCTGAAAGCCCATTTTCCCCGCTTTCCAGTAAATATCCAGCATTGTCGTTTCTTTTACTGCAAAATAAAAGTTCCGCTATGCGAAAAAGTTGCACAGCGGAGTGTAAAAACGGATTCGGCCCGGCTATTTCACGAGGAAATCTATCCCGTCGATCGTTTGTGAAGCCGTAACGATTTTCGACCGCAGTTCGTCGCCGATATCGAGCGAGGCGAAATCGGAACCTTTATCCCGATGGATCGGGAGGATCGCTGTACGCGGAGGAATCGTGCGGCAAACGGCGGCCAGCGTATCGGTTGTCGCATGTCCCGATGTATGCACGTATTCGAAGTGCGGAAACCGGGCGACGAATGCCGCCAGATCCGGATTATAGGCTTCGTGCGTCGGAAGAATGTAGCCGCGAAACATCGAATAGATCAATAGGGTTTCATCCGGATTCAGTTCCGGCAGCAGCGAGTCTGCCCACCGCCGATACTTGGGGCTGGTCCGCAGCAACATCGTGAATCCCGTATCCAACATCCATTTCCGCAGTTTTTCATTCCGTTCGTCGGAACCGTAAACCTTGTGATCGAATTTGAAAAGCGGGCTTTTCACCCCGGCATGACCGGTGAATGATTCCAGAATCCGCTGTTGATAGCCGTCGCATACGAACGGACGGTTACGCATTTCCCGATTTGCCTGGTGAAAAGTCACCAGCCGGTCCATATCCGTCGAGGAGCAGAGTACGAAGACGTTTTTGTAGCGTTTCATCAACTCGACAGCCTGTCGTTTCAGGTCGTTCTCGTGGACGATTTTCTTCTCGTTGCGGTCGAGCATCGTTCCCTCGGTAATCAATACGTCGATACCTTGCGGTGCGATGTATTTTTCGAGTGTCGGCAGCAGTCCTTTTCCCAGATAACCGTGCTGCCGGAAATCGCCCGTATGCAGAATCCGTTTGCCGTCGGCCTCGATGAGAAACATATAGGCGTCGGCTGCCGAGTGACTGACGAAATAGGGCGTAACCCGAATATCTTTTCCGACCCGTATGCGACGGGCGGGTTCATAGGTCTTGAATCGCTCTAATGCCGTCAGATCGGCTTCCCGTCGCTCTTTTTCGCCCGGGACATGCGTCAGGTGTTCCAGCCGGATGCGCATTACGGCTTTGGCCAACGGTCCGATATATTGGTCGACTCGCTCCGGCACATGCCGGAATAAATCCACGTGATCGCCGTGGTAGTGCGTGTAGAATACCGCATCGCATCCCTCGCACAGTCGTGCAATGGCCCCGGCATTGTCGAACCGGTCTTCCGACGGGCCGTTGCCTTTGGGAAGGTTATGTCCGAGATCGATCAGGATTTTCGACCGGGCGGTTCGGATTTCGGTGATGCATCCGCCGATCTGGTCGATGCCGCGATGGATGGTTATTTGCATAAAAGATTCAGGTTTTCGTCTTTAACCTTTATATCGCGTATATCTTCATAAATTCTCGGATAGTTATCCTTAATATATTCAATAACACGGTTATACTTTTGAGGATAGCAGCTGCTATGCATAATCCGATGACAAATAATCAATTCGGGCATAAATCGATTCTGTATTTCAGGGATAGTCCAATCGGGATTGATTAAGCCGAGGCGTTTTTTTTGCTCGATCATAGATCGAATATTCTCTTTTAGTTCTTCTTTGTTGAATGATTTGAATAATCGATGGTAAAGACCTATTTGAAAAGGACTCATATATATCCCCGATGTATTGGATCCTTTTTTCAACTCCATTAAATGGATGTATCCGTCTTTGTCCAATACGATTAAATCCAGTTCATTTCCTAAAATGCCATTTTCATCGGCTTTACCGAAATCCTTCGGGTATTTTTTTTGCAGATCATTCTTTGCGTTCTTATAATATTCGCGTTCCGAATTGAAACGTTGGCCTTTTTCGGACTGTCCGCCGTCATATCCGATTACTGCTTCCTTGTCTACGATAACCAATGCAGACGTAGATTCGGATAAAAGGCCGTATTTCCGTTGTATGGCATTCTGATAAAACCCCTCGCTTCCCGCTTCGGTTGCTATTTCTTCTTTATAATACCGGGTAAATTCAGGGGTTTTCTCGATCTGGCGACGAACTTTCTCAATGTCGTCCTCGCATAATTGCTCCAATGAAACTTTCGGGTCGGAGTACATTGCTATATATTTATCGGCTGCGTCCCATTTGAAATTCCCATATTTTTGTTTTTTGCTTATGGGTCGGTATATTCGGAGAATTCGGGACAATCCTCGATAAACAGAGCAAAACTCCATACTCTTATTACGTCCAATCAAAATGTCCAGATCCTCGTGTTTTTTGACGTATGGAATAATCCAGGAGAAATGTCCGCTTTTTAGTAAATCCTCAAAATCAGTTGAGATTGTGCGATTATAATACATATTGATTTAAGTTTTAAGATTTTTCTTTCAAAGATATAGATTCATTTCAATATCTCGACAACTTGATCCAATGTTAGCAATTCGGGACTGTTCGATACGGAATGTGCTTGGATAATATGTCCTATTGCTGCGCGGAAGGCTCCGAACTCACCGCCACTTATTCCGGAGGTAACCGTACCGCAATCGAGGCAGTGTACCGAGTGGAAACTCATTCCGCTCATGGGCGAACCGCTGAAACTGAAAACAAGCGACCGCCCCTTGCATTTCGGGCATGGTTTGCAAAAGGTGTTCGGATAGTCTATCCATGCCTTAACAAGTATTCCCAGGCAAATTTTTCCGAAGCCATAGACCCTAAGCGGCGTTTCGGTAACGAAGAGCTTAGGGTCGGAGAGAATCTGTTCCCGATGATGCCAGAAGAGAGGAATATGCTCCGAGTAGACCTTCCATAGATGTTTTCCCGTCTTACGCCGCTGCTCTTCGCGTGCGTGTCCGAACCAGATGCAGTAAAGACTCTCCGGAATGAGCAGGCGGTTTTGCAGGTCGAAAGTCAGCCCGTTGTCGGTAATCAGCGACCTGTGGATGCAAACCTGCAACCGCTCTTCGTTTTGCAACGTGTATTCGTTCCCGTCGTATCGGACGATCGGAACGGAAATCGCCGCCTCGGCCGTTTTTTGCCGGTTCGTTTTTGCAGTCATCTCTTTAATTTAAACGATTCAAAATCTCAATCGCTCGCCGTGCGCCCTCTTTCGTGATGCCGCGCTCGGGATCGATACGGATAAAATTCGGTCGCTGTTCGGGTAAAATATCCGGTTCGTCATCCAGAATGACGTAGCGGTATCCTTCGGATGTATGCTCAAGCAGCCAATGCTTGATCTCGTTGCCTTTGCCGATGAACATTTCGGGATCGTCGAAGTCGGGGTTTATTGCCCGGATTTCCTCGGCTGTCATACACTCTTCCGTGATGTCGATCATTCGGCCGGGCAAACGGCGCTCGCGCCACATCTCCGCCATACGTTCCGCACCTTCGAATTTCCACGACGAGGAGATAACGACCGATGCCCCTGTTGCGTCGATGATCGTGCCCAGATTGGCGACCGATTCGGGGTCGAACAGATAGCCGTATTTATCCGACAACGGTTTGCCGGCTCTTTTCAGCGCGGCAATATGCCGCCCTGTATTGAGTACGCCGTCGAAATCGAGAAAGATCATACGCCGCTTATGCCGTGAATAGAGAAGGTTCATCTTGTCGATGATCCGCTCTGTTTCATTTCGCACGGCGATCGGCGACAGTACCTCGATATCGATGTGCTGCGCCAATACGGTCCGGTAAAACTCGTAAGTAGGAGCGACCCGATATTCGAAATCGGCATAATCGGCCGTCGTTTCGATCTCCTGTTGCGAATCGTGCAGGGGCAGTGTCCGCAAGTATTTCGGCCCGTCGCCGTAGGCGCGGATCCGGATCGTACAGGGTTTGATGTCGTCGTAAACAGCCACGCCGAAGGCGCCGGACAGATAATCCCCGGGATCGAGATCGGCGGGAGGCGTAAAACGCTTTTCGGTCAACCGAACCGCCTGCATCCGATCGAGTGCGTAGAGTTTGATTTTCGCTTCATGCGGTTTGTCGGCATAGAGATGCCAGCGGCGTTCGTAGAGTTTGACGAAAAGCGGGCGGAGCGTCAACTCAAACGGCGTGTCCCCGTAAAACGGCTGGTAGGTAACGCCGATCTGCCGGTTCTCGCGCATCGCCTCCAAAATATCGGTCAGAAAACTTTTCGACGAGGGGATATTCTCTACCAGTATGCGACTGCGCAGCGATTGAGTCTCGCGCAGCATATTGCTAACCGAGAAGCTGTCGAGCAGCCAGTTCGCCATGCTGTCGCGTTGCAGATCGTCGCTGTTAGCGATATAGTAGCGGTTCGTTCGGTCGTCGCAGGCGATGCGAATGCCGAATAGTTCCTCGATCGCCTCGCGGTGGTTGTGAAATGTTCGTAGCGCAAGCCGCTTTCTGTTCGACAGCGTACTGCGCTGCCAGCGTTCGTTGATTTCAGCGAACGTAATCGGCCCAGCCCGACGGATCGTGTCGGCCAGCCAAATGTACTTTTTGAAAAGATCCGATGCCATACTTTATTAATTCCTCTGACAAAGGTAGTAAATCGATATGCCAAATTATTGCATAGGATAAATATATTTAATTTCCAATGCTATATTTATTTCCTTTGTTTTGCCTTGGTTCGATATTTATCCCGATTTTCTGATAGAACTCCTTTCTTTGCTGTTTGAACCACTTGCTGTCGTCTTCTCCGTTTATGGTGAACCGGAATCTGCCGGGGCCGTCCTCGTCGGGTTTGAGTTGCAGGACGACATCGCTGGCCCTTAACGTATGATTATACCTTATCGAGTGCAGCTCTCCCGTGTATCGGTAAGGCTGCATCGTAAATAACGTTTTGGTTCCCTCCTTGTCCAGTCCGAGGTTCTTACAATAGTTTTCCCATTTCAACAGCCCCTTTACATAGGGACACAGCTCATCGACGCGCATCAGGGCTTTTATGACTTGTTGTGCTTCTTGTTTAAGGCCGGTCACCTCTTTAT
>OGRF01002307.1_pt1 | contig 10938 bp, 9 predicted proteins | sample 1553381 | NCBI WGS metagenome assembly OGRF01 (sample SAMEA2580060, study PRJEB22360) | human gut metagenome | biome: human gut; feature: human-associated habitat; material: faeces | place: Denmark | collected 2008/2010
TTACAGGCAATAAAGTTACTCTGGTTGCAGTAACCAAAAATCACCCGGCTGAGGTAATTACCGACGCTTTTAATCTTGGCGTTTCGGTAATCGGTGAAAACCGTGTGCAGGAAGCCAAAGCCAAACGCGAAATTGTCGGCAAAGGCAGCGGCAGGTGGCATTTAATAGGGCATCTGCAAACCAACAAGGCCAAACAGGCAGTTGCTATTTTTGATATGATTGAATCGGCAGACAGCGTACATCTAATGCAGGCTGTAGATAAAGAAGCCGCTAAAGCGGGCAAAGTTCAGGAAATACTTTTGCAGGTTAACATTGCGCGCGAAGAACAAAAAACAGGGTTCAGCCCGGAAGATTATGAAGCGGTTGTGCCCGAACTTGACAATTTTAAAAACCTGCACGTGCGCGGGCTGATGGTTATAGCGCCTGCGGCGGAAAATTCTGACGATATTCGCTGGGTATTTGCAGAAGGATATAAACTTTTTTGCGAGCTGAAAAAACAGCGCCCGGATGTAGATATTCTTTCCATGGGCATGACGCATGATTACGAAACTGCTATTGAAGAAGGCGCAAATATGGTGCGCATAGGCACGGCGCTTTTCGGGCAGCGTGATTACAGTTTAAAATTTTAACCTGAGGTGATAATTTTATGAAATTATTGGACCGTATTTCGGAAGCTCTCGGATTGTATGAAGAAGACGATGAAATAATTGAAGAAACCCCAAGTGAACAACCGGAAGAAAAAACGGCTAAAAAAAGCCTGTTTTCACGCAAAAGCGCAGCGCCGGTAAGAGAAGTACCGGCTGCTCCGGCAGAACCGGAACCTGAGCGCAAATCGTTTTTCAAAAGCAAAACAACTGCTATGCCCGCGTCAAAAACAATTTCCATACCAATGGCGCAAAAGCAGGTTAAAGTAATTGTACTGGAGCCGGTATCGTTTGACGATTCACAGAAAATTGCCGATTACCTTAACGGAAGCCAGCCGGTAGTTGTTAATTTTGAAGCTACCGATAAAGTTGTTATGAAAAGAATGACTGACTTTATCAGCGGCGTTGTTTATGCTTTGGGCGGCAGCATGAAAAAAATAGGCCATAATATTTTGGTATGTGCGCCTAAACGTTGATATTAATGCAGATGATAATATTTATGACGAAAGAGGGGGACAGCCTTGGAAAAAATAACTGATAAAACAGGGCGTATAGCTTTTATTGGCGGCGGCATGATGGCGGAAGCCATTTTAAAAGGCATGCTGCATAAGGAAATTGCGGAGCCTGAAATGATAATAATCAGTGACCCTTCGGCAGGGCGCCGCGAATACCTTGAAAAAACTTATAAAGTTAATACCACCGGCTGCAACGTGGAAGCTGTTAAAGCAGCAGGCTTTGTAATTCTTGCCGTAAAACCTCAGGTGGCGGATATTGCCATAAACGCGGAAGTTGCCGATGCAATTCCGCAAAATACAACGGTGCTTTCCATTATGGGCAGCGTTAACCTTGACAAGCTGCATAAACTTGTTCCTGGGCATGCTGTTATCCGCGTTATGCCAAACACCCCTTTGGCTGTTGGTTGCGGCATGACGGCCATTGCTCCTGACGAAAACGTAAGCGAAGAAATGCTTGACGTTGCCAAAGCTGTTTTTGGCAGCTGCGGCGAAATTGAAATTATTGCCGAAAGCGCCATAGAAGCTATTGCGGCAGTAAGCGGCTGCGGGCCGGGATATGTATTTATGATGATTGACGCTCTGGCTGACGCAGGTGTAAACGCAGGCCTGCCGCGCGCCATGGCGATAAAACTGGCGGCGCAGACTTTTGCCGGCAGCGGCAAAATGGTATTGGATACCGGGCTGCACCCGGCTGTTTTGCGCGACCAGGTAACATCACCGGGCGGCACAACCATTGCCGGCATACATGCGCTTGAAAACCGCGGCGTAAGAGCGGCTATTTACGACGCTGTACTGGCAGCAATGCAGCGCAGCAGGGAGCTGCAGGGCAAATAAATGGCAGACAGAGAAAAAATACTGCGTTATTTTAAAGCCGGCGGCGATGAAGAACTGGCAGCAAAACTGCTTGACCTTGCCGAAGGGGCAAGAAAAAGCAAAAAGTTCCGCATAACGGATTTTTTAGACCCGCACAGCTATAATGTAGCGGAAATTGTTGCCGCTAACTACGAAAACATAAAAATTGAAGCTGACGGCGGGTTTAATAACGCCGAAAGAGTAAAAGCGGCATTTATAGACGAAAACTTTATGGGCGCACCCGATTACGGCATCAGCTGCTTTGAAGTTAAATGGGACAAACGTTTTTACACCATCGGGCACCGTGATGTTCTGGGGGCGTTTATGGGCATGGGCTGCAAGCGCGAAATTTTGGGCGATATTGTTATTACGCCGGAAGGCGCGCATTTTGTTGCTGATAAAAGTTTTGCCAATTACATTGAAAGCAACCTTACGCAGATTGGCAGCGCGCCGGTTACCATAACCGAAATACCGCGCGAAAACCTTGCCCAGCGTGAAGAAAAAGTAAAAATCATCAGTGCCACAGTGGCCGATTTAAGGCTTGACGCCGTTGCCGCCGCAGGCTACGGTGTTTCCCGCTCGCGCATGGCCGATGAAATAAAAAGCCTTAATGTACGTGTAAACTGGAAGGAAGCCAAAAAGCCATCGCAAAGCGTAAACGAAGGCGATGTAATATCCTTCCGCAGCCGCGGGCGTGTAGAAGTTGCCGAAATACGCGGCACAACTAAAAAGGGACGCATGAGCATTACTTTAAAACGCTATATTTAATGTTGGAGGAAAGAGGCAGATGTTTACACCTCTCGATTTAAAAAATAAAACCTTTACCAAAGGCTTTCGCGGTTATGAAACCGAAGAAGTAGATAAGTTTTTTGCGCAGGTTGTAAAAGATTTTGAGCGTCTGTATCAGGATAATATCGAACTGAAAGAAACCGTTGAACGCGTCAGCGCCAAGCTGGAATATTACCAGCAAATGGAAGCAACCATGCAGAACACTTTGGTTGTGGCGCAGGAAACGGCGGACGAAGTTAAAAAAACAAGCGAAAAGAAAGCACAGGTTTTGCTTGACGAAACCACCGCCAAATGTGAAGGCATGAAAACAGATGCCAAAAACGAGGTAGACCGCCTGCTTAACGAAGCCGGTACTGCCGCAGCGCAGGCTAAGGCTGAAGCCGACAGCTATGCCGAAAAAGTACGCAACGAAGCCAATGCCGAAGCGGATAAACTGCGCAACGATACCGAAGCCGAAATGAACAAGCTGAAAGCAGACACGCAGCAGTTTGTTAATAAAATGCGCATTGCCGCCGAAGTTGAAGTGGCAAAATTAAAGGTAAAATCGGAAGAATCCTGTAAAAATATTATTGATAAAGCAAGGGAAGACGCCGTTGAAACCCTTGGCAAAGCACGCATGCAGGCAGAAAAAACAGTTAGCGATGCTGACGCAAGGGCACGCAAGCTGATGTTTGATGCTGAAAACAAAGCAGCGCTTGCCAAAAACAGTTTTGATGACCAGGTAAAAAAAGCTAATGTACACCGCCAGCACATGATAAATTTGCTGGAATCGCAGCTTGAGCTTTTAAAGAGCTTTGATAAAAATACTGAAGAATAGGCGGAACGATTATGATAATCCTTGTGAGGCACGGAGAAGCAACACATCATACTCAGCATTTAACAGGCGGCTGGACTGATTCTGACCTTACCGAAGCCGGGCGCAGGCAGCTGGAAGCACTTGCGGACAAACTGGCACTGGATTTTAAAGGGCGCAGCGAAAAATTCCGCATTTTGGCGAGCGATTTAAAACGCGCTGCCGAAAGCGCTGCTATTATTGCCGCACGCCTGCATATGGACGGCAAAGTTGAAAAGCACGCGTTTCTGCGTGAAAAAAACAACGGCCTTGCTGCCGGAATGACCGAAAGCGAAGCCAAGGCAATTTACCGTCCGGCAGCGACGCTTAAAGAACTGCATCACCGCAACTATCCGGGTGGAGAAACGCGCAAGGAATTTTATGACCGCTGCGTTGAAGGCATTAAAGCCTGTGCTGATATGGAAAAAGAAAACCTGATTATCGTTGCGCACAAGGGCACTATTCAAAATATTATTTTTTACTGGCTTGGCTTTGATATCGAAGAAGTAAACAAATATAACTTTTCCGTCGATATCCTGCCGGGCAGCGTAACCGTACTTGGCATTAACAAATGGCTGGAGCACAGCATCTTTTTGTTAAATGATACATCGCATTTACATAAAGGCGAAGGATACGGAATTTTTTCGTATAAGTATTACAAAAAACATTGACGGTTTTTCGCCGGTGTTGTATAATGATTGTGTTTTTAAATATTCTTACAGGCTATGATAAAGACAGTAGCCGGCACGAAGCAGCGCAGCGATTCCGGGACAGTGCAAGCCGGAACAGGACAGAAGGCCGGTGAAAATCACTTTGGAGCTTCCGTACAGAAACAGCAGTAAGTACGGACGGGGTAACGCACGTTAACGGCGTTGAGAGTGGCGCGTAAATTCTGCGTCATTAGGGTGGTACCACGGGTTATACAGTCTCGTCCCTTTGGGATGAGGCTTTATTTTTTTGGAGGTGTAAAAAATTGGATTACAGCAAAACGCTTAACTTACCGGAAACAGAGTTTCCTATGCGTGCCGGACTGCCGGAACGTGAACCGGAAATTTTAAAATACTGGTATGACAACAACATTTACGAAAAGAAACAAAAACTGCACGCAGGCCACAAAAAATTTGTTCTGCACGACGGCCCTCCGTATGCCAACGGACAAATTCACATGGGCACTGCTCTTAATAAAATTTTAAAAGACATCATCATGAAATATAAATATACCCAGGGTTATGATACTCCGTACGTTCCCGGCTGGGATACCCATGGCATGCCGATTGAACATGCTGCCATTAAAAACCTTGGCCTGAACCGCAACGAGCTTGACCCGCTGGTACTGCGCAACGAATGCAAAAACTACGCTTTGCAGTGGATTGACATTCAGCGCAACGATTTTAAACGCCTTGGCGTTTTGGGCGACTGGGATCATCCCTATGTAACCCTTGTTCCTGATTACGAAGCCGTACAGATTCATGTATTCGGCGAAATGGCTAAAAAAGGCTATATCTATAAAGGCCAGAAATCCGTTTACTGGTGCCCGCACTGCGAAACCGCTCTGGCAGAAGCAGAAATTGAATACGCTGAACAGAAAACTCCGGCTATTTACGTAAAAATGCCGATTGTAAAAGACAACGGCATGATGCCTGAAGCAGCAAAAGGCAAACCGGCCTACATGGTAATCTGGACAACCACTCCGTGGACCATGCCTGCCAACGTTGCCGTTGCCCTGCATCCTGATATTGAATATGCATGGGTTGAATGTGAAGGCGAAGTTCTGTTCCTTGCCAAAGAACTTTTGGAACAGGTTGGCAAAGTATGCAAGAAAGATTTGAGCAACGTGCTTGGCACCTGCAAAGGCAAAGATATGGAATTTGCCGAATGCCGCCATCCGTTTGACACCATTGAACGCAAATCCATTGTTGTACTTGCCGATTATGTAACGCTTGATGCCGGTACCGGCTGCGTACATACCGCTCCCGGCCACGGCGATGTCGACTTTGAAACCGGTATTAAATATCATCTGCCGATTATCTGCCCGGTAGATAAATCCGGTAAATTTACCAAAGAAGCAAAACAGTTTGAAGGCATGTTTGTATTTGATGCCAACATTCCTATCTTAAAATACCTTGCTGAACTCGGCATGCTGTTTGGCAAAGAAAACATCCGCCATCAGTACGCACACTGCTGGCGCTGCAAAAACCCGATTATTTACCGCGCAACTGAGCAGTGGTTCGCATCTATCGACGGTTTCCGCGATGACGCACTTGCTGCCATTGCCAACGAAGTTAAATGGATTCCGTCCTGGGGCGAAAGCCGTATCCATAACATGGTTGCCGACCGCAATGACTGGTGCATTTCGCGTCAGCGCGTATGGGGCGTTCCTATTCCGGCGTTCTACTGCGAAGAATGCGGCAAACCGATGATTACCGACGAAACCATTAACGCCGTTGCCGATTTGTTCCAAAAAGAAGGTTCCGACGCATGGTGGAAACACGAAGCCGAAGAAATTCTGCCGGAAGGCACAACCTGCCCGCACTGCGGCGGCAAACACTTTACTAAAGAAAGCGACATTATGGACGTTTGGTTCGACAGCGGTTCTTCTCATGCAGCTGTTGCCAAAGTACGCCCGGAACTGGCATGGCCTGTTGATATGTACCTTGAAGGCAGCGACCAGCACCGCGGCTGGTTCCAGTCCTCGCTTTTAACAAGCGTTGCCACCACCGGCCACGCTCCGTATAAATCCGTTTTAACCCACGGTTATGTTGTTGACGGCGAAGGCCGCAAAATGTCCAAATCCGTAGGCAACACCGTTGCTCCGCAGGACGTTATCAAACAATACGGCGCAGATATTATCCGCCTGTGGGCTGCTTCCAGCGATTACAAAGCTGATATCCGTATCTCCAAAGATATTTTGAAACAGCTTTCCGAAGTATACCGCAAAATCCGCAACACCATCCGTTACATTTTGGGCAATACTAACGACTTTGACTACGAAAAAGACAAAGTACCGTTTGAACAGATGCAGGAGCTTGACCGCTGGGCGCTTATGCACATGCAGCTGCTGAAAAAAGAAGTACAGCAGGCTTACGAAGATTACGATTTCCATGTGCTGTACCATGCAATTCATAACTTCTGCACCGTAGAAATGAGCAGCTACTATCTGGATATTCTGAAAGACAGACTGTACGCTTACAAAGCAGACAGCATTGAACGCCGCAGCGCCCAGACTGCCATGTATGAAATTATGGTTGATTTGGTTGTAATGCTGGCACCGGTACTGAGCTTTACCATGGAAGAAGTATGGCAGTTCATGAAGAAAACTTCCGATATGCCGGAATCCGTACTGATGATGCCCTGGCCGGAAGTTAAAGAAGAATACATCGACCCTGCTCTGGAAAAGAAATGGGAAGACTTTATCGGCATCCGCAGTGAAATTACCAGAGTTCTGGAAGTTGCACGCAAAGCCAAAACCATTGGCCATTCCCTTGATGCCAAAGTTGAACTTTATGCCGAAGGCGAAGCACTTGCAGTGCTCAAATCCGTAGAAAAAGATTTGCCTGCACTCTTAATCGTATCTCAGGCAGAACTGCATGAAGGCGTTGGTGAAGCAGGCGAAGCAACCACCCGCGAAGATTTGAAAGTTGCCGTTAAAGCTGCCGAAGGCCATAAATGCGAACGCTGCTGGATTTACAGCGATACCGTTGGCCAGGACGCAGAACACCCAACCCTGTGCGCACGCTGCGCCGAAGCAGTTAAATAATAAACTGAATATAACCGCATAAACAAAAATAAAGCCGTCATACCTTGTGGTATGGCGGCTTTTGTGATAATAAAAAAGAGCGGTTAAACCGCTCTTTTTAGTTTAGCTGTTATTCTTTTTTAGCTGCTGCGCTGATGATTTCCAAAACGAGGCGCGCAAGATTGTACAGGTCTTTTTCTTTTAAGCATTCTTCGGTAGAGTGGATTTTATCCATACCGGTGGAAAGCGCAACGCATGGCAGACCCATGCCGCACAGGTAGTTGCCGTCGGTGCAGCCGCCGCTGCTGAACAGTTTAAACGGCAGGCCGAGTTTTTTGGTTGCTTCCTTTACAAATAAAACGCCGAGGTCATCTTCGCTGATGCGCATTGCGGGCGAGCCTTCTTCAACGTTGATTTCAATTTGTCCGCCGCCTGCTTCAACAGCTTCGGTAAGAGTTTTTTTGGTATCGTTAATTAAAACGTCAAGTTTTTCCGGGTTCAGGCAGCGCATATCAATAACAAATTCGGCGCTCGGCGCAACAATGTTGCTGGCAAGGCCGCCTTCAATTTTGCCGACGCTGAGCGTGGTTTCTTCGTCCAAACGTCCGTAAGCGGGCAGGGCGGTTAAGGCTTTGGCGGCCAGCATAATGGCGTTAATGCCTTTTTCTGGTTCTACGCCAGCATGTGCAGCTTTGCCAATAACTTTTACAAACAGTTTTACGGCGCGCGGTGCGGCGTTGTTTACAAGGCCGGGTTCAAAACCTTCATCAAGGCAGTAACCTATATCGGCTTTAATCCATGAAGGGTCCATATATCTTACGCCGATACTGCCGATTTCTTCGCCGATGGTGAAGCACAGCTGAATATCGCCGTGGGGCAGTTTGTTTTCGAGGATTACTTTTACTGCTTCGAGGCTTGCGGCAATGCCTACTTTATCGTCGCCGCCGAGAGTGGTTGTGCCGTCGGAATACAGCACGCCGTCTTTGCGCACGACTTTGGTGCCGGTAGTGGGGGCAACGGAATCCATATGTGCTTCAAACATCAGGCCGGGAACTTTGTAATCCAGATTCGAAGGAATAAATGCCCATACGTTGCCGGTAGTGGCGCCTGCTTTTTTGCCTGCGTCGTCAATTTCGGTTTTAATGCCAAGTTCAGCCAGTTTTTTTACAATTAAATCAGCTTCCGCTTTTTCGTCAAGGCTGGGGCAGGGAACGCTGACAAGTTCAATAAATTCATTTAAAAGACGTTCTTCGTTAATCATATTTTACCTCCGTGTGATATAACATCTTTTATATTATAACACTTAAAAATAATAAAAACATAAAACTTTTCATTTTTAAGGTGTTGGTTTATTCTGAAAATATGGTACAATATGGAGAGGCTTAGGCCTAATAAACGGCGCGGCAACATCTGTGGCGACGCCAGAAGGAGCGTATTATGAAACGCAGTGAAAAATTTGTTCAGGCTAACCGTGAAGCCAAGGCTACATGGATAGCACTCGCACTTGTAATTTTGTTTTGGTATGCGGCAGGCTTCGGGCTGGAAAATTCAACGGTTGAATTTTTCCATACACCCATCTGGGTTATCGGCGGCTGCATAGGTACCTGGCTTTTTGCGGTTTTTGTTTGCTGGGTGCTGGTTCGGTTTGTCTTTAAGGATTTTGACTTGGAAGACGGGGAGGAAAAATAATATGGGCAACTGGGTTAATCTTCTTCCTGTTTTCTGCTTTTTGATGTTTATGCTGGGCGTAAGTTTTTACATTCAGTATGCTTCGCGCAAAGAGCGCAGCACAAATTTTGCGCGCGATTATTTTATCGGCGGCTACAGCCTGGGCGGTTTTGTGCTTGCCATGACAACTGTGGCAACGTACAGCTCTGTAAGCACGTTTGTTGGCGGGCCGGGCATGGCGTGGCTGGTTGGCTACGGCTGGCTGTATATGGCCATTGTGCAGGTTGTTGTTGTATTTTTGGTTTTGGGTGTTTTCGGCAAAAAAATTGCGCTCATTTCGCGTAAAATTAATGCCATTACGGTTATAGACGTTATCCGCAGACGTTATCAGTCTGATTTTCTTGCCAATATGTCGGCGCTGTTTATTGTAATGTTTTTCTGCGGTACAATGGTTGCGCAGTTTGTAGGCGCTGCAAAATTGTTTGAAGCCGTTACCGGGTTTTCGTATCTTACAGGCCTCAGCCTTTTTGGGCTGATTGTGGTTTTTTACACTACCGTTGGCGGTTTTAAGGGCGTTGCCATTACCGATGCCATTTGCGCTGTTGCCATGCTTGTAGGGCTGGGCATTTTATTCAGTTCCATGCTCAGCGCAGGCGGCGGCTACGATAATATTATGAATTACATTAATACCAATCACCATGATATGCTTGAGCCGCTTTCGCAGGGCAAAATGCCGATGTCGCTGTATATCAGCCAGTGGCTGCTGGTTGGCATTTGTACGCTGGCTTTGCCGCAGTCCGTTGTGCGCGGCATCAGCTATAAAAATACAAAAGCGCTGCATAACGCCATGCTGATAGGCACTATTACCATTGGCGCCATGACGCTTGTAGCTACATGGATTGGCGTGCTTTCCAAAGGTATTTTAACCGACACTTTGGCGGCATACGGAAACAGCGTTGATAATATTACACCGCTGACGATTGTAAAAACCATGGGGCCTTTCTGGGCAGGTATTACCATTATAGGACCTATTGCGGCAACGGTATCGACTGTTTCTTCGCTTTTGCTGTCTTCTTCTTCATCAATTATTAAAGATGTGTACATGCGCGAAATGGAAAAACGCAATGTTGAAGTAAGCAACGATAAAATAAAAAGGCTTAGTATGCTGGCAACCGTTGTGCTTGGGTTAATTGTATATGTTGTAGCCATTGCCCCGCCAAGCGTAATCTGGCAGATAAATATGTTTGCCTTCGGCGGTTTGGAAACGGCGTTTTTCTGGGTGCTGCTGTTTGGGCTGTTTTGGCCTAAGGCCAACCGTATGGGCGCAATACTGGCAATGCTGGGCGGCGTGGTAAGCTACTGCGTATGTATGGCAATGCAGATTAAAGTTTTTGATTTGCACCAGATTGTTATCGGTATTGGCGTTTCGCTGATTTTGTTCCTGATTGGCACATGTATCGGCAAAGCGCAGGATGAAGAAGTGCTGCGTGTATTTTTCCCGGAAAAATATCCGGACTGATTTAGAAAAATGTTATAAAAAAATTAAGGCTGTCTGTTAATGCAGGCAGCCTTTTGCGCATAAAGCGTATAAAAAAAGAGGGCAGAAGCCCTCTTATTTTTTCAGGAGTTCATTTTTTAATTTATAGTATTCGCGTGAAAAATATGCCGGAAGCTGTGCTTCGCGGTGGTCGTAGCCAAAGGCGCGGCGCGTGATGCTGATGACAGGCGGTGCCTGAATGCGTTTGGCAACTGCAAGCCCGCAGAATAATTTCCACCAGCGTTCAAGGTCGGCAATAAATTCACCGGGGGTTTTAAAGGTGGCCGTTATAATTTCCGGCGGGCAGTTTAAGCGTTCAGCCAATGTTCCTTCGGCATACCAGCGTAAAATATCGGCTGGTGAAG